>JACCDQ011647821.1_pt1 | contig 11599 bp, 10 predicted proteins | sample 7446031 | NCBI WGS metagenome assembly JACCDQ01 (sample SAMN15323442, study PRJNA562643) | freshwater metagenome | isolation source: river surface water | place: USA:Blue River Watershed | collected 2017-08-17
CCAAGCGTGCCTTCCGTAAGAGCGGCAGCAAGCATGGCGCCAACGATGATGATCGCTGAAATTGCATTCGTCACAGCCATCAAAGGCGTGTGAAGCGCTGGGGTGACGTTCCATACAACGTGATAACCAACGTAAATGGCTAGCACGAAGATGATGAGGTTGTAAATTGTTGGGCTGATCATGTCCATGATTTTTTCCTTGTAATTCTTCTTATGCGTTCTGGCGAAGAACTTGACCGTTTTGACACATCAAGCAAGCTGTCACGATGTCATCATCAGTTGGAATAGCAAGAGCTGCTTCCTTGTTAATGATGAGTTTCATGAAATCTAAAAGGTTGCGTGCGTAAAGAGCAGAGGCATCTGCTGCAACCATGCTGGCGAGGTTGGTGTAGCCAACCAATTTAACGCCATGCTTCACAACCACTTTGTCGGCTTCCGTGAGTGGACAGTTACCACCACCATTGTCACCTTTACCGGCTGCCAAATCGATCACCACTGAACCCGGTTTCATTTGCGCAACAGTTTCTGAGTGCAATAAGGTTGGTGCTTTACGACCTGGAATCAAAGCAGTTGCAATCACGATATCTGCTTGCTTGGCACGTTCAGCAACCAATGCTGCTTGACGTTGCATCCAAGAGGCTGGCATTGGGCGAGCATAACCGCCAACACCTTGAGCAATTTCACGTTCTTCCTCTGTTTCATAAGGCACATCAACAAACTTTGCACCTAATGACTCAATTTGTTCCTTTGCCGCTGGGCGAACATCAGAGGCTTCAATCACTGCGCCTAAGCGCTTCGCAGTTGCAATGGCTTGCAAACCAGCAACACCGGCACCAAGAATCAATACACGAGCCGCTTTGACTGTTCCAGCAGCTGTCATCAACATCGGCATGAAGCGTTGGTATTCATTTGCAGCAACCATGACAGCTTTGTAACCAGCAATGTTGGCTTGAGATGACAAAACATCCAAGCTTTGAGCTCTGGTCGTTCTTGGAGCTGCTTCAAGTGCAAAGGCAGTGACACCTTTAGCAGCCATAGCAGCATTATTGGCATTATCAAATGGATCAAGCATGCCTAATAAGACGGCGTTAGATTTCATTTGAGCTAACTCATTAGCATCTGGTGCTCTGACTTTAAGGACAATGTCAGCACCTAGGGCGTCAGCAGCAGAACCGATGCTTGCGCCTACCGCTTCATAAGCAGAATCTGGTTGGCTACTTGCCACACCAGCATTATTTTGAACTATGACTGTGTGACCTTGACTGATGAATTTCTTCACTGTTTCAGGTGTAGCAGCAACGCGCGTTTCATTCGCCCGCGTCTCTAAGGGCACGCCAATGCGCATGGGATTCTCCCTATTATTGTAAAAAGTTTAAGATTACCCTAATTTTCAGGGTTTTCTGATCAAATTGACCCACATTTTATGTTTTTTTGGTCATTTAGTGTTTTATCCTAACTTTACGAGTAATTTATTTTGACGATACCGATGAACTTCCCTGCGTTTGACACAGGCTTTTTGGAAGCAGCCCCAGTTTTGCCACCTGCCACTGTTGTGATTGGGATGTCTGGCGGGGTTGACTCATCTGTGGCAGCTTGGATTTTGAAACAGCAGGGATATCACGTGGTTGGTCTTTTCATGAAAAATTGGGAAGACGATGACAACAGTGAATTTTGTTCTTCACGCCAGGATTGGTTAGATGTTGTCTCAGTGGCTGATTTAATTGGGATTGATGTTGAGGCAGTTAACTTTGCCGCTGAGTACAAGGATCGCGTGTTTGCTGAATTCTTGAGAGAATACTCCGCAGGCAGAACTCCCAATCCAGATGTTCTGTGTAATGCGGAAATTAAGTTCAAAGCTTTTTTGGATCACGCTATCAGCTTGGGAGCGCAAGCGATTGCAACGGGACATTACGCAAAAACAGCAAGATCTGATGATGGCGTGCATTTGCTAAAAGCGATTGATGACACCAAAGACCAAAGTTATTTCTTATATCGTTTGACCCAACAGCAATTGAGTCATGTCATTTTCCCTTTGGGTGGCATTAGAAAATCCATGGTCAGAGAAATTGCTGAAATGATTGGTTTACCTAATGCCAAGAAAAAAGATTCAACAGGTATTTGCTTTATTGGCGAAAGACCATTTAGAGATTTCTTGAATCGCTATTTGCCAAATAAGCCAGGCCCAATCAAGACAGAGGATGGGAAGGTGATTGGCGAGCACATCGGTTTGGCTTTTTATACCCTTGGACAAAGAAAAGGTATCGGCATGGGTGGAAGCAAGGATGGCAGTGGTGACCCATGGTTCGTGGCTAAAAAAGACATGGCCAGCAATTCGCTTTACATTGTTCAAGGGCATGAGCACCCTTGGTTGTTAAACAAGGTTTTAGAAACATCTCAAACCAGTTGGACCTTTGATGATTTGCCAGCTACAAAAAATTACACCGCAAAAACAAGATACAGACAATCAGATGCGCCTTGTCAATTAAAGCAGGTCTCTGCGGACAGCTTCACGCTTGAGTTTGATCAGGCTCAGTGGGCTGTGACGCCGGGTCAGTCAGCCGTTTTATATGACGGTGAGCGCTGCTTGGGCGGTGGAATCATCACCGCTTAAAGCAGCATCAATTATTGTGGTGGTGTCGTATTTGCAAAAGAAGGGCGTGACATCAACTTTTTATAAAGTCGATTCAAGTTTGGGTAAGACGCCTGCCATTGAATATTTGGAAATCTAAATATCAAATAATCTAAGGCGCAGCCCACTGCAATATCAGCCAAAGTCATCTGATTGCCAAAACACCATTCAGATTCCCCCAAGCCATTGGACATCGCTTTGAGTGATACATCCACTTTTAGGAGTTGGCGGTCTATCCAGGCTTGGCTCTTTTGCTCATCTGGTCTCCAAGTTGCTTCTAGTCTTGCAAGAACAGAGGCATCCAAAATGCCATCAGCCAAAGCTTCCCATGTTTTAACCGCGGCTTTTTCTTTGCCTGATGATGGGATCAATTTGTTCACGGGACTCAATGTGTCCGCGTATTCAACGATCACACGGGAGTCAAACATGGCTCCACCATCATCCATGACCAAGCAAGGAACTTTTCCAAGGGGGTTGGATTCCATGATTTTGGTGTCTTGGCTCCACACATTCTCTTGAATGAGTGGAACTTCAATTTTCTTTTCGGCAAAAACAATTCTTGCTTTGCGAACGTAGGGGCTGGTGAGTGATCCAATTAATTTCATGCCATAAGTATAGCTATTTAGGGTTATCCCTTCAGAAGGACTAAAATCATGTTTTCGATGCTTTTTTAGGAATTAGCTGTGACTACTCAACTATCTACATTAAGTGCTTTATCCCCTTTGGATGGCCGTTACGCTTCAAAAACAGACGGTTTGCGCCCTTGGTTATCAGAGGCGGCCTTTATGAAGCAGCGGGTTCAGGTAGAGGTTCACTGGTTGATTGCCTTATCTCAGGCCAAATTGCCCGACTTTCCAAGCTTTAGTTCGAATGCCGAAGCTGTTTTATTGAAATTGGTGACGGATTTTTCTGATTCAGATGCAGAAAGAATCAAAGCCATTGAGGCTGTGACCAATCACGATGTGAAAGCGGTTGAGTATTGGATGAAGGAAAAAGTAGTTGGTCATGCTGAATTAGAAAAAGCCAGCGAATTCATTCACTTTGCTTGCACATCAGAAGATATCAACAACACATCCCATGGTTTGATGTTGAAGGGGGCTCGTCAAGAAGTTCTCTTGCCTAAATTGCGTGAACTTTTATCAGCTCTGACAAATTTGGCTGTCGCCAATGCTGATGTACCGATGTTATCTCGTACACACGGGCAGCCGGCTTCTCCAACAACTCTGGGTAAAGAAATGGCGAACGTTGCCATGCGTTTACAAAGAGCCATTGCAAATATTGAAAAAGTACCTCTGCTTGGAAAAATGAACGGTGCTGTTGGTAACTACAACGCTCACTTGTCCGCATACCCAGATGTGGATTGGGAAAAGTTTTCAAAAGAAGTAGTGGAGAAGCGTTTGGGTTTGGAGTTCAATCCATACACCATTCAAATTGAGCCACACGACTACATGGCTGCATTGTTTGATGCGGTTGCCAGAGCCAACACAATTTTGTTGGACATGAACCGCGATATTTGGGGTTACATCTCAGTTGGTTACTTCAAACAAAAAACCAAAGCAGGTGAAATTGGTTCATCAACCATGCCTCACAAAGTCAACCCAATTGATTTTGAAAACTCAGAAGGTAACTTAGGCATTGCAAATGCACTTTTAAAACATTTGTCAGAGAAATTACCTGTCTCACGTTGGCAAAGAGACTTAACTGATTCCACAGTTTTACGTAATTTAGGTACTGCCTTGGGCCATAGTTTGTTGGCCTATGACAGCGCACTAAAAGGTTTAGGCAAATTAGAAACTAATCCTGAGCGTTTGGCTGAAGATTTGAACAATTGTTGGGAAGTGTTGGCTGAGCCAGTGCAAACTGTGATGCGTCGTTTTGGCGTGCCTAATCCTTATGAGCAGTTGAAAGAATTGACCAGAGGTAAGGGCATCACTCCAGAAGGTTTGAGAAGCTTCATCCAAGGTTTGGCGATTCCTGATGATGCCAAAAAACTTCTTCTAGAAATGACACCTGCCTCTTATATCGGTAAAGCAACAGAATTAGCCAAACGTCTCAAAAAATAATGACGTCGATTGGTCATGCCCCCATGAAAATCAGTCATCGATTGATGATGGGGCTTTACCAATTATTTTGGTATCTGGCATTACCGCTGGCTCTTGCCCGTCTCTTTTGGAAGGGTCGGTTGCAGCATGGCTACAGAGAGCATATCAACGAGCGCTTAGGTATGTCTTGGCCCATCAGCGGTGCAACTCCACGTATTTGGGTGCATGCAGTTTCAGTGGGAGAAACAAGAGCCGCTGAACCTTTGATTAATGCATTGATTCAAGGTGGTGAAAAGATCTTATTGACTCACATGACTCCTACTGGAAGAGATACTGGGCGCCAGTTGTTTGCAGAGCACATTGCTTCTGGTGAACTGGTGCAAAGCTATCTTCCATATGACACGCATTGGGCAGTTAATTCGTTTTACCGATACTTTTCAATCAAGGTCGGATTGATCATGGAAACCGAGGTTTGGCCACGATTGATTTTGTCTGCTCGTCAAAAGTCTTTACCGATCATCCTCATCAATGCCAGGTTATCTGAGCGCAGTGCTCGACGCATTAGTCGTTTTTCAAACTTTGCTCAATTGATTTATCAGTCTTTCACCAAAATCTTGGCTCAAACAAATTTAGATGCAAAGCGCTATGTCTCTTTAGGCTTGAGTAATGTGATGGTGACGGGTAATTTGAAATTTGATGTCATGCCCAATCCTGAACAGATAGAACATGCTTTAAGTCTCAAGAAAAAACAAAGCCAAGAGATTCAAGTTGTCTGTGCTGCAAGCACCAGAGATGGTGAAGAACCATTGATCATAGAAGCATGGCAAAGATTTCTTAAGACCAAAGAAAAGCCAAATGATTTCTGCTTATTCATTGTGCCAAGACATCCTCAGCGATTTGACGATGTATTCACTCAATTGCAGTCAAGCTTTCCCAGAGTTTCACGTCGCTCAAGCATGAATGATCAAGAGTTTTCTGAGGCCATCAATCATGGTGCAGTGATAGTTGGCGATTCAATGGGGGAAATGAATTTCTATTACGCCTTGTCTGACATTGTGATCATGGGCGGAAGTTTGTTGCCACTGGGTGGTCAAAATTTCATTGAAGCCTGCGCCCTGGGTCGACCAATTATTTTGGGAGAGCACACCTTTAATTTTCAACAGGCCAGTGCAGATGTGATTGATGCCAGAGCTGCTATTCGAGTCACCGATATTGATGATTTAGTGAAAGCCATGAATTTGTTGTTGACCAATCATCAGGTCAAAGAAGAAATGAGCACAAACGCTCTAGATTTCGCCAACCAACACACTGGCGCCACTAAAAAGATTGTCGCTGTCATTCAGCAAACTCTTGCGACTTAATCTAATTGGGCGTCCTTTAGGCCTCAATCAACATCCCAACAGTTTGTCTTTTTGAGGATTGTTTGTTCTGAAAGCCCTTTAATTCCTAGATTAATTCCCTATTGTTTATAAGGTTTAATGGTTAATTCCATTGTTTCTATAGAATCCCTCAAAACACTGGGGAGTAGCCAGCTCATAGTCATGAGTCTTTTGTATCGTCAACACGGCGTTTAAGCGCCCGGTACATGAGGGGAATGGGTCCTTGGCAAGACCAAATACTATAAAAAGGAAATTCTATGGATTTCATGTCCATTGATGCTATTTGGGCTGTTTTGGCGATTATTCTTATCGACCTAGTACTCGCAGGAGACAACGCTTTAGTGATTGGTATGGCAGCCAATCGTTTGCCACCACATTTGCGTAAAAAGGCAATTTTCTGGGGCACCTTTGGTGCGATCGCCATTCGTTTTATCTCTGTGGCCATCATCACCTACCTCATGATGCTTCCTGGTTTAAGACTTGTTGGTGGTATTGCTTTGGTATGGATTGGTTGGAAATTAGCCTTCCAAGACGATCATGAAGAAGTCAAAGCAGCTGATACTTTTTGGTCAGCCATTACAACCATCGTGATTGCTGACGCTGTCATGGGTGTTGATAACGCCTTGGGTATTGCTGCAGCAGCAAATGGTAACTGGGCCTTCATCATCATGGGGCTGTTGATCAGTATCCCTGTGGTTATTTTTGGTTCAAGCATGGTGACCAAGATTTTGGATCGTTGGCCAAATGCTGTTTTTATCGGCGGCTTTGTTCTATTCGCTGTTTCTGTTCAAATGGTTTTGAAAGAAATCTTGTTTGTTGATTTCCTTGCGGACGTAGATCCTTGGATCCTTAAACTATCTCCATGGATGTTTGCAATTGCTTTGACAGCCGTTCAGTTTAAGTTGTCTAAAAAGGCCAGCAAAAAGGCTGAAGCAATCGTTTAAATAACAAATATGAACTATTAGTCAGTAATTAATGGTTACTGAGGAAGACAATAAAAAAGCGGGCATTGCCCGCTTTTTTATTTGAAAGAAAATCTTAAGGAGAGATATTTAGACGAGAGTATTTAAACCTGAGCGCCAAAGTTTGGATCATCAGGTTTACCAGCGGCTGCGCTTGCTTTTGTGTCTGCAGATACCAGGTCTTCACGTTTGATACCAAACCACATGGCCAAGGCCGCGGCAACGAACACTGAAGAGTAAATGCCAAACAAGATACCGATGGTCAGCGCCAAAGCAAAGTAGTAAAGCGTTGGACCGCCAAATAGCAACATGGCTAAAACCATCATCTGTGTACTGCCGTGGGTGATGATTGTTCTGCTGGTGGTGCTGGTGATCGCGTTGTCAATGACTGCAGTCACTTCCATTTTTCTGTACTTGCGGAAATTTTCTCTGATACGGTCAAAAATAACCACAGACTCGTTCACAGAGTATCCAAGAACTGCCAGAACAGCAGCCAAAACTGATAGAGAAAATTCCCACTGGAACAGAGCAAAGAATCCCAAAATGATCACAACGTCATGGAGGTTCGCCAAAATACCTGCGACAGCAAACTTCCATTCGAAGCGAATGGATAGGTAAATAACAATGCCTAAAATAACAAATAGAAGAGCCAATAAACCATCAGTAGCAAGTTCTTTACCTACTTGAGGCCCTACGAATTCAACGCGTTTGAGAGTGACATCAGCATTAGAAACCTTGAGTGTTTCAAGCACTTGATTACTCTGTTGTGATGAAGAAATGACCTTGCCTTCAGCATCTCTTTGAAGAGGTAAACGAATCAGAACATCTTTTGAGCTACCAAAGTTTTGAACCTGTATGTCTTGATAACCTAATTTGCTTAAGTCTGCTCTGATAGTGTTCAAAGGAGCAGTTTGTTGATAGCTGATTTCCATGACTGTGCCGCCTGTGAACTCAACAGACAAATGCAAGCCTTTGGTAACCAAGAAAAATACAGCAGCTAAAAAGGTGATTGCGGAAATTGCATTTAGCACCAAAGCATGGCGCATAAAGGGAATGTCACGACGGATGCGAAAAAATTCCATGTTATTGATTCCTTTTATTCAGTTGGACGCCAAACTTCGCCAATAGATATCTTGTCTAATTTCTTTTTGCGGCCATACCAAAGATTGGCCAATCCTCTGGCAAAAAACACCGCGGAGAACATAGACGTCAAGATGCCTAAACTATGCACAACAGCAAAACCTCTGACCGGGCCTGAGCCAAACGCTAACAGGGCAACACCTGCGATCAATGTGGTGATATTCGAGTCAAGAATGGTTCCCCAAGCTTTTTCAAAGCCTGTTGCAATGGCAGCTTGTGGCGTTGCTCCTGCACGCAATTCTTCACGAATACGCTCATTGATGAGAACGTTTGAGTCAATTGCCATACCTAAAGCAAGAGCCATCGCAGCAATACCTGGAAGAGTCAGGGTTGCTTGCAGCATTGAAAGAATGGCCACCAATAAAAATAGATTGACAGACAAAGCAATCACTGAGAACACGCCAAATAACAAATAGTAGGCAATCATGAATATCGCAATTGCAACGAATCCATAGATCACTGAATTAAAGCCCATAGAGATGTTTTCAGCACCCAAGCTTGGGCCAATTGTTCTCTCTTCGATGATTTCCATTGGTGCTGCCAATGAGCCTGCGCGAAGCAACAAGGCTAGATCATTGGCGCTATCGGTACTTGGCTGACCAGTGATTTGAAACTTGGCGCCAAATTCACTTTGAATCGTTGCAACCGTTAATACTTCACCGCGACCCTTTTCAAAAAGAATCATGCCCATTGGTTTGCCAATGTTTTCGCGAGTGATCTCTTGCATCACACGTCCGCCAGCAGAATCTAATGTGATGTTCACGGCTGGACGTTGATTTGAATCAAAGCCTGCTGAAGCGCTGGTAATGCGGTCACCACTAAAAATCACTGACTTTTTAAAGACGACTTGACGACCATCACCCATCTTGAAAACATCAGAGCCAGGAGGAGGTAATTCACCAGAAAGCAAATATGTCTTCACTGGGTCTGCTAAGCGAGACTCAAGAGTTGCGGTTCTTCCGATGATGTCTTTGGCTCTGGCTGTATCTTGAACGCCAGGTAACTGCACAATGATTCTGTCTTGACCTTGCTGTTGAATCACTGGTTCTGCCACACCTAATTCATTCACACGATTGTGCAAGGTAGTGATGTTTTGTTTAACGGCGTTTTCTTGAACTTCTTTGATTGCAGAATCTTTGAATTTACCTACCAACTTAAATCCGTCAGCAGATTTCTCAATGGTGAACTCAAGATTTTGTAGACCATTATTGAGTATGGCTCTAGCATTTGCTGCATCTTCTTGATTTGGGAATCTAACCACGATTGAATCAGATTGACGCTCAATACCGGAGTGACGCAAACCTTTTTCACGAAGTTGTGAGCGAGTATCGGTTGCCAAGCTTTCCAATTTCTTTTGTAAGGCACCTCTCATGTCGACTTGTAAAAGGAAGTGGACCCCACCTCTTAAATCAAGCCCCAAGTACATCGGCATGGCACCTATCGAGCTGAGCCATGCTGGCGTATTTGAAATTAGATTGAGAGCAATCACATAGCTTTGATCATTGCTATCTGGGTTCAAGGATTTTTGTAAAACATCCTTGGCCTTTAACTGGGTATCAGGGCTGTTAAGACGAACCTTGATCGTGCCGTTCGCCCCGATTCGTTCAAATTGAATACCTTTTGGTTCAATTTGCGCACTTTTTAGGATGTCTGCAATACGCTCTTGCATATTGCTGTCAATTTTTACAGTGACTTTACCCGCTGAGATTTGAACTGCCGGAGCCTCTCCGAAAAAGTTGGGAAGAGTGTATAGGCCCCCAATAAGGAGAGCTACAACGATGACGAGGTATTTCCACAGCGGGTAACGGTTCATGCTGATACTTTCTTAGATTTCTTTGAGCGTGCCTTTTGGCAAAACAGCTGTGATTGCATTTTTTTGCATTTTCACTTCTGTTCCTGGCAGTAATTCAACTGTTACATATGGATCTTTTAGGGTAGTTACTTTACCCATTAGGCCGCCAACAGTCACAACCTCGTCGCCAACCGCTAATGCTTCAAGCATGTTTCTTAGTTCTTTTTGACGTTTCATTTGTGGACGAATCATCACAAAATACAAAACGACAAACATCAAAATCAAAGGTATGAAGCTCATTAGTCCGCCAGATTCTGCTCCGGCTGTCTGTGCATATGCGTTACTGATCAACATCTTATTTCCTCCAAGTAGAAAGTCTGATTTTACCCTGTAGTCTCAAGGACACCTAAAGCTCTGTTTTTATGAAATTCCTTAATAAATTCAGGGAATAGGTCCTCATCCAAGGACTGTCTAATTTCACTCATCAGATTGATGTAATAGTGAATGTTATGAATTGTGTTGAGCTGCGCCCCAAGAATCTCATTGGTTTTTTGCAAATGGTGCAAATAGGCTCTTGAAAAGTTACGGCAGGTATAACAGCTACAGCTTGCATCCAAAGGACGGGTATCGTCTTTAAAAGCGGCATTCCTGAGTTTTAGGTCACCAAATCGGGTGAATAGCCAGCCATTTCTTGCATTCCTTGTTGGCATCACGCAATCAAACATATCGATGCCTTGACTCACCCCTAAAACCAGATCTTCGGGGGTGCCAACACCCATTAGGTAATGGGGTTTGTTTTCAGGTAACTTGGGTCCAATGTGGCTCAGTATTCTTTCAAATTCTGGCTTGGGCTCTCCAACGGATAAGCCACCGATTGCAATACCGTCAAAATCTTGATTGGCTACTCCATCCAAAGAAACATCCCTGAGATGTTCAAACATGCCACCTTGAACGATGCCAAACAGGGCATTGCCAGTATTCAGCTCTCTGAATCTGCGAATGGAACGCGCGCCCCATCTCAATGAGAGCTCTAATGAATTCTTGGCAGTTTTTTCATCGGTGGTGATGCCATTGGTTTCGTAGGGCGTGCATTCATCAAATTGCATCGCGATATCACTGTTCAACACCGCTTGAATATCCATCGAAATCTCAGGAGACATGAATAACTTATCTCCGTTCACTGGAGATGCAAAAGCAACTCCATCTTCAGTGATTTTTCTCAGGGCGCCTAAGCTGAACACCTGAAAACCACCAGAGTCGGTCAGGATTGGCTTTTTCCATCCCATGAAGTCATGCAAGCCATGATGCTTGCCGATCACATCAAGACCTGGTCTTAGCCATAAATGAAAGGTGTTACCAAGAACGATTTGTGCAGCAGCTTCCTCGAGGTCTCGAGGAGTCATTCCCTTCACGGTGCCGTAGGTTCCCACCGGCATAAAAATAGGGGTTTGAACTTTGCCATGTGTGAGGCTTAACTCACCCCGACGTGCATGTGTTCGCGAATCTTTTTTTAGAAGTTTGAAGTTAAATGAATTCATTGACGTGTGAGTAGCATGGCATCGCCATAGCTAAAAAAGCGATATTGTTGTTGAATAGCATGATCATAAGCTTTTCTGATGGGTTCTACCCCAGCAAAGGCGCTGACTAACATGAGCA
>JACCDQ011657357.1_pt1 | contig 11599 bp, 16 predicted proteins | sample 7446031 | NCBI WGS metagenome assembly JACCDQ01 (sample SAMN15323442, study PRJNA562643) | freshwater metagenome | isolation source: river surface water | place: USA:Blue River Watershed | collected 2017-08-17
CCCGTTCGACAATCTGGCGGACCGCTTCGATCTTGAATTCTTCTGGAAATCTTTTTTGATTCATGGCACCTCCTATTAGGCCTCAAGTTTGAGGCTCAGAGGTGTCTATCAGTTCCGGGTCGATTCAGGCGTCCCTTCCCAAATTAATTCAGACGCGATCAACCCACCCATAGTCAAAAGTGTGATTTCCGAAGGGTTAACTTGCAGACCATAGGTATGGCTTGCATGCCATGTCAATTTTCGAAATATGTCCGCCGATGTTTACTGAATCTGATGACTGATGAATATCAAGCGTCTGGGTTCATCTGGCGCTTGATCGCATATGGGGGTACACCAGTGCCCCCACGCTTTGGCCGTTAGGTGAGATTGCAAGAAGCACTTGAAAGACTCCAGGATCCACGCTCACATGGCACGCCTCCCCTAGCCTTTTCTTTCATGGAAAATTTACCCCAAAAAGACGCTGATTCTGCTATGCGATCAATGAGGTACGACTTGATCAACCGTCTCCCATTTGAACCGCAATCACCGGCAAGGCAGTCGTCGACTTCACGGTTTCAAGCACGATACTCGATCGTATGTTGTGAACCCCGCTCAAGCGGGTCAGCTTTTTGAAAACCGATTCAGACAACTCTTGCAAATTAAGCGCAACGATTTCTAGCAAGTAGTCGGCATCGCCGGCGATGGAATGGCACGCCAGAACTTGTGGAATACCAGCGACGTCTCTTTCAAAGCTTGCCCCCTCGTTGCCGCCATGTCGCGACAAACTGACGTAGGTGAACGATCGCACACCCAAGCCCAGCTTCCCAGCGTCCAGCAAGGTGACATATTTGCGGATGACGCCATTCGATTGCAAGCGCTGAATGCGCCGACTGATTTGCGACGTGGACAAGTGAATTTTTTCACCCAGTTGCTGGTGAGTGGCCAGCGCATTCTCTTGAAGTGCAGACAAAATGGCCGCATCCACCTTATCGAGCAATAAATTTTCTGAAAATTTTGGTTTCATGCACTAATTGTGCATTGAAGCGCCCATAAAGTGGGTGAAACGCACGCACTTTGTCTGCGCTTTTTGTCAAACTCTTTGCCAGCGATCAACTTCTGACGAGGCAAAGCAATGGCTGATTTGTTTGACAACCCGATGGGGCTGTGCGGTTTTGAGTTTGTGGAATTTGCATCGCCCGAACCCAATGCCATTGAACCTTTGTTCATCAAAATGGGTTTTACCTTGGTGGCCCAACACCGCTCCAAAGACGTGTTGCTGTACCGACAAGGTGACATCAACTTCATTGTGAATCGCGAGCCTAAAAGCTTGGCAGGTTACTTTGCCGCTGAGCATGGCCCTTGCGCCTGCGCCTTGGCATTTCGCGTCAAAGACGCTCACAAAGCCTATGCCCACGCGCTCGCCATGGGCGCGCAGCCCGTGGACGTTCCAACGGGCCCGATGGAGCTTCGCTTGCCGGCAATCAAGGGGATTGGCGGTGCGCCTTTGTATTTGATTGACCGCTTTGAGGATGGCAAAAGCATTTACGACATCGACTTTGAATTCATCGAGGGCGTGAACCGCCATCCCCCAGGGCATGGCTTCAAAATGATCGATCACCTCACGCACAATGTTTACAAAGGGCGCATGGGCTATTGGGGCTCTTTTTATGAAAAGATTTTCAACTTCCGCGAAATTCGGTACTTCGACATCCAAGGCGAATACACCGGCCTGACCAGCCGAGCCATGACGGCGCCCGATGGCCTGATACGCATTCCACTCAACGAAGAGTCGGGGCAAAGAGGCGGGCAAATTGAAGAGTTTTTGATGCAGTTCAATGGCGAAGGCATTCAACACATTGCGCTGGCTTGTGACGACTTGCTTGCCAGCGTGGATGCGCTGGAAATGGCAGGCATCCCGCTGATGACAGCCCCCAACGACATTTACTACGAGATGCTGAATGAGCGCTTGCCCTTGCACGGCGAACCTGTGGCTGAGTTGCAAGCCCGTGGCATTTTGTTGGATGGCTCGACGGCAAAGGGTGACAAACGTTTGCTCCTGCAGATTTTTTCGCAAACATTGCTCGGCCCCGTGTTCTTCGAATTCATTCAACGCAAAAATGACCAAGGCTTTGGCGAAGGCAATTTCAAAGCCTTGTTTGAGTCTTTAGAGCGGGATCAAATTCGTCGTGGGGCAATCAAAGTGTGAAGCGTATGCCGCTGTAAAGAACCCCATCCGGCAGGGCTTTGACTTTATCCACTAAAGGGACAGTACCAGAGAAGCCAGAAGCCTTGACGGTGCCGCAAGGTATCAACCAAATGTGGTCGCATCAATCTATCTTCTTAGGGTTGAGACGTTAACTTCAACAGCGTTAAAATTAATATATTATGATTAATTTATCGCCTAACCAAGGCAAATTGAAATTCATGATGTCAGGGTTTCACATTGGACAATCCATAAAACGTCTTACTCAGGAAATGACTTACTCTCATTTTTTGCTCTTGCTCAGCACCCTCTGTTTAAGCGCGTGTGGCGTCAACAGTCCCCTGGCACGCGCTTCTGAGATCTGCGTCAAGTACCCAACCCCAGAGGCCAGGGGAAATTGCGAGAAACGTCAAAAAGAAGTTTCAACCGAAATTGAGAAGTCTCTTGATGACCACAGAAAAAGGGAAAAGACATTACAGCAAGTCGACCTCCCCTCCAAAAATGACTTGTGTTTCAAGCGGCAGTCCACTGGGGAAATGGTTTGTCCAAATTGAATGTCTGCATCATGTTTAGAGCATGAGTTCAAGGTCCCCGCAAGCTGCACCACTGGACCTTCGCAACCTATCCAATATAAACACGCGTGTCATTTTCAACCAGCCCAAAGAGTTCGACGATGTCGGCACTGGACATTCGAATACAACCGTGGGATACGGGTGTACCTAGCTTGGCTTCGTCTGGGGTCCCGTGGATGTATATGAAGCGTCTAAGCGTATCCACAGCATGCCCGCGATTGACCCCTGGCTCCAGTCCATCAAGCCACATGATTCTTGTGATGATCCAATCGCGCTGCGGAAAAGCAGAGGCGAGCTTGTCATCGTAGACCTCTGCGGTCGGTCTGCGACCCGAGAAGACCGTGCCACTTTGGCAACCTGCGCCAATTTTCAACCTGATCCGATGCAAACCGGTTGGCGTGCATCCGCTGCCTTGCAAACAACCCAAGCCATTCTTTGCGGTCGAGACCCTGTACGACCTGGGCACCATGTTTGCTCCTCGATAGAGGAGGCTCTGGCTTTGCACATCGACACTGATGTGGGCAGACTCAACGGGACAGACACTGGCAATCATGACTTTAGTTCTTAGTGAGTTGAGCTGCTGTGCATTTTCCCCACCCCAAAATCCTCAATCCGCCAAACGCACACCCACCACCCGCTCATCCCCCACCACCTCTCCCAAAATCTTGCTCTGGATTTCATAGGGTTGGATGTACACGGTTTCTTGCAACGCTTCTCGGTACCACTGTTGCATGCTGTCTTGTTCAAGCATGAGGCTCGCATAACTTTTTGCAACATCAGACAATGGCAAGTTGTAGGTTTGGATGCGAAACACAATGGGCGCAAAGAAGGCATCCACCGCCGTGAAGTGCGAGCCCGCCAAATAGGGTCCGCCAAACTCGCGCAATCCTTCTTGCCATAACGCGTCAATGCGTCGGATGTCTTGCATCAGTTCGGGTGGCCAATTCGCTATCTTGACGCGTAAACCGCAATTCATGTTGCACAAACTTCGCAAGTGGGTGAAACCTGAATGCACCTCTGCGCTGACACAGCGTGCCCAGGTGCGGGCGGGGCTGTTTGTAGGCCACACACCGTTGTGCCTTTCTGCCAGAAATTCAACGATGCCCAGGCTGTCCCACACAGTCTGCTTTCCAAATTTCAAACACGGCACTTTGCCGGTGGGCGAGAAAGTGCGGAAGTGGTCGGATTTACCGTCGGTCGTGAAGTACGAAATGTGCTCCTCAAAAGGGATGTCCAATGCGCGCATCAGCACCCAGGGCCTCAAAGACCAAGAAGAGTAATTTTTATTCGCTATATGCAATGAATACATTAGACATCTTTATGAAAGAAATAAATAAAATAATAGCATTAAAAATGATCGGCTTTGTGCCTGCTGGAAATGGGCAAAAGGGACACAAGTGGCTTGTCCCCTCTGGCACATTCGCATGCGCACCGTCCAACCACTGGAGGCGGGGCATCCAGCAAACATGGCGTCTTTGACGTGGGGCTCCTGTGGAAACAAAATCTGTGTCAGAACAGCCCAGACTTTCACACCAGACTGATGCATCTCAGGTGGCTTTTCAGCCATTTCGTCGCAAGCTGGTTTTCAAACGCCTCGCCCCTGTGCACAGTCCATCCTGACCCATCAACAAGACGTCCGGAGGACTCGACATGCAAATGACACCCGTGATTGCCATCCACTTGAGTGCGGCATTGGCAGCATTGACCATCGGCCCCATCGCCATGTGGGCACGGCAAGGCAATGCGCATCGCCCCCGTCTGCACAGGGCGGCAGGCTATGCCTGGGTCACTTTGATGCTGGCCTCTGCCCTGTCAGCCGTGTTCATCCGTGACCACAATTTGCCCAATGTCTGGGGCTATACACCCATTCATCTCTTGGTACCCCTCACCTTGTGGGGTTTGTTCGGCGCATTCCGGGCTTTGCACCAGGGGCAAATCAATCTACACCGCAAGCGCATGCGCAGCGTGTACTTTGGGGCTTGCGTGGGCGCGGGCATTTTCACACTGTTGCCCAGCAGGTACCTTGGCCAACTGGTCTGGGGCCAATGGCTGGGCTGGATTTGAACGGCAGGAAGAGCACCGACATGAACACTCTTCAACTCATCCCTGTCTGGGTCTTTGGCGTTCTTGCTGTGTGGACCAGCAGCACCAGCCATGCCCAAGTCGGCATGCGCCAAATCCAGTCAGGCAACATGCCCATCACCGTGGTCTACCCCACGACGACAGCAGGCCAAGCCGTGAACCAAGGCGACTTCACGATCCAGGTGGCTCAGAACGCAGTGCCTCTGCCGGCAACCACAGGCAAACGCGCATTGATCGTGCTCTCACACGGCACCGCAGGCAGCGACCTGCCTGACCACAGCCTGACGGCCACACTTGCCCGGGCGGGGTTTGTGGTGGCACAACCCCTGCATCGGGGTGACAACTGGCAAGACTTCAGCCGCGCCGGGCCTGAAAGCTGGAAAACCCGACCGCAAGATGTGCTGGACGCCATCGACGCCGTGGCCCAGGACCCTGTGCTGGCCACACTGGTCAACACCCAGCGCGTGGGCGTGCATGGCATGTCGGCTGGCGGCGTGACGGGTCTGGTCCTGGCCGGAGCCCAATGGCGCCTACTCAATGTTGTCCAGCACTGCGCGCAGCACCTGGATGAGGACATCGGCTTTTGCCTCAATGGCCTGGCCCAAAACCCAGCACAACAACTGTTGCGCAAAAGCCAATACGCCATGGCCCGCATGTTGACCGAAGCCACCGCGCCCATCAGCTTCAGCACACTGCAAGGGGGTCTCAGCACCGATGCATCGTCCGACCCCCGCCCGGACCGACGCATTGCCGCGGTAAGTCTCTTGGTGCCCGTGGCAGCCATCTTCAGCCCTGAGAGCCTTGCGCGCATCCGCATCCCGGTGGGCCTGACCACCGCAGGCAATGACGGCGTGGTACTGCCCCGTTTTCACAGTGGCCATGTGTTGGCGCATTGCACAACCTGTACCGTCTTGTCGGACCACGCCAGCGCCGGGCACTTTGACTGGCTATCGCCGTGGCCCGCCAGCGTGGCGAAAAGCGTAGCTGACACCCAGATGCGCGGGGGACTGCCCAACCCGACTTTCTCCGATGACGCACGACAAGCAGCCTTTGAGCGAATCGCATTATTCTTCAAGCAACAGCTTTGACCTCTACATGACTGCCCACCCCCTTTTCGCAGGGCTACCTGCCCACCAATGCAAGCCCTTGTTGCAGCGCCTGTTCATCGTGTGGGCGGTGTCACTGCCGATTGCGGTGGCAACCTGGATCGGTCATCAAAGTGATGGCATGCCGCACCCCTTTGACGTGTCGCTGGTTTATGCATACGCCATCTCGACGTTCATCTGGATGTTCACCGATCTGTCACGCTTTGTCTTCAAAAAGGCGCTGCAAGCGCAGCCTCCGCACTATTGGCCGCCCGCCTGGCGCGCCAGTCTGATGCTGGCCATCGGCATCCCTTTGGGCTATGTGTTGGGCACCCTGGTGGGCGACGCTTACGCGGGGTGGTCCACTTGGGATTTGTGGCACTTCAACCCCATCCGGTTTGCCAGCTTGCTCGTCACCTCGGCCGCCATCAGTGCCGCATTTGTGTCGTTTTTCTATCAGCGCGGCAAGGCGCAATCTCTGGAAAGCGAAATCATTCAAGCACAGCTGATGCTGCTGCAGTCGCAGTTGGAGCCGCACATGCTGTTCAACACCCTGGCCAACCTGCGTACCCTGGTACAGAACGACCCGCAGCGTGCGCTGCCCATGCTGGATCGCCTGATCGACTTCTTGCGCGCCACCCTGTCGGGCTCACGCCAAGCCACACAGCCCTTGCAGCAGGAGTTTGACCGTCTGGCCGACTACCTGAACCTCATGCAACTGCGCATGGGGACACGTCTGAGCTTTGCCCTGAACCTGCCCGATCATCTGGTCACCCAAGCCGTACCCAGCCTGATCCTGCAACCTTTGGTAGAAAACAGCATCCGTCACGGGCTGGAGCCCCAGGTACAGGCTGGACACATTGAGGTGAGCGCCCTGCAAATGGACGATCAACTGGTCCTGCGTGTGCAGGACACTGGGCGGTGCGTGCAACTACCGCCGCCGCCCACCCTCGCCGACAACACCCCGACAAGTGCCTCGTATGGTTTGCAGCACGTGCATCAGCGGCTGCATACCCTTTACGGCCAGCGCGCCAAGATGCAACTGAGTGTTGTGCAGCCGCATGGCTTATGCGTGACACTGCAATGGCCGATGACACCCACATGAACACCACCCCATGCGCACTGATTGCGGAAGACGAACCGCTGCTGGCATTGGCTTTGCACAATGAACTGGCCCAACTGTGGCCTGAACTGCGCATCGTGGCCAGCGTGAGTGACGGTCTGCAAGCTGTGCAAAGCGCGCTGACGCTGCAACCTGACTTTTTGTTCTTTGACATCCGCATGCCCGGTTTGGACGGCCTGCAAGCTGCTGCCGAATTGGCCGATACCTGGCCCGAGGCGCAAAAGTTTCCGATGCTGGTATTTGTGACGGCGCATGACGAATACGCGCTCCAGGCTTTTGAGGCCCAGGCCGTGGATTACGTGCTTAAACCCGTGCGCTCAGACCGCCTGGCGCAAACTGTGACCCGGCTGCAGCAACACTGGCAGCGCCGCCTGGTGCAACCTGCGACCGAATGGGACCTGGTGCTGCAGCAGTTGCGCGGCCTGTTGCACCTCCCCACCACTGCACCAGCAACGCATGCACCACTCACGCTGCTGCAGGCCAGCCATGGCACGCAACTGCGCATGGTGCCCGTCGATGATGTGCTATGGCTTGAAGCCGCCGACAAATACGTGCGTGTGTTCACACACGACGGGGGCGAAGCGCTGTTGCGCACCCCACTCAAAGAATTGCTGCAAAGGCTGGACCCGGCGGTGTTTTGGCAAATTCACCGAGGCACTGTGGTGCGCGCCAGTGCCATCGAAGCGGTCACACGAGACGCCTTGGGTAAACTGAGTCTGCGCCTTAAAGGTCAACCTGTCAGCCTGGGCGTGAGTCGCTTGTTTGCACACCAGTTCAAGGCCATGTGACTGGCTATATCAAAGGGCGTCTCCAGGACCCTGGCGGTCAGGCTGGCTGAGCGAGCGCATAGCCTCTGGCGCTGATTGCACTGAAACCATGACTTTCGATGCTGGTGCCGCAAAGCATGCAGGCATGGCATTGATTCGCTGAATCGCAGCAGGCGATAAAAAATCCTATTTCATCGAGCTGAGGCCAAACAAATTTCCCTCAGTGTCTTCACACAGGGTCACCCAGCCGAACTCTCCGATAGAAAACTTGGGCTTTACTACCTTACCGCCGGCAGCGATGATGCGTGATTGTTCATTGGTGCAATCCTCCACACTGAAATACACCAAGGTCCCGCCGATGCCCGGGTGTGCATAGCTCGATTTCACCAATGCACCACCAGCTCCATACAAACCCATATCTGCGGGAAAACTCATCATCTGAGATTCTCCGGTTGGGTCGCCAATGGGCACCAACTTTTTCTGCAACACGCTTTCGTAAAAAAACACAGCCCGCTTCATGTCAGTGACGTAAATATCAAACCATCCAATTGCATTCAACTTTTCCATGTGACACTCCTATATTGAGGAAGAAGCGCTCAGTTTAAGAATTAGCCAATCATCTGTATTGTGTAAATCAGACATCGAACTTTTCGATGTATTTCGCGGGGGTGTAACCGATGACTTTTCGAAACGAATGGATGTAGTGCGACTGGTCGGCAAACAAATTTAGATAGTGCTGCTTGAATGATTGCTGAAGACGCAAGACCTTGAGCAGATCGTGCGGGGAAAATCCTGTTGTCTGTTTGAGTATGCGCTGCAATTGGCGCGGCGATAGACACGCCACCACAGCCATATCAGCCACGGTGCGAATATCATCTAAATTCGTCAGGATCCTTTCGGTGACCGGATTGCCAACCACTAACTTGGTATCGATAAGCCAGTGCATCAGCCCAGACATCACCTCGTGTTTGGTAGAAAAATCCCGTTGAGCGAGCTCCCTATTCGTGGCGACCAGAGGCAATTTTCCCGTGTAAGGCATACCGACAAACTTATCGGTAATTTCTAGTGGGTCGCCCTTCCACACGCCCGGCAACAGTTGAATGCCAACATAGTGAAACGACTTTCCGAGATTGAGAACTTCGTAGGTGGTGCGCAATGCGGTGACCCCAGCAATGTCAGTTTCTGCCTGGTTAAACAAGATATTCACGCAGGCGTCAGGCATCGCGTGAAGAAGGAAATCATCTACCAAAGTTGTCTCAGTTTTGAGTTCCCAGTAGCAGTGAACCAAGCTGGCCAAATACGCGGGAGGTTTATGCACCGTGTAGCGTACCGAGCTGACAGTTTTCTCTATGCCGTCTTTAATAGGGTCGTACATGGTTTACCAAACGGAGCACAAAGGGGCTTCATATTCTGAGTGCATGGATTTTGTCGAGTTCTCGCGAGACGTGCATCCAAAGCATCGCAAACTTTTTCGGTCAAAACGCATCCAATCCCTACCTCCCCCGCAACGGCCTTAACAACTCCCCCAACCCATTGTGGTCAATCTCGCGCATCAGCGCGAGCAAGCGGCCCAACTCCCCTTTGGGAAACCCCTCGCGCGCGAACCAGTGCAAATAATTCCCTGGCAAGTCGGCCAGCAACTTGCCTTTGTGTTTGCCAAAAGGCATGGTCAGGGTGACCAGTTTGTGGAGGTCTTCGGGATTCATGGTGCCTCCATCGTAGCAAGCATGACAGGGCCAACGGCTTGCCTGAAGTACCATGCCCGCAACCATTCAAGGAGATCGCCATGTTCAGTCACGTCATGCTCGGTGTCAACGACCTCGAAGCTTCGCGCAAGTTTTACGATGCCGTCTTGGGCACGCTGGGCTTGGGCCCGGGCGTTGCCAACAAGAGCCGTTATTTCTATCGCAGCCCCACCGGCACGTTTGCCATCACCACGCCCATCAACGGCCAACCGGCCACGCATGGCAATGGCAGCACCTTGGGCTTCTCGGTCAAGTCGGTGGAGCTGGTGGATGCCTTTCACGCGGCAGGCGTGGCCCATGGCGGCACCACCTGTGAAGACCCCCCGGGCTACCGCGAGGGGCCTGCAGGCAAGCTCTATTTGGCTTATTTGCGCGACCCCGATGGCAACAAACTGCGCGCGTTGCACCGACCCGGTTAATCCAGGGGCTTCTTGGGGATGACCAAGGGCGGTTGCTTGGGAACCGGATACTCGGGTATTCCTAATACCGGCGCCACCATCACCGGCGGCGGGGGCGGCGGGGGTGCCACCACCTTGGCTGGCGCTGGCGGTGGGGGCAGGCGATAGCCTGAGCTGCTGAACACTTCTGCCGTCGTGACAGGTTCGCGACCTTTGACCTCATAGAACTGCGCCATCAACTCCGGGTTGCTGCTGATCTTGGCCTCCAGCATGCCGTCGATGATGCCCATCAACTCCGGGCTGTCGGCCGCCCCCAGCCAGGCAGGTCGGTTGTTCTTGATCGCATCGAGTTGCTGTTTGGTACAACTGTTGCCATGTTTGCGCAGCCAGGCTTCTACCCTTTCCACACGCTGACCCACATCGTGCGTCTTCAAAGCCATGGTGCGAAACTCTGCCACCAGGCAGCCTTTTTTGTCCGGGTCACTTTGCGCATGGGCCACGCTCAGCATGCCGAAGGCCGCCGCAATGATTGCGTGAATGAGAGATCGTTGGGCTTGCATGCGTTTCATGAATGGAGGTTGACCTTTCATGATCGGTGCATCAAGTGATTTCTTGAGCAATGAAGGAGCACTTATTGCGATAACTTCTGGGCCATTCGCGTTTGCCAGCCTGGGCCCGTTGCGCGCCAACGCTGAATCACGTCCTCGGGCAGGCGAATGGTGATGAGCTGCTTGGGATTTTGGGAGCGAGGTCGGCCCCCTTTGTTCACGCGCCCGCGCGCCATCATGTCTTCGTTCAACTCGGGAAGCTCTGCGTACTCTTTGTCTTGCACGCGATGCGCATCCAACTTTTCCAAATCAGTGCCCAAGTAGCTTTTGGAGACGTTCTTGTTCGCGCGCATTGGCTTTCCTCATGCTAAAAATATGTCGAGTTTCAGATCGTTGTGTGTATCCGATCACGACACAACGGCCTTGCAACAAGCCAAAACAAATCATTCGTTTTTCACCGTAGTCAAACTGCAGATCTTCAAATTCAAATGTGGGCCCATCAAAAACGATTGCGGCGTCCATAAAGTCCAAGCCGCGCTCGAGCCATGTCGACATTCTTTTTCGAGGATCAAAGCTGATCAACACGGGTTAATGTAGTTACAAATACTTTGAAAGTAAAGTCCTCTCATGCTAAAAAAAGCTCGCCAATTTTTCTGGCAATCGGTGAAGATGCACAGGCTTGCAACAAAAAGGGCTCCCTCAGGAGCCCTTTTCAGATCAGCGCCGCTCTGTTCAAGCCGCCTGATAGCTTTCGATCTGGTCGAAGTTCATGTACTTGTAGATCTTGTCGCCATTGGCGTTGATCACGCCGATGTCGGCCATGTACTCTTCCTTGGACGGGATCTTGCCCAGGCGTGAGCAAATGGCAGCCAACTCGGCCGAGCCCAGGTACACGTTGGTGTTCTTGCCCAAGCGGTTGGGGAAGTTGCGTGTGCTGGTGGACATGACCGTGGCGCCTTCGCGCACTTGGGCCTGGTTGCCCATGCACAGCGAGCAGCCTGGCATTTCGGTGCGCGCACCGGCCATGCCGAACACGCCGTAGTGGCCTTCTTCGGTCAGTTGCTTGGCGTCCATCTTGGTGGGCGGGGCCACCCACA
>JACCDQ012242711.1_pt1 | contig 11595 bp, 13 predicted proteins | sample 7446031 | NCBI WGS metagenome assembly JACCDQ01 (sample SAMN15323442, study PRJNA562643) | freshwater metagenome | isolation source: river surface water | place: USA:Blue River Watershed | collected 2017-08-17
TAACTGGTCGTTCTGGTTCTGGTAAATCTTATTATACTTTACATTATTGTATGGAATATAAAAAGATGTTTCCAAAACGTGAAGTTTATTTATTTAGTGCTCTCACTGAAGATACAACATTAGATAAATTAAAAGGATTAAAAAGAATTAAATTAACTGCTGACTTTTGTAATGATGAAATTACAAGTGAAGATTTTAAAAACTCAATGGTTATTTTTGATGATACCGATGTTATCAGTGATAAGAAAATAAGAAATAAAGTAAATTCAATAATGGACAATATTTTACAAGTTGGAAGACATCACAATACATCGTGTATAATTACTACTCATACCGCATGTAATGGAAATACAACTAAAATTATTTTAAATGAAGCACATTCAATTACTATTTTCCCTAATGGTCTTGGAAATCGTTCAATGAAATATTTATTAGATAGTTATCTAGGTTTAGATAAAACTCAATGTAAAAAAATAAAAGGTTTAAATTCTAGATGGGTTAGCATTATAAAATCTTTTCCAATGACTATTATTAGTCAAAAACGGGCTTATACCGTAAATAATAATGATGTTTAAAATAATTATAAATCTGGTATCTTTCCAATTATATATATTAAAAAGGAAACTTAACAGATTTTAAAATATATATAAGTATAGTTAATAAATTATACTTATATAATATTTAGACCCATTCAACAACTAAAATATCGTATGGTTTTCCACCTTGCATTTTTGAATTTGATTTAACAAAATCTTTAAAGTCAAACAATGTATAATTAATATGAAACATTATTAATCTCATTATACACCATCGCCCGCATGTATTAATACCATCTTTTAATGTTTGATATTTAGTAGCATTATATAATATTTCATATGGTTGTTTTACTGTTTTTAATATTCTTGATAAATAATTTTTATCTTGTCCTAACATCTTTTTTACTGCTTCAGGTATAAATTTTAATTCGCTATCAGGTTTTCCGCTGTAACTGTCAAACCATTCAATATATTTTTTACCATTTGTTATATCTGTGTATTTCATTATACAACACCAATGACCCTCATTTCTTTTACTTTCTGTTAAAATAATTCTATAATCTTTTTCTTCAGGTAGTAATTCATCAATAGTTTTAATATCTGCTAAATCAGAATATTTTAATGTCTTTTGTTGAGCATCTGAAAAATATTTAGTAAAATCATCATTAGTAATCATATTGGCTAATTTCTTTTTAGTTTCTTCAAATTTCTTTTCAACTGCTAGTTCATTTAACTTTTCTCTATTATTCATTTATATTATATTATAAAATAAGAAATTATTTTTAAAATAAAAAAAAAATAAAAAACATTTAGATTTTATTTTTATTCGTAAAAATCTAAATTTTATTTTCTAAACTTATATATATAGATAAAATAAATAATGGTTCATTTTGAAAACGATTATATTTTTGGAACTGAAAACCAAAAAAAAGTATTACCCCATATTATACAGCATTTTAATAGAGACATCACAGAAAACGAAGGACAATATTGTAAATTTGATTTTACTGATGCACATTACAACTACGAATTAAAAAGTAGAAAGAATACTTTAAATAAATATCCTGATACAATGATAACAATGAATAAATTACAACAATCTGATAAAGGGCTTATTTTATTATTTAGTTTTACTGATTGTTTGGCTTATATAGAATATGACCCTGAACTATTTTCAACATTTAGAACTCAAAACTTCTCAAGAGCAAAAATTGAAACAGATAAAAAGATACATATATTTATACCAATTAATTTATTAACAGTAATTTAAGTATTTATTTTATAATATCTAGATTTTTACAATTTAGATATTACAAAAATATTATTATTATATATTTACAAGTAATAATTTTAAAATTATTCCATTTAATAATCATATTATAATCTAAAATGTAATATATTTATTGAAATAATCTAAAATATAATAATCTAATATATAATATATATTATAAATGAATTGTTTTGAAAGTTTTATTAATAAAATTAATATGTTCTTCATTCCATCTATCCCCGAGACCTCAACAAGTCTATTAAAAGATTTAATGAAGATAGGAGATGTAGAAGAAGATAGTAAAGGGTGGAAATGTTTCAAATGTTAAATCTGGTAACTTTCCAATTATATATATATTAAATGGAAACTTAACAGATTTATAAAAATTATACATTAGTTGATATTTGATTTAATTCTAATCCTACTAGTTCATTAGTTGGTGTTGATGCAATACTAGAACCTTTAGACGATATAGTTGAAATAATAAATTCTTTATTTAGTGGTGTTAATACATCTTTAATTTTAGAAGTATTTGTTAAGTTGGCGTTTTCAATAAGTTTAATATATTCATTATATTTATCATCTAAAAATAACTTAGCATTATTAACTCTATTTTCCGGTGTAAGGTTTAACATCTTAAAAATATCATATGCTAATAATTTAAAATTTCTAGATGCTATTAGTTCAGTTTCCATATTCTTTTGAACTCCTAAATACATTTCAACTGAACCAATTATAGCACTTGATAAACTTAATAAACATGTTAACATACTTATTTGGTCTTGTTCTAAGTATTGAGTTAAACCAACTGCAATAATTGAATTAACAGATGATAAGACAATTAAAGGAAGTTTAAAATATTTTAAATAACTTTTATAATGATAATAACGTTCTTTGTGATGTTCTGAAAGAATAACAGAATTGATTCTAATCTTTTCTAATATGTTTTCAATGTCTAATTTCCAATCACTCATATATAATATATTTAGATAAATTATATATTAGTTTAATCTTTTTCTTTGAATGGTTTTAAATTCTTATTCCCTTTGATTTTTTGTTTTTGAATACTTTGTTCAATTAAATTAATTGGGTCAATTTCTTCAACTGTTAAAGGTGTTAATTTATTTACTCTTTTTGTTGGTCTATAAACAGGATAAGAAGAATATGTTTTCAATGGGTTTATATCTTGCCATTTTTCACTGAACCATCTTTTTAATGGTTTAGGTTCATTATCTTCTTCAAATGTTCCGCCTAATTCTTTATACATTTTAATAACTGCTCCACTTCTATAAGCAGAATGTTTTTTATATTGTTTATAAACAATGGTTTTAACTTTTTCATACAATTCAGGGTTTGAAGGTGTCATTATATATTAATTAGATAATATTATATTTTAAGTTAAAACTGCACCATTTAATGATAGAGCGTAATATTTTGATTGAGACAAAGACCAAACCAAAGCAATAGAAGAACCATTATTAGGTAATATAATACTGGTGTTATATTCAGTTCCATTACTAACAACAGGATACGAACTACTCAAACTAACAACTATACTATCACTTTGATTATAGTAATAGAATGGGATTGTTGAACTCGTATTTAAACTGAATACATCGTAAGGGAAGAATGGAATAAAATGTAAAGAAGAATAAGCAGTTGAACCAAGAGCAACCCCCAAATTAGTAGCATTTCTATACAAATCAACAGTCGCCCCACTTGTGGCAACATATAAATAAGTTCCAGTATATAACATTAAATTAACATCATTTGATGGTGTTATTCCCCAAGGTGTTGAACCACTATTTTGATATTGCGACCCGTTCCAATACCAACTTTGTATATAACTCATTGTAGCATTACCTCCAATTACTACATTACTGCCGTATATTTCTATACAATTGACCGCACCACTATTAGAAAATCCAGAAAAATTATCAACTGCCGTAACAAAATTACCACTCATATTAAGAGCAATTAATCCGTAGTTAGAATAATTACCTAATGAAGTATTTACATTTGTAAAAGCACCGCAGAATACTAACCAAGAATTATTAGGGTCATATTTAATACCATATACATTACCATTAAACCCATACGCACCAGCACTATCCAATTGAAGACCACTACCAGTTCCAAAGTCAAATATACATATTTGATTTATAGGATTAGAAAAATTAGCATCGTAAGTAAAATCACCTCCAATATATAAATAACCTCCATATGTTTCTAATGTTCTAACAATATTATTAAAACCATACGCACCCCAATTACTAAAATAAGTAGGATAAGCAGTTCCACTACTAATATAACCCAAATATCCGTATGAGGTTGAAGTAGTATTATCGTAAGTAAATGAACCACCAAAATATAAACTAAAATTATACTCTTTCATACAGAAGACGCTTCCGTTTAATTGAAGTCCAGTATCGTAAATATTTGTAGCGTCATTAAAATAATAGATTTTACCAAGTGAAGTTCCAATATAATAAGAGCCACTATACATACAACCACAAAGCACTACATCACTATTCGGTAATGTAAATCCAGTAAAAGCAGTCCAAGCATCAGGAACACCAGTATTAATATAATTAAGTTGTAATTTGTCTTCTACATTTGTATAAATAGAAGTAGAACCACTTAAAAATTGAGTTTCTGTTTTTTGATATTGATTATTTAAGGTTGTTGTAATCGCAGGGCAATTAATAATATTATTTGAATTCATATGTAAAGTTTTGTAAGCGTCAATTTGTCCTGTATTTCCAGTCAATCGTATATAATCAGTAAGACCACCAGCGTCTTTTACAACAAAATCCATTCTTCCTCTTTCACTTCCTGCAGTAATAGCAGGTGTATTTATATGTATTCTTGAATATTCTGTTTTAGTTCCAGCACTATTTTTTGCGTAATAACTATTTCTAATAGTTTCACCAGTTTGTGCGGTTCTTTGGTTATATTCTTCAGTAAAAAGTAATCCTGCATTATTTAAATTATTAATAGATAAAGGCACACCGTTTAAAGTTGCATTATTAACCGTTAATGATTTATCAGTTAATGTTGAATTTTGACCGGCTACACTATTATTTACTACTAAACTAGTTTTAGCGGTTGCAGTTGAAATATTTGAAATAGCATTAGTATTCATATCAATAGATGAAGACCCCGCACTATTTCCAGTTGTTAATACTTGAGATAAATTTTGACTACCTCCCCCGCCGTGAGTATCCACATATAATTTATTAACAAGGTCATCATTTGAAACGGGCACAACGGATGATTGGGGAAGAGTTGAAAAAGTTTTAATATCGTTAATAGTAATATTTCCATTTACGGGAACGTAACCACCAGATGGAGGTGTTAAATTGTCAATTTCACTTTGTAAAACTGAAATTCTTTGATTAAGAACGTAATTTGATACAGACATTTATATTATTATATAGAAAGATAATATATTATTTTTTTATAATTAAAACTTTTCAAAATAAAAAATAATATATAAGATTATTTATTTTAAAAATAAAATCTAATATAGATTATATACAAATGGATAATAAAGTTTTTGATAATCTTAAAAATAAACAAATTTCTCAATCATCTCTAAATTTATATTTAAAAAATCTTAAACGTCTTAATGATGGCGAAGAGATTAAAAATTTTAACTTTCTTAAAAATACTAAAACAATCTTAGAAAAAATTAAAGATTATAAACCAAACACAAGAAGAACTTATTTAATATCAATTGTTTCTTTATTAAAACAAGAACCAAAATTTGCAACCCTTTACGATAAGTATTATAAAATGTTAATGGAATATAACAAAGAATTAAAAACTAATAATGATAAATCAGAAACTCAAAAAGAAAATTGGATTAGTCAAGAAGATGTATTAAATAAACAAAAGGAATTAATGGCAGTTATTCCAGATTTAAAAAAGAAAATAACAATTTCACAATATAATAAATTATTAGATTTAGTTGTATTATCATTATATAGTTTACAAGCACCAAGAAGAAATTTAGATTACTTAAATATGAATGTTATTAATAAATATAATCCTGAATTATCAACTGAAAATAACTATTTAGATTTAGGAAGTGGCACATTCATTTTTAGAAACTTTAAAACTAAAAAAACATATTTAGACCAAGTAATTAAAATTAATGATGACTTAATGGGAATCATTAAATTATATCTTAAATATCACCCTAAAAAGAAAGAAATGAAAGGTAAATTTAATATTCCCTTTTTAGTTGATGTAAACGGTAATGAATTTAATAACTCTAATGAAATAACAAGATTATTAAATAAAATATTTGATAAAAAAATAGGTTCATCAATGTTAAGAAATATTTATTTAACATCTAAATATTCTAATAATTTACAAAACCTAAAAGAAGATGCTAATGCAATGGGCACCAGTTCAAACACTGCCGAAAATCAATATATTAAACTTGATTCATCTAAATCTAAATCTATAGATGTTTAATTTTAAAATCTGTTAAGTTTCCATTTTAATATATATAATTGGAAAGTTACAAGATTTAATAATACTTATATAAATATTATTAAATTTTAATAAAATGAGTTTTACATTAAATGTTTACTTAATCTGTGTCTTCCTCCAGACATTACACCGCCAGAAGTTGCACCGCCAGAAGTTGCACCACCAGACATTACACCGCCAGAAGTAGCACCGCCTACGGCTCTATTTCTTTTTTGATATTTCATTATTTTATCAAGGGCACTTAAACCCATATTAGATAATTTACCGCCGACGAGTCTTTGGTGATGATTCCAATCTAAAACGGGTTCTTGTTCTTTGGTTCTTAATACGGTTTGTTTATCAAGTAAAGCAGTGTAAATTACTGAAGTTCCTTGTTGAGTTACAAATATACCATCATTTTTAGTGATGATACAGATTTCAGGAGTAACAGCAAAACCATATTGATTTTTAACAGTTAAATTAAATTGGAAGGAGAATTGACCAAGAGAACCACCAGTTAAGAAAGAAGGCATTGAGAAATCAAGAGCAGGATTAAGAACAAGTAAGGAACCAGTTGTAGGAACATTGGAAACATTACCAGTTGCAGAATTATTTACAACGGCACCGTCCCATTCGTAATATGATTGATTACATCCGTTTCTTTGAGAAATATGGAATAAATCGGATTTCTTAGCAGATGCAAGAAGACCAGATTGAGAGTTGAAATTTACACTGATGTTTTCAATTTCTAAGAAACTAGAAGTATTTCCTATACCTTGTTGACTCATTGGGATTCTTGCGCAAATCATTATTAAAGAAGGAACTTGATTTAATTGAATGTTTTGAGAAGTTAAAACAGAAGTAGCACCGGAAGCAATAGAAGCATTATTATTAAAAGTAGTAAGATAACGGGGATAATCAGAATAACCAACTACATTTTTAGAGGAAATTTTAGCATATTGTTCAGGTTGTAAAGTTTGGAAATTAAAGAATAATCTAGTATTAGAAAATGCAGGAACAGCGCCATATCCTAAAGCAATACTATCAATATATGAAGGAACAGGGAGACCAGTTACACCATCATATACAGTTTGAGCAGTAGACATTAAACGTTTGCAGGTGTTATCAATATTACAAACAATAGACATGTTATTGATACCTAATAAGCCGGCATTATTCATTGGCATTGTGTTTAAGAAAGGACTGAGAGCAAGAAAAGGTTCAACACAAGTAAATTGAACACCAACAACCCAACTATCGGCTACGTTAGTAGATTCTAATGAGGTATCAGTTCCACCGGCGGTGATATTGTGAAGAACAGTTAAACTTACAGGGAAAGCGCCTCTAGGTTGGAAATTACTATCATATCCATTATTATTATAAGATGCTAAAGGATTAGAATTAGTATTAGCAGGAATAGCACCAAGATTAACACCATCTTTATATTCGCCCCATGCTTGGTCAGAATATGAAGGAGTCATTGAATTATATTTTCCGAGTTTTCTTTGGTCATTCATTCTTAAAAGCATTGGAAGAACATCTTGGAGATTGGTAGAAGTAGATACGTTGTTAATTTGGGCTTGAATAGTGGTCATTAATTCTTGAAGAGGGAAGGCTTGAAGAGATTCAGTTAAACCCCAGTTTAAGAAATTTTCACCAACAGGAACACCGGAACCTCTAATAGTAAATGCAATATCAGAACCAATTAATAATTCTCTGTTAATTACGATGGATTCAGAAGGGACTTGAACGTTGAAAACTATTTGAGATGATGAAGCACTGATGGCTTGAAATTGGGTATATGTAGATAATGCGGGACCAGCAAGAACACCGAAAGTTTCTTGGTCGGTTACATCAGCAATGATTGAGGATTCAATTAAAGCAGTCTTAAAATCAGGACTTGTTGACATTTATATATATATTATATATATATAAAATAAATTTTCTAAAATAAAAAAAATTACTAAAATATAATTTCTATACATTTTTTAAAGTTTATTGTTCATTACAGAAGTTTTTTTTGTAAATAAAACTTTTATAGTTGCAGTTGAACCAGATGATAACAAAAATGGAATAAGTGTTCCGGTTTTATCTTTCCAGAAAACATTTAAGTCAAAGGTATTTAATGGTCTGTTAGAAATTAGTTCTAAATATCTAAATTGGGCGCTTGGTTCATATATTAATTGTGGTTTATAAAATCCTTCATTTGCTACAAAATCGGTAATAGTTTGAGAAATTAAAGCATTATTTCCGTTATTTCCGATTTGAACACCATTTTGATATATAACAGGATTTGAAACTTGATTACTAACAATTGGAAGAGTATTAGATGTAAAAACAACTGAAGTTATAGGACACCAGAGCGCAGTAGTTGAAAATTCTTGAAATACTTGAATAGCGTCATATGTTGGATTATATGGGGGATATTTTATAATATTTGAATCTTGGAAAGAATTGGTTATTAGTTGTGAATTTTTCCCTAATGGTTCATTAAAACCAAGTAAACGAGCAGGAAAAGAACTGAATAATTGAGTTAATGGAGTATTAAAATAAATTCTAATATGAGATGATGCAGTAGTTGCATATCCTAAAACATCACAATTAACTAATGCACAGTTATTATCAGTATTAAATGCCATCACGGGGGCATGTGTAGTTGGAAGAACTAAACCGGCACCAGTTACAAGAGCGTTTAAATCATTGAAACAAGAAATAAAAGCACCATTAATCAAATAAATAAAATATTGATAGTTATATACGTAATAATAACCGCCTAAATTGTATTGTAAACCGGTTCCGGTTTGAGTTGGATTAGGTGGAATATCAGCACTTAAAACTTGGGGAGCAAATCTAATGTATGTTTGTTTAGTAAAAGTTTGAAAAGGAGCAACGGGGTTTTTCCATTCTAAAGTAACTGAATAAATAGTTAAATCTATATCAGTATTTGGAGCGGGTTGAATAGTTGGAATAAATACGGGTAAATTTGGAGTATCTAAACAAAATCTTATTATACTCATATAGTATTGGTCAGTATCATATAAAAAAGGATTATTACGAGTTTCAATGAAAGATAAAACGGGGGGTTTGGTTGTTTCACTTTCTAAATTTGAAATTTGGATATCGTAATAAAGTTTTTCAGGTGCAGAAACATTATTAAAACTCATTGTATTATATAATAATAGAATATAAAAAAAATACCAGTTTATTTTATATTATATTTTTTTTCAATTTATAAAATATTTATTAATCTTGTAACTTTCCAATTATATATATTAAAAAGGAAACTTAACAGATTTTAAAAAGTAACTTTTGTTTTTTGTGATTTAATTTTTTTATCTTGTTTTAAATCAACAGTTTGAAGTTTTGATTTTTGATATTGATTATATTTATAAATATACTTAATCATATTATTAATTAAAGTTAAGGCTTGAGTATTTGCTTTAACATCTTCTTCATTACCAGATTTTAAAGATTCCATTAAATTGGCTTGTTCTAAAATTAATTCTTCGTAAAACTTTGAGGAGTGGATTGACATATATATAATATAACTTAGAAAAAAAATAAAAAATTTAAACTTAGATATTTTTTTTGAAAAATCTAAACTATTTTTTAAATATTTGCTATTTTAATAAATGTTACAAAACAATATGAACTAGCAGGGTCAATATTCCAAGTTTGAGTTGAACCACCAGAAACTCTACAAATAAAATTTGCATTCATATTATTTGTTCCATCACTAATATAAACAAATGAAGAAATAAAAGTATTTGCAGAACCAGCACCGCCAGCACTAAGAATATCATATACTTGATTAAATAAATTAGGGGAAGTTTCTTTTGATAAAATTAATTCAAGTGTATCAATTTTTGCACCGATGGCATCAGTAGCAGTTGCGCCAATAGTTCCCGAAACCATCCATTTTCCCCTAGGAATAACAACACCAGTAGAACCATTAAGAAATTCTATATCCGAACCGCTTGCAACAGGATTAGCGGGACGTGTAATAGGTAAATTAAAAGTATAACCGATTTTATTAGGATTATTAGTTGAGTTTCCATTAACTAATTCGTCTAAATAACTAACAATAGAAGCGACAGACATTTTATATATATAATATATAGATATAAAATATTTCTTAAATATAAATTTTTTTATAAATAACCTTCATTTGATATTTTAATTAAAGTAATATTACATTCAGGACCTACTGCGTCAACATTCCAAGTTTCAGGACCAGTTCCGGAAACTTGAACACCTATTTGACCCCCAATAGTATTAGTTCCATCACTAATAAAAGGGATTGCGGGAACAGGCATATTAGATGTATAAGCATTACCTACACCGTAAGCGGAATATATAGCAGTTGCTAAATTAATTGCATCTTTAAAAAGATATAAATCCATTGTTGTAATAACATCATTTCCTACATCAGTTACAGTTACACCAACAGTTCCCCCAATAATCCATCTACCTTTAGGGATAGGAGCAGTAAGAGGGCAAAAAGTAAAAATAGCATTAGAAGCAAGAGGAGTACCAGAACGAACTAAAGGGACTTCAATTATTGAACCAATCCCATATATTTTATCTGCTTGAGCATTTAAGTATGAAGCAACAGAAGCGACAGACATTTTTATATATATATATAATATATATATAAAATATTTCTTAAATATTATTTTTTAATTCATTTTTTTGTTTAATATAATATTGTCTTTTTCTTTCTAACATTTCCTTATATTTTTCAGGTCTTTCTTCTTTTACTTTCTTAGCATATTCTTTGTTTTTTTCTCTCATCTTGTCTAAATTTCTCTTTTGATAATTTGAAACATTTTTAAGATGATTTTTATAATATCTTTCTGCTACGCTTAAACTAATTTCATTATTTGTATTTTCCATACTATATAAATTATACTAGAAATTATTTCTTTAAATATAAATTATTTAAAAAAATATATAAAAATTAATTTAAATTATTATTTAAAGATTTATTTCTAACTATATATATATAAGTATGGAAAATAAAGGTTTAAAATTATTAACTTTTTTAAAAAAGGAAAATATTCCTTTTAGTAATATTTGGTATTACTTAAGCGACAAGAACGGAAAAAAGAAACCAATCGGAGAATTTAACAAAATTACTGATGTAAAAGATATTAAAACAAAATGGTATGTTGACGGAAGAAAACCCCCCAAATCTTATTTTTTAGGAAAAGAAGAAATTTTATTATCTAAAAAAGAACAAGAAAGTTTAAAATTCTCAGTAAGTATTTATTTAAAAGCATCAGTTGAAAATATTTATTGTTTAGA
>JACCDQ011659929.1_pt1 | contig 11594 bp, 9 predicted proteins | sample 7446031 | NCBI WGS metagenome assembly JACCDQ01 (sample SAMN15323442, study PRJNA562643) | freshwater metagenome | isolation source: river surface water | place: USA:Blue River Watershed | collected 2017-08-17
CGATCAACGTGGCTTTCTGCTGCCAAATGGATAACGTCAGTGATGTTGTACTTTTCAAAAATAGTTTGAAGGGCTGCGGCGTCGCAAATATCCGCCTTTTCAAAGCGGTAATTGGCCGCGCTGTCTACATCCGTTAGGTTGGCAAGATTACCCGCGTAGGTGAGTTTGTCTAAATTGACAATCAGATACTTAGGGTAGTTTCTAACCATCCTTCTGACCAAGTGTGAGCCAATAAAACCTGCTCCTCCAGTAATCAGTATCTGTTTTTGAAAATCCATTTGAGTCAAAATTAAAAGTTTGATCGCAAAGACTGTGCTTTCCATTCTTGGAAAGTTGCAAGTTCGGCATCTTTCTCGGAGAGTAGGATATCTGATGAGGGCAATAGCCAATCAATAGCGAGTTCTGCGTCGTTGAAGCGGATACCACCCTCGTGCGCTTTGCTATAGACATTGTCTACTTTATAGGTAAAAACAGCAGTTTCACTTAGCACAACAAAGCCGTGGGCAAAGCCTCTTGGGATAAAAAGTTGTTTTTTATTGCTTTCGCTCAAGTGAATGCTGAAATGCTGGCCAAAAGTAGGGGAGTCTTGGCGTAAATCTAGTGCAACATCGAGTACTTCGCCTTGCAACACGCGCACCAGTTTGGCTTGTGCAAAGTCACCTGTCTGAAAGTGTAGGCCGCGCAACACGCCTCTCGACGATTTCGATTCGTTGTCTTGTACAAACTGAACCTGAGCTACATTGGCCGCAAACCATTCCGCCTTGAAAGACTCCATAAAATAACCGCGTTCGTCTTCAAAAACGTTCGGTTCTATCACGAAAAGATCGGCAATTGGGGTCGGGCTGGCGGTCATTTTGAGAAACGCTTGAGTAAATATTCTCCGTAGCCTGTTTTGGCTAGATCTTGTGCCAAACGCAGTACTTGGGTCTTGTCTATAAAGCCCATTTCGTAGGCAATTTCTTCTAAGCAAGCAATTTTGAGGCCTTGGCGTTTCTCGATGGTTTGGATAAAACTGGAGGCTTCTAGCAAAGATTCGTGGGTGCCGGTGTCTAGCCAAGCATAACCGCGGCCCATGAGTTCTACGTTGAGGCGGTCCTTTTGTAAGAAAACTTCGTTGACCGTTGTGATTTCGAGTTCTCCTCTGGCAGAAGGCTTGATTTGTTGGGCAACTTGCACCACCTCATTGGGGTAGAAGTAGAGACCAACAACTGCAAAATTTGATTTGGGTTCAGCTGGTTTTTCCTCGATGGAAATGACTTTTCCTGCTTCGTCGAACTCAGCTACGCCATAGCGTTCTGGGTCTGCGACCCAATAGCCAAAAACGGTTGCAGTTTGCTTTTCAGTGAGGTTAGAAAGTGCGTTTTTCAAGAGTTTGGTCAAGCCTTGGCCATAAAAAATGTTGTCGCCCAGGACCAAACAGACGTCGTCTGTACCGATGAATTCTTTTCCGATGATAAAAGCCTGAGCGAGCCCATCTGGTGAGGGTTGTTCGGCGTAAGTAAAGCGGATACCGAGTTCTTCACCCGTACCCAGTAATTTTTGAAATAAAGGAAGGTCAAAAGGGGTAGAGATAATGAGTATTTCCTTGATTCCGGCCAACATCAGAACAGATATTGGGTAGTAAATCATGGGTTTGTCATAAATGGGTAGCAATTGCTTTGAAACCCCTTTTGTAATGGGGTGCAAGCGCGTACCCGAACCGCCAGCTAATACAATTCCTTTCATATTTTCAAATTATAAAGACCAATAAGTTAAATCTTGGATTTGGCCGCGATAGATACCTTTGACATCAACAAATACGCCCTTTCCGTCTTTGAGCAAAGACTTGAAATACGCTTCGTTGTAGTTCATGTATTCTTTGTGGTTGACCGCCATAATAATAGCATCGTAGTCTTTTCTTAGGGTTGAAGTGAGCCCAATGCCGTATTCGTGCTCCATTTCTGTGGAGTCGGCGTGTGGGTCAATGACATCGACATTGATTTGGAAAGATTGCAGTTCTTTGACGACGTCAATCACTTTTGAATTGCGGATATCTGATACATTTTCTTTGAACGTCGCACCCATTACGAGCACGTGCGCTTCTTGGATCATTTTGCCTTGTGCAATGATTTTTTTGGCGGTTTGTTTACCGATATAGAAGCCCATGGAGTCATTGACATAACGGCCTGAGTTGATTACTTTAGAGTGGTATCCCACTTGCATGGCTTTGTGTACCAAATAATAGGGGTCTACACCAATACAGTGGCCACCCACAAGGCCTGGATAGAACTTCAAGAAGTTCCATTTGGTGCCAGCGGCTTCGAGCACATCAAATGTGTTGATGCCCAGCTTGTTGAAGATGATAGAAAGCTCATTGACGAGCGAAATATTGACGTCGCGCTGCGTGTTTTCGACAATTTTGGCTGCTTCGGCCACTTTAATGCTCGTAGCGCGGTGTACGCCTGCCGCCACAACCAATTCGTAGGTTTTGGCTATTTGATCGAGCGACGCTTCGCAGCAGCCCGACACAATTTTGATGACATTTTGTAAGGTATGTTCTTTATCCCCGGGATTGATGCGCTCAGGTGAGTAACCCACCATGAAGTCTGTTCTAAATTTGAGGCCAGAGGCTTCTTCTAAAATAGGAATGCAATCTTCTTCGGTACAGCCTGGGTAAACCGTCGATTCAAAAACGACATAATCACCTTTCTTAAGCGCTTTTCCTACCGTTCTGCTCGCTCCGAGTAAAGGTTTGAGGTCGGGTAGGTTGGTTTCGTCTATGGGCGTTGGAACAGCTACGATAAAAAAAGTGGCCTCTTGTAAGTCGTCGATGTTGCACGTAAACTTGATGTCGCGGTTTTGGAAATCTTCGGCACTGAGTTCTCGGCTGGGGTCTTGGCCGCGCTGCATCAGGTCTACGCGCGCTGCATTGATGTCAAAACCAATGACGCTGATGCGCTTGGCAAATTCAAGTGCAATTGGCAAGCCAACATAACCTAAGCCAATGACGGCGAGTTTGGTATTTTTATCGATGAGGTCTTGGTAAATCATGTGATCAGTGGGGTATTAAGACTTTAATTGTGCATCGCGCACGGCGTAAATGCGCTCAATGATATCTACTACTTTCATGCCTTCGAGCGCGTTGGTAGTGGGGGAGGTGCGCCCGTTTAGCGTGTCTATGACATTGGTAATGACGTAGTTGTGATTGGCTGCTGAACCTTTGTAGGGGCCGTAGTCATTGCCTGGATTGGTTGGGGCGAGCTCCGGCATTTCATAGCCAGAGATATTGCAAACCTCAACTTCATTCATGTATTGGCCACCAATTTTAACGGAGCCGTTTTGGCCAATAATGGTCATAGAGGACTCCAAATTTTGGTTGGCAACAGAGGTAGAATAGTTCAAAGAACCCATTCCGCCATTGATGAAGTCAAAACTTACAAAGCCAGAATCTTCGAAATCGGTGTAGTCTTTGTGATTGAAATCGGCGAATTTCCCTTGGATGTTGTCGATATCACCGAACAACCAGTACATGATGTCAATAAAATGGCTGAATTGCGTAAAAAGCGTACCGCCGTCGAGGTCTTTGGTACCTTTCCAGCCTCCGGCTTTATAATAGCGCTCATCGCGGTTCCAGTAGCAATTGAGCTGCACCATATAAATGTCGCCGAGTACTTTTCTGTCGATGAGGTCTTTGATCCAGACACTTGGTGGCGAGTAGCGGTTTTGCATGACGCAAAATACTTGCTTGGATACTTGCAACGACTTGTAAATGATTTGCTCACAGCTTTCTTTGCTGAGGCCCATTGGTTTTTCGCAAACCACGTGTTTTTTGGCCTCAAGTGCCTTGAGTGCTTGCTCGGCATGTAGGCCATTTGGCGTACACACATTGACCACATCGAAGTCAATTTCACTGGCAAGCAAGTCATTGATGTCATTAAAAAAAGGAACATTGAAGTCTTGTGCAGCACAAGCTTCTTGGCCGCGTGGGTCTACCAGGGCTACTAATTCGCCTTCAGCGTCGCGGCGCACCATTTCGGCGTGTCTTTTGCCGATGTGTCCGGCACCTATAATTGCAAATTTGATCTTACTCATCTATTCTTGTTACTATTCCGTTGGTTAATTGATATTGTTGGCCGCTTTCAGGACAAATGGCATGCCCCTCAGTGTCAAATTGAAGGCGGTGTCCGTATGCAGACATCCAGCCGATTTGGCGCGCTGGATTGCCCACCACCAAGGCAAAATTGGGGACGTGTTTGGTCACTACTGCGCCAGCACCAATAAAGGCATAGGCGCCGATGTCATGGCCACATACAATGGTGGCGTTTGCACCAATGCTAGCACCTTTTCCGACGCGGGTTTGCAAGTAGCTGTTGCGGCGATTAACCGCGCTTCTTGGGTTCATGACATTGGTGAAAACCATGGACGGGCCCAAAAAGACGTCGTCTTCACAGGTGACGCCGGTGTATATACTGACGTTATTTTGCACTTTCACGTTGTTGCCGAGCACAACTTCAGGTGAAATGACCACGTTTTGGCCAATATTGCAGTTTTTACCGAGTGTACAGCCTGGCATAAGGTGTGAAAAATGCCAAATTTTGCTGCCTTCACCTATTTGGCATCCTGCATCAATTACAGCTGTTTCGTGTGCAAAAAAGTTCATTATTTGGTGATATATTGGTCAAAATTGTTGTGGTCGGTCTGGTGCAATTCGTCTTCAGACAAACTTCTAAAATAGGCATAAGTGCGTTGAAGACCTTCTTTGCGGTCAATTTTGGGCTCCCAACCTAGTATTTCTCGCGCTTTGGTAATATCGGGTTGGCGTTGTTTGGGGTCATCGACGGGTAAATCTTTGTAAATCACCTTTTGGTTAGTGCCTGTTAGTGCAATTATTTCTTCTGCAAATTGTGCAATGGTAATCTCATCAGGATTCCCAATATTGACGGGGTCTGCGCATTCGGAGTGCAAAAGGCGTACAATTCCTTCAACGAGGTCATCTACGTAGCAAAAACTCCGCGTTTGCGATCCATCGCCAAAAATAGTCAAATCTTCGCCGCGCAAAGCTTGTCCGATAAAGGCAGGCAATACACGGCCGTCGTTCAGGCGCATGCGTGGGCCGTAGGTATTGAAGATGCGCACAATTCGGGTTTCCAAGCCATGGTAGGTATGGTAGGCCATTGTGATGGCTTCCTGAAAGCGTTTGGCTTCATCATATACACCGCGAGGCCCTACTGGGTTGACATTGCCCCAATAAGTTTCTGGTTGCGGATGCACGCTCGGATCTCCGTAAACTTCTGATGTACTAGCAATCATAAGGCGGGCTCCTTTAGCTTTCGCTAAGCCTAGACAATTATGTATACCTAAAGAGCCAACCTTTAAGGTTTGAATCGGAATTTTGAGGTAATCTATTGGGCTTGCCGGTGAGGCGAAGTGCAAAATGTAGTCTAGCTTGCCCGGAACGTGGATAAATTTAGAGACGTCGTGATTGTAAAACTCAAATTGTTCTAGAGGGAACAAGTGCTCGATGTTTTTGAGGCGTCCGGTGATGAGGTTGTCCATCGCAATGACGTGAAAGCCATCTTTGATGAAACGCTCACACAAATGTGACCCTAGAAATCCGGCTGCACCGGTGATGAGAACGCGTTTCATGAGTTTCTGTGTAAAGTTTTTCTACCGATACTACTGTAATAGAAGCCCTTTTCGGTGAGGTCACTAATGTCATATAAATTGCGACCGTCGAAGATCACGTTGTCGGCCATGAGGTCTTTCATGGCATTAAAGTTCGGATTTCTAAAAATGCTCCATTCAGTGCAAATCAAGAGGGCGTCAGCCTGAATCAACGCATCGTATTCATCTTTAGCATAGCTAATTTGGTCGCCAAAAATGCTTTTTACGTTTTCCATTGCCTCAGGGTCGTAAGCACAGACGCTTGCACCCGCAGCAAGTAAAGCGCGGATCATGTATAACGCAGGTGCTTCGCGGATGTCGTCGGTATCTGGTTTAAAGGCTAAACCCCACACCGCAATTTTTTTGCGGAGTAAATCTCCACGAAAGAAATTGAGCATCCTTGGGAATAAGATTGTCTTTTGGTCTTCATTGACCTCCATGACTGCGCTCAGGATCTTGAAATCGTAGTTGTAGTCGGCTCCTGACTTCGCTAAAGCCTGTACATCTTTGGGAAAGCAAGAGCCTCCGTAGCCAATACCAGGAAACAAAAAGCGCTTGCCAATGCGGTTATCGGCACCAATACCAATGCGCACTTTGTCTACGTCGGCACCAACCACCTCACAGAAGTTGGCAATTTCGTTCATGAAGGTAATTTTCGTGGCCAAAAACGAGTTAGCCGCATATTTAGTCAGCTCCGCAGACTTCTCATCCATAAAATAGATAGGGTTGCCTTGGCGCACAAATGGTTTGTAGAGACTTTCCATGATTTTGGCGGCGCGTTCATCTGAGCAACCAATCACCACGCGGTCTGGCTTCATGAAATCGGCAACTGCATAGCCTTCGCGCAAAAACTCAGGGTTAGAAACCACGGCAAATTCTACTGTTGCATTGGCTGCAATAGCTGCACGTACGCGATCTGCGGTGCCAACGGGCACAGTGCTTTTATCGACAATAACTTTGTAATCGGTCAGAATTTTGCCAAGTTGGTCGGCTACACCTAAAATATAAGATAAATCGGCTGAGCCATCTTCTCCGGGCGGAGTAGGGAGGGCTAAAAAGATGATTTCGGCATCGGCAATGCCCGAAGCGAGGTCGGTGGTGAATTGCAAACGCCCCGCTTTGATGTTGCGCTCGAAAAGTACGTCTAATTCGGGTTCGTAAATCGGAATTTGGCCCTCTTTCATTTTCTCGACCTTGGCGGCGTCGATGTCAATGCAGGTAACTTGATTGCCGGTTTCAGCAAAACAGGTTCCGGTAACTAAACCGACATAGCCGGTACCTACTACTGCAATATTCTTCATTTAAAAAAGGATAGGACGTGTTCTATAATGTATTGTAATTGTTGCTCATCCATTTCGGTATGAATAGGCAAGCTGATCACCTGTTCGCAAAGCGTTTCGGTGAGGGGTAAGTGCAGTGACCCTAACTGAAATCCGGAAAACATTTTTTGACGATGCGCCGGAATCGGGTAGTAGATCATCGACGGAATGCCAGCAGCTAAAAGATGTGCTTGCAAGGCTTCGCGGCTATGCGTAGTCAGTTTGAGTGTATACTGATGAAATACATGGCGAGAGTCTGCCGCGCGAAAAGGGATTTCTGCACCAGGAATTTGGGCAAATGCGGCGTCGTAAGCTTCTGCCACACTGCGTCTTGCATCTATATAGTTGTCTAGTTGGCGCAATTTGATGCGCAAAACCGCAGCTTGTATGGTATCTAATCTGGAATTGCAGCCGACGACGTCGTGGATATACTTTTGCTCCTGACCGTGGTTGGCAATCATTTTGATTTTGCGTGCGAGTTCCGCATCTTGGGTGTAGAGCGCACCGCCGTCGCCGTAGCAACCCAAGTTTTTACTCGGAAAAAAAGAAGTGCAGCCAATGTGTCCAATAGTACCCGTTTTGACTTTTCTTCCGTCGGAAAGGTGGTAATCAGAACCTATTGCTTGTGCATTGTCTTCGATCACATACAATTGGTGCTGGTTGGCGAGCTCCATAATGGCGTTCATGTTGGCCGCCTGCCCATATAAATGAACCGGCACAATTGCTTTGGTGCGCGGCGTTATGGCTGCAGCAATAGCAGCAGGGTCTATGCAGTAGGTTTGCGGGTCCACCTCCACAAAAACTGGAGTGAGGCCCAAAAGCGCAATCACTTCTGTGGTGGCGATATAGGTAAAGCTCGGTGTAATGACTTCATCGCCAGGCTGCAATCCTAGAGCCATGAGTGCAATTTGCAAAGCATCGGTACCGTTGGCACAAGGAATGACATGTGCCGCGCCCAAATAAGCCGCAAGTTCTGTCGCAAACTGACCAACAGCAGGGCCATTGATAAATGCAGTTTGATTCAGCACTTCATGAAGAGCCTCGTCTATGGCAGGCTTAATTTTAAGGTATTGGGCCGATAGATCGACCATCTGTATAGGCTTCATAAAGCAAATATACATATTCACTTTTGTATGGTTTCAATTAACATTTGCTTGTGTGTAAAATAAGCCCACTTAGACCTATGTCAGCCAAGAGGATAGTTTTCTTTGTATGTCCTTAATTGTATTGTGTTAATAAGATGAATACGAACCTTTCACAGAATAAAAACCTTTTTAGGTCTTTTCTTACATTAATAGTTTTGCTATTTCTTTTTGATATTAATGTTTCTTCACAGTGTAATGGAGTGAAAATGGATGGCGTTAAATTGAGCGTCGTGCAAAGACCTTGTGGTCAGACTTCAACAGGAGCCCTATTACTCGAGATCAAAGGAGGCTTGGCACCCTACTCCTTGTCCTGGTCAAAAAATGAAACAGCCGAGGCGAGTCTACCTACATCTTGTACAACGAAGCAACTTGAAGTTGAAAATTTGAGTAGCGCCATGCAACCAGGTTATGTGGTGAGTGTCAAAGATGCTTGTGGAAATTCTGTGAGTTCAGCACCGCTCTCGTTGGTCAATTCTGTACCGATCCAATTTGTGAACGCCCCCATCATTGCACAACAAGTTACACGCAAAGACGAACCAAATGGAAAACTACGCGTAGAACTCCGCGGCGGAAATCCACCGAGAAGTTTGGTGGCTACCGACTCGAAAGGAAAGTCTTTTGTACAACAATTCCCAGTTGGCCCTGCCGAAAAAGGAATTTTTAAATATGAGTTGAACAACCTACCTGCGGAAAATTACAAAATCGAACTCAAAAGCGGTTCTGAAAAATGCACGCAAGTTTGGAAAGAAACGATTGAATTCAAAGCCCCGGAAAAATAGAAAACATTTGCACATGACGCCGATTTCAATTACTTTCGTGGCTGTATTTATTAAAAAGTTGAAAATATTTATCAACATTTTGCAACAGAACTTAGGCTTAAAATCCCTATACAGTTCTGGCTTTCAGCATGTTGAAATAAATTATATAAGTATTTTGAAATAAAAATTTGAGACAAAACTACAATTACAAGATGCACTTCAAACAGAGCAAAAACGCTCCATTTGAGATAGCTGAGCTTATGCTCGGCTTTTTGTGCGTTAAAAAAGTTGTATTTGTTTTTGCGTCAAAAAATAAATTTTAAGCATATGAAGAGCAAAGCAAACCTCACCGCAACACCGAGCATTTTGACTGCACAACCACAGGTTATGTCTCAAAATGACGCGCGCACTTCATCGCCAAACACAAGCATTATGCCAAAATCATTCTTTACCAAAATCTGGAGCTGGGTAGTTATTGCAATGACAGTTGTGTCGTTGAGTGCATCTTATGCACAAACTACACCGGTGGTGACGTTTACGAATATTGTTCGTCCGTGTAACAGTACCCCTAATCTTGCCAATGGTCAATTTACTATCAATGTAACAGGTGGTACAGGCCCGTACACAGTTGTAGCTTTTACAAGAAATGGTTCGGCATTTACTGGTTCACCTGCTTACAGCTCTTTCCCTTGGACCGTTACAAACGTTACCCAAGGAACATATCAAATAAGGGTTCAGGATGCCTTAGGTGCACAATCTACATTAACTTCGTCAGGAACTATTCCTAATGGAACAGCTATTTCGATTAGTGGAACTCCTTCCAAGACTGCAGACATTTTATGTTTTGGAGGAAATGGAACTATTACAGGGATAATCAATGGTGGTTCATCGTTTCGATTTATGGAGGCAACGAATGTTTCTACCGGAACATTCACAAGTTCATTAGTCTCAGGGTCGGGTTCGTTATTTACACACGCTGTTCAAGTTCCGGCCGGTCCTGGAAACACAAATGCATCATACACAATCAAAGTGAAGGATGCACAGTCTAGTTGTGAGCAAACTTTTGGTACAGCTATTGTCATGCCAGCAGGGCCAACCCAATTAACAGCAACAGCAACCCAAGTTCCGGCATGTTGGAATAATTCTGATGGTGTTACCAATGTTCAAGGCAATGGTGGTACCCCGGGATTGGGTTATACCTTTCAATGGTATTCTGGTAGCGGGGCTATCTCATCAAATATTTTAACTGGAGCAACGAACTATACAAACACAAATTTAGCTCCTGGAAATTATTCTGTTAAAGTTACGGATGCAAATGGATGTACCGCGGTTTCCAATACAACAGTCACACAGTCTGATCAACTAACTGCTACTATTTCAGCTGACTTTACACAGGTTTGTGCGGGTGTTCCTGCAGAGTTTACCATTTCAAGTACAAATACAGCAGATCCTAACACACCTATTAGTATTTTCTATACTGTTAATGGCGTTACTCCAAACCCTGCATTTATTACTACTACCCAAGGGAGTTCTGTTACGTTGACAATTCCATCAGCTGCATACTCCTCAACAGGATATATTAATGTAGAGATTTCATCTGTTTCAAATGGGCAGTGTACCAATTTGTACCCTGGCTCTGCCTCCACGACAGTTTTGCCATTACCAATTCCTAATGCGGGCCTTGATACTGTTGTTTGTTTAGGAACTCAGGTGACCCTAACTGCAAACAGTGCTTCGTTTGCAACAGATGTTCTTGTTTGGTCGGGTGTAGATAATAATGGTGACCCCATTGTTAATGGTGTTCCGTTTACGCCCCCAACAAATCCTTCAGATTATTCAACTACTACATACACACTTACAGCTACCGCTTTGAATGGTTGTACCGCTGAAGATTTTGTAAATGTTACAGTTAATCCAATCCCGCAAGTTATTCCTATTAATTCCATTACGGATTGTGAAGGTCAACCCACTGGCGACATCTATTTCTTCGATAACGACGGGATTTATCCAATCGATTATAATTGGGTCAATAACAATACTGATATTGGACTTGGTGCATCTGGCACTACTAATGACTTTATTACAGGTTTCAACTTGGATAATCCAGGTAATACCGCTATTAGCGCAACGATTAATGTTACAGGTAGTTTTACTTACTTGAATCGTACCTGTACTGGTGGTACAGAAACATTCACAATTACTGTTAACCCTACACCAGTTTCAGGTTCAGGGAATGAAACAGTGTGTAGCGATGAATCATTTAGTTTTGATCCCCAAGATTACATCAATGACCAAGGGGGAAATGCTGTTGTAAGTTCATTTACTTGGGAAGTTACTGCAGTTAATGGTTCGGTAAGTGGAGTTGCTCAAGGAGACCTGGGTTCGGGTCCAATTACTGGTTTGATTAATAATGTATCTAATTCAGCTGCTACAATTGATTACACAGTTACACCTACAGGTACCATAGGAAGTTGCCAGGGGGCTCCTTTTGTCGTTACTGTAACAGTTAACCCAGAGCCGGTATATACGAATACATCCTTAGATGCTACGGTATGTTCTGATGATCAAATTGGAGTTACCTTACCAGCAACGGATAATGACAATGGTACAATTACATCATATGTAGTAAGTGCAGTTGTTGATGGTTTATTGTCAGGTACAGCGACAGAGGGCACTACATCAGATGTAAGCTTTATTTCATCAGACATTTATAACAACGTCACGAATGC
>JACCDQ010768115.1_pt1 | contig 11592 bp, 10 predicted proteins | sample 7446031 | NCBI WGS metagenome assembly JACCDQ01 (sample SAMN15323442, study PRJNA562643) | freshwater metagenome | isolation source: river surface water | place: USA:Blue River Watershed | collected 2017-08-17
GAATTTTCAAGGAGTCTGCTGTGGCACGTGAATGCGAAGTAACCGGGAAAAAGCCGATGAGCGGCAACAATGTTTCCCACGCAAACAACAAAACCAAGCGCCGCTTCCTGCCCAACCTGCAGAACCGTCGTTTCTGGGTTGAGTCGGAAAACCGCTGGGTTCGCCTGCGAGTGTCGAACGCCGGCATCCGCATCATCGACAAACTTGGCATCGACGCCGTGCTCGCCGACATGCGTGCACGCGGCGCCAAGGTTTAAACCGTATTCAGGAATAGGAACGAGACATCATGGCAACCAGCAAAGGCCGCGAGAAGATCAAACTGGAGTCGACTGCAGGTACCGGTCACTTCTACACCACCACCAAGAACAAGCGCACGATGCCCGAGAAAATGACGATCACCAAGTTTGATCCGAAAGCTCGCAAGCACGTCGAGTACAAGGAAACCAAGATCAAGTAATCGGTTTCCGATCCAATAAAAAACCCGCTCCTTGGAGCGGGTTTTTTATTGCCCGGCGATCTGCACCGGGCACACAAAGCAGCCGGGCGCGCCAGGCGCCCTCCGATCACGCGTAGCTGCGCAGGCGCTGCGAGAACTCCTGCAGCGAGCGAATGCCCGAGGCTTCAGCACGTGCGCACCAGTCACGCAGTTGCTGCAGCAACTGGTCGCTGCTCGAATGCGAGCGTTCCCACAGCGCACTCAGTTCGACACGCATCTCGTGCATGGTCTTCAGCGCACTGCTGTGCTTGAACAGTTCGGACAATTGCTGCTGCTGGGTGCTTTCCAGGCTGGCCGGTTCGCGCTGCAGCAGTTTCTTCGCCGATTTCAGGAAGCCGGACTCCAGCGAAGATTTCGCGCGGATCTGGTCCACTTCTTCACGCCAGGTGCGGCGCAGTGAACGCGCGTATTTCGCCATCACATCGTAGCGGTTCGCCACGATCGACTGCAGCGTATCAAGGTCAGCGACCAGCTTCTTGCTGTCGAACTTCGGTGCCGGCGCGACTTTCTTAACTTTCGCCAGACCGAAGAAGGACAGGATGGAGATGTACATCCAGCCGATGTCGAACTCGTACCACTTGGCCGACAGCTTGGCCGACGTACCGAACGTGTGGTGGTTGTTGTGCAGTTCCTCGCCGCCGATGAGGATGCCGATCGGCAGGATGTTGGTCGACGCATCCTTGCAGTCGAAGTTGCGGTAGCCCCAGTAGTGGCCGATGCCATTGATAATGCCGGCGGCAGTCACGGGGATCCAGGCCATCTGCACCGCCCAGACCGTCAGGCCGAGCACACCGAACAGCGCCACGTCAATGATCAGCATCAGCGCCACGCCGAGGCCCGAGTGTTTGGTGTAAAGATTGTGCTCGATCCAGTCGTCCGGCGTGCCGTGACCATACTTCTCGATGGTCTCCCGGTTGCGCGCTTCGACCCGGTACAGCTCCGCGCCCTGGAACACCACAGTTTCGATGCCACGGGTGATCGGGCTGTGCGGATCGTCGACGGTCTCGCACTTCGCATGGTGCTTGCGATGGATTGCGGCCCATTCCTTGGTGACCATGCCGGTCGTCAGCCACAGCCAGAAACGGAAAAAGTGGCTGGGAATCGCGTGCAGGTCGAGCGCGCGGTGCGCCTGGCAGCGGTGAAGGAACACGGTGACGCCAGCGATCGTCACATGCGTCACTGCCAGAGTGAACAGCAGGATCTGCCATCCAGTGGCATGGGTCAGGCCGTTCATCAGGAAATCGAGCACGAGATCCAGAGCGGAATTTTGAGTCATTTTTTCTCCAAGCAATCAGCTAAAGCGGGGAAGCCGAAAAGACTTGCCACGCTCCAAGAAGGGATTGTACGTCCAATCAGCGCCTGACGCCCTGCTTTCACACAGAATCTTCAGATAAAGGCTTACTAATCAACGACTTGTCGGTATGCGTGGCGACTGCTGGTTCGCTCGGCAAGGCAGACGCCAATTTGACTTGTCGACTCTTCAACAAGTGCAGCATGGCCAGATTGAGCGCGGACAAAACCGGCCCTTTGCCGTTTTCCGGGTCGGCGATCCAGACCGCGACTTCAATTTCCAGCCCCTCGGGCGCGACTCGATTGAGCAACGCGGCGGGCGCCGGGTGTTGCAGAACACGCGGCAGCGTATGCACCGCCGCCGGAATCGCGGTCAGCAGCGCATGCGCATCCGCTGAATGTTCGACGAGAAAACGCGCAGCCACGCGCGTGTTGCGGTCGGAAAGGCAGAGGTTCTGCACCGGCGAGGACACCAGCATCTCGTTCGGGATGATGGCCTCCGAACCATCCCCGCCCTTCAGCACGGTATAGCGCGTATTGATCTTCACGATCTGGCCGCTGAACTTGTCGACATTGACGACGTCGCCGAGCGTCAGGCTGCGCTCGAGCAGCACCACGAAGCCAGACACGTAGCTGCTGACCAGCTTCTGCAGGCCAAGTCCGAGGCCGACGCCCAGAGCGCCGCCGAATACCGACAACACAGTCAGGTCGATGCCGACCAGCGAGAGGCTGATAAGCACGGCTACGAGGATCAGCAGTCCGCGCCCGGTCCGCGCCAGTACTGCGCGCAGCGACGAATGCATGGTGTCGAGCTTCATCAGCCGCTGCTCGAGCAGGGCGGCGGCCCACAGCGCGAGCACCAGCGTCACGCCCACCCACAACAGCGCCTGCAGGATGACCAGCAGCGACTCCCGGTGGCGACCGACCGGCAGCGTCGTCTCCTCGAGGTAAACGATGAAGTCCGGCCACAGCCCGGTGATGTAGAGCGCAAGACCGCTCCAGACGATGATGGCGAAGGTCTGTTCGAAAGCCAGCAGGATGCCGCCGACACGCCCGTCACGCGCAAAGGCTTTACGCAGCAGGTAAAACACGGCGCGGATCAGCAGGTACGACAGCGTGAGCGGAATTGCGACGCGCAGCAGGCCGACGGCCTGCCAACGCCCGAGCACGCGAATCGCCACCGCGATCAATCCCAATGTCAGCAGCGGCGTCAGCACACGCTGAAAACTGTCGAATGCGACCCCGAAGCCGTGCGGACGAAGGGAGAAGCGCTTCATCAGTGCGTTCGACAGCAGCCAGCCGACTGCAATGCAGGTCGCCAGCGCCAGCAGTTGCCACAGTACGTCAGGGTGTTCTAGGTCGGCCAGCAATTGCGGCCAAAGGTTTTGCGACGGCGTCATCGGGATTCCAGTGGCTCGGCATCGGACTGGTGCCGCTTCCAGTTGTTCGCGTAGCGCTCGGCCAGCGCTGCATTTCCGCGCATGATCAGCAAGTTTTCAGCATTCGCGGACTGCGCGCTCCACGTAAAGTTGTAGCTGCCCGTGATCACGGTCGGTTCCCGCGCCCCGGCGTCTATCACCATCACTTTGTTGTGCGCATTCCGATACCGCGTCTCCAGCCATACTGGCACGCCGGCCTGTACCAGGCGCTGCAGCGATACCGGATTGCGAGCGTACTGCTGTGCATCGGCCAGCACCCGGACATCAATGCCGCGCCGGTGCGCCGCAATCAGGCCATCCGCAATCGAGCGGCCCGTCAGCACGAAAGCCTGCACCAGGATCTGCCTGCGGGCGCCGTCCACTGCGGACAACAACGGTGTTTGCGCATCGTCCCAAGGCGTGAAGTACACGTCGACGCTGCCGGTGGCCGGCACCGCCGCAGCGGTGTCGCGCGCGACGGCAGGGGCAGCGAAGGCAAGCAGCAGCGCCGCTGCTATCGCACCGCGCTGCACGCGTCGCTTCATGCACGCCGCTCGAACACCGCGGCGAAAAAGCCGTCCGTCTGGTGGACATGGGGCAGCAGCTTCAGCATGTCGCCGGTGTCAAGCGCGATCTTCTGATCGGCCAGCACCTCGCGCGCCGGCAGCAGTGCGAATCCCGGATGCGCAGCGAGGAACTGGGCGACGATCTGCTCGTTCTCCTCAGCCAGCAGGCTGCAGGTCGCATACACCAGGCGACCGCCAGTTTTCACCAGTCGCGCGGCACCCGCAAGAATGGACTGCTGCTTCACATTCAGCTCGGCGATGTCGGAAGGCTGCTGGCGCCACTTCATGTCCGGGTTGCGGCGCAGCGTACCGAGGCCGCTGCAGGGCGCATCAACCAGCACGCGGTCGATCTTGCCGGCGAGGCGCTTCACTTTTGCGTCGTTCTCGTGCGCGATCACGACCGGATGCACATTCGACAGCCCGCTGCGTGCCAGCCGCGGCTTGAGCTTCGCGAGCCGCTTGTCCGACACGTCGAATGCATACAGCCGGCCGGTGTTACGCATTGCGGCGCCGATAGCGAGGGTCTTGCCGCCGGCACCGGCACAGAAATCGACGACCATTTCGCCGCGCTTTGCGCCCAGCAGTTGCGCGAGCAACTGACTGCCCTCGTCCTGCACCTCGATGGCACCATCGGTAAACAGCGGCAATCGCTGCAGTGCAGGCTTGCCGGCCAGACGCAGCCCGAGTGGCGAATACGGCGTGCGCTCGAATGCGATGCCCGCTGCCGCCAGTGCCGCCTCGGCCTGGTCCGGCGCAGCCTTCAGCAAATTCACGCGCAAGTCGAGCGGCGCGGGCCGGTTCAATGCATCCATCAGTTGCAGGGATTCTTCCTCGCCAAATTGCGCAACGAGGCGCTCACGGATCCAGTCCGGAAAACTGGAACGAGCAGCGGGCGGCAGGCTTGCGCGATCGATCGCCATGACCCGCCCCAGCCACCCGGTCTCTTCTTCGGAAAGGCCGGCGATCGAATCGGCTCCGACCGCCTCGGCCAATGCCAGCAGCGCAACCCGCCGCATGTGCGGACCGCTGCCCGATTCGGCAAATTGCATCAGCATGCTGCGATGGCGCAGCAGCGCGTATACCGCTTCGGCGATGGCGCCGCGCTCGCGGCCGCCAAGGCGCGGATGCTCGCGGAAATACCGTGACAGGCTGACGTCGGCCGGGCCGGCAAAGCGCAATATCTCGCGCAAAGCCTCTTCCGTGCTGCCGACGATATACGGGGGCAATCTCATGATGTCCTGCAAATAAGAGGCGGGCCGCACAGGCGGCCCGACAAGGTCAGTGGGTAGCGGGCGGCGTGCGGCGGACGCGTTCGCCGTCCAGCCACACCCGTCCCTCGATAATGTCGCGCACCGCGCGCGGGTAGATCACATGTTCCTGCTCGAGCACGCGCTTGGCGAGCACGCTTTCGGTGTCGGTATCTAGCACCGGCACCACGGCCTGGTCGACGATCGGGCCGTGGTCCAGCTCGGGCGTGACGAAATGCACGGTCGCGCCATGGAACCTGACGCCGGCATCGATGGCCTGCTGGTGCGTCGCGAGCCCCGGAAAGCTGGGCAGCAGCGACGGATGGATGTTCAGCAGACGTCCGTGGTAGTGATGAACGAATCCGGCGGTAAGTATTCGCATGAATCCCGCCAGCACGACGAGGTCAGGCGCAAAGCGGTCGATCGCCTCGGCCAGCGCGCGATCGAAGCTGTCGCGATCGGGATAATTGCGATGCTCGACGGTAACCGCAGGAATGCCGGCTGCCTCGGCGGTCTTCAGGCCACCGGCGTCGGCCTTGTTGCTGATGACCGCGGCGATCCTTGCCGGCCACTGCTGTTCGGCGGCGCAGCGGAGTATCGCTTCCATGTTGCTGCCTCGCCCCGAGATCAGGATGACGATATTCTTCATGGCGCGCATTCTATCAGCGCGCCCTCGCCTTTCAGCGGCGGCGCACTACTGGAAAGAAAAGAAAACGCGGAAAGGCACTTTGCGCTCGGCCCAGAAGTCTGCCGCATCGCGGAATACGTCAAGAAGGTTCTCGCGCGCTTCGCGATCGAACTTTTGCGTGTTCGGCAATTGTTCAAGCACGATCAGGAAGCCGGTCTGCGGTCCCGCCTTCTGAAAGGGCTCGGTCAGGCAATCACGCAGCGCATCGTAGTTCTTGCAAGACTGCCTAGGAATGTGGAAAGACTCCGCGATGGCGGCCAGCACCTGCTGGCGCGTCAAGGCCTGCGATGCATTCGCATAGAGGAAATGGTGGGCGAGACGGATGGCCTCGGACTGCAGTTCGGTCACCCGGAATGCGCGAATGGACTGCACCACATTGCCGGGAACCGCACGCAGCAAGGCGCCGCCCGCTACTGTTTCCTGGATCTCTTCGTCGCGCTGCTGAGGCGCGCTGAGCATGTAAATATTCACGATCCTGTCGAAACGGCTAAGGTCGCGCACTGGCAAGACAATATTGTTTTAATTGCAATATTTGTGCACAACAAAAACCAAGTAGAAACCACCCGTTCGTTCAACGGCGAGCCACTTGATTAACAGCAAGTCGAGATGATACCCGCGCTTTGACTTGGGAAAAACCCCTGCGCTTCGGATTTCAGGCGAAATAAGTACAAAAGTAATAATTTATCATTCTTACGTCGCTAAAAGCCCGCATCTCCACGGAAGCGCAACCCCCTCTTCCGGCCCAAGCCTGGGATCGCGGCTCAACCAAGTTCGGTCAGCGAGTGGACCTGGGCGTTTTCAGCCGCTGTCTCGCCGCCACGACCAAAAAACCGGAGCACTTCTTCGCGGCGATTCAGCGTGTCGATTTGCCCCAGTTCGATCAGGGAGCGGGTGTATGACGATTCGAACAGCAAATACGAAGCGAGTGCCGCGCCGCGGCGCTCGGTTGCGCCAATCGAAGACAACAGGGTACGAATCGGCAAGGGCAGGCTGCCGACGTGGCGGCTGGCAATCAGGTCCAGCGGCTGGGACGGCGCAATGGCCAGCAACTCGACGGGGCGCAACGAGGTCTTGGCCAGCTGCTCGGGGGTCAGCAATGCCAGCGTCTCGTTGATTCGCGACACGCGTTCGATGTCGACAGACAATCCATCAAGGAAAATGCTGGACATCGCATGGCCGGCAATTTGCGCCACGCTGGGATAGCCGGCAAATTCGGTGAAATTGCGTGCGGGGCCGCCGGCCCGGCCGGCACCGATGACCAGCAGTTTGTCGGCGCCGAGATGAATCGCCGGCGACAAGGGTGCAAGTTCGCGCATCGCGCCATCGCCGAAATACTGGCAACAACCTTCGCAGTACAGCGGCACCGCAGGAAAAATCAGCGGAATCGCTGAGGAAGCAAGCAGGTGATCGACACCAATCTGCTGGGGCACCGACATCCGCTGTGCGCGAGTCCATGGCGCAATCGCCGGGCCGGACTGGTAAAAGCTGACATGCCGACCGGCCGTGTACGAAGAGGCGGAAACCGACAACGCGGTCAGGCAGCCGGCATCAAGCGCGGCATCCAGCCGGGGCAGGTCCAGCATCTTGTGCAGGAGGCCGACCAGCGGAGCGTTGTCGAGCAGCGAATTAGGTGGCTGCGCATGCCATTGACGCAGCAGCCAGCCGAAGGACAGCAGCGACAGCCAGCGTGCACCCGAGCGGATCACGCCGAGCGAGTCGGCGCGATACACCTGTTCGACCTCCAATTGCCGCCAGATGCCCAGCAGGTGCGTGACGCTCTCTTCGAAGTCGTCGGCGCGGCATGCATAGGCCGCCGCATTGATCGCGCCGGCCGAGGTACCACAGACGATGTCGAAGGGATTGCGGCGGGTCGGCCAGCCAGTCTCGCTCAGCAGCGACAGAATCGCCTGCAGCACGCCGACCTGGTAAGCGGCGCGCGCGCCACCTCCAGTCAGAAGCAAGGCTGTTTTCTGCGGTCGGGTCATGGCCGCAGAGTAACAGCCTGCCACGCGAAACGTGTGCCGACCCGCTACTATTGCCGGTTTGCCACACGCGCCGCAGGCTGAACCGCAGCCTATGCCGGAGCAAGGCTGCGGAAATGCGCGGAGACCTTACTTCGGCTGCATCCGGATCGCGCCGTCAAGGCGGATCGTTTCGCCGTTCAGCATGCAGTTCTCGATGATGGACTTTGCAAGTTGAGCGTATTCGGCCGGTTTGCCAAGCCGCGGCGGGAACGGCACCATCTTGCCCAGTGCGTCCTGCACTTCCTGCGGCATGCCGAGCAGCATCGGGGTTTCGAAGATGCCGGGCGCAATCGTCATCACGCGGACACCGTTGCGGGACAGGTCACGTGCCATCGGCAGCGTCAGGCCAACCACGCCCGCCTTCGACGAACCGTAGGCCGCCTGGCCGATCTGGCCGTCATAGGCAGCGACCGACGCAGTGTTGATGATCACGCCGCGCTCGCCGTTCGCGTTCGGCTCGAGGCCGGACATCGCCGCCGCAGCCAGGCGCGACATGTTGAAGGTACCGACGAGGTTGATGTTGATCACGCGCTGGAAGACTTCCAGCGGATGGGCGCCGTCCTTACCGACCGTCTTCACTGCCGGTGCGACACCGGCGCAGTTGACCAGGCCGACCAGCTTGCCCATCGACGCAGCCGCAGCCACGACGGCATTGCCGTCCGCTTCGCTGCAGACGTCGCATTTGACGAACTTGCCGCCGAGTTCGGCTGCCAGCTTCTCGCCGGCTTCGACCTGCAGGTCAGCCAGCACGACCTTGCCGCCGTTCTCGACGATCATGCGCGCCGTCGCTGCGCCAAGGCCCGACGAGCCGCCGGTGATGATGAAGACGTTGTTCTTGATTTCCATTGCTTCTCCAGATGGGCTGAGGTTGGTTGTCCGGATGCCGCAGTGCGACAAGCCTCATATGATAACCCTGCAAAACACAAAGGCAGCCGAAGCTGCCTTTGTGTTGGATAAAGCCGGGATTAGCCAATCAGCCCCTTGGCCGCCAGCAGCGGGACGATCAGCAGCGCGACCAGGTTGATGATCTTGATCAGCGGATTGACCGCCGGGCCGGCCGTGTCCTTGTACGGATCGCCGACGGTATCGCCCGTCACTGCGGCCTTGTGGGCATCGCTGCCCTTGCCGCCGTGATGGCCGTCCTCGATGTACTTCTTCGCGTTGTCCCACGCACCGCCGCCGGTGCACATCGAGATCGCGACGAACAGGCCGGTGACAATCGTGCCCATCAGCAGGCCGCCCAGCGCCTTCGGTCCGAGTACGATACCCACCACGATCGGCACCACGACCGGCAGCAGCGACGGGATCATCATTTCCTTGATCGCCGCCGCGGTCAGCATGTCGACCGCGCGACCGTATTCCGGCTTGCCGGTGCCCTGCATGATGCCGGGAATCTCACGGAACTGACGTCGCACTTCTTCGACCACGGCACCGGCTGCACGGCCCACGGCCTCCATCGCCATCGCGCCGAACAGATAGGGAATCAGGCCGCCGATGAACAGGCCGATGATCACCATCGGATCCGACAGGTCGAAAGCAATCGAAATGCCGCGCTCGGCCAGCGCATGCGTGTAGTCGGCAAACAGCACCAGCGCGGCGAGACCGGCCGAACCGATCGCGTAACCCTTGGTCACCGCCTTCGTCGTGTTGCCGACCGCGTCCAGCGGATCGGTGATGTCGCGCACGCTGTCAGGCAGTTCGGCCATCTCGGCTATGCCACCGGCGTTATCAGTGATCGGGCCATAGGCATCGAGCGCGACGATGATGCCGGCCATCGACAGCATCGCAGTAGCTGCAATCGCGATGCCGTACAGGCCGGCCAGCGCATACGACACCAGAATGCCCGCGCAGACGAACAGCACCGGCCACGCGGTCGATTTCATCGAAATGCCGATGCCGGCGATGATGTTCGTCGCATGCCCGGTAGTCGACGCCTGCGCAATGTGCTTGACCGGATGGAAGTCGGTCCCCGTGTAGTACTCGGTGATCCACACCATCGCGGCAGTTAGCACCAGGCCGACCACGCAGGCGCCGAACAGGGCCATCGCCGATGCGCTGCGTTCGCCTGCCAGCGCAAGCGGCTCGGGGAACAGCATCGTGGTCACGAAATAGAAGGCGATCAGCGACAGGATGCCCGAGACGATCAGCCCGCGGTACAGCGCCGGCATCACGTTCTTCATGTCGGGGCGAGCCTTGACGAACATCACGCCGATAATGGACGCGATGATCGAGACGCCGCCGAGTATCAGCGGATACATCACCGCCGCGCCCTTGGCCGACACCGCCATCAGCGCGCCCAGCGCCATCGTCGCGATCAGCGTGACCGCATAGGTTTCGAACAGGTCGGCGGCCATGCCGGCGCAATCACCGACGTTGTCGCCGACGTTGTCGGCGATCACCGCCGGGTTGCGCGGATCATCTTCGGGAATGCCGGCCTCGACCTTGCCCACGAGGTCGGCACCGACATCGGCGCCCTTCGTGAAGATGCCGCCGCCAAGACGCGCGAAGATCGAGATCAGCGAGGAACCGAAGGCAAAACCGAGCAGCGGCTTGAGTGTGGCCGGTTCAGGGCTTTGCAGCCCGCCGATGTACCAGAAAAATCCCGACACACCGAGCAGGCCGAGGCCGACCACCAGCATCCCGGTGATCGCACCGCCGCGGAAGGCGACATCGAGCGCGGGACTGATGCCGTGCGTGGCCGCCTGCGCGGTACGCACGTTCGCACGTACCGACACGTTCATGCCGATGAAGCCGCAGGCACCGGAGAGGACGGCACCGAGCACGAAACCGGCGGCGGTCTTCATGTCGAGGAAGATGCCGATCAGGATCGCCAGCACCACGCCGACCATGGCAATGGTCCGGTACTGGCGGGCCAGATAGGCAGCGGCGCCTGCCTGGATGGCAGCAGCGATTTCCTGCATGCGGGCGTTGCCGGGGTCCTTGCCCAGGATCCAGCTTCGGGAAATGAGTCCGTAGATCACGGCGATGAGGCCGCAAGCCAGGGCAAACCACAAGCCTGTTGATGCCATATGTCTCCTCCTGAAGTTCACGACAGTTTTAACCCGGTCTTCCTGCCTTGTGCCGGCAAGTGGGACCGCACTACAAACTTTTCGCTGCGCCCGCTTTCTACTTCACGTTGGTGCGGGCTGTACTTAGGTCTCGGTACATGTGCTGCATCAATAAAAAAGCGGACCGTCGGTCCGCCTTTTCATTTCAGATCATTCGGCAAGCGCCGCGAATGCACGATCGCGGATTTCATCGACCGGGCCGATGCCGGCGATCTTGCGGTACTTGGGCGCACCCGGCTGGCCCGATTTTGCCCAGTCGTTGTAGTAGCCGACCAGCACCTCGGTCTGGTCGTGGTAGACGGCCAGGCGCTTCTTCACGGTGTCCTCGCGGTCGTCGTCGCGCTGGATCAGGTCTTCACCGGTGGCGTCGTCCTTGCCGGCGACTTTCGGCGGGTTGTACTTCACGTGATAGGTGCGGCCCGACGCCGGGTGCACACGGCGGCCGCTCATGCGCTCGATGATGGCCTCGTCGGGCACGTCGATCTCGAGCACGTAGTCGATGGCGACGCCGGCGTCCTTCATCGCGTCGGCCTGCGGGATCGTGCGCGGGAAGCCGTCGAACAGGTAGCCGTTTGCGCAGTCAGGCTGCTTCAGGCGATCCTTGACGAGGCCGATGATGATCTCGTCGGACACCAGTCCGCCTGCATCCATCACCTGCTTTGCGGCCAGTCCGAGCGGAGTGCCTTCCTTGACCGCAGCACGCAGCATGTCGCCGGTGGAGATCTGCGGGATATTGAATCGTTCTTTGATATAGGCAGCCTGCGTGCCTTTGCCGGCACCCGGCGCTCCCAACAA
>JACCDQ011875918.1_pt1 | contig 11592 bp, 12 predicted proteins | sample 7446031 | NCBI WGS metagenome assembly JACCDQ01 (sample SAMN15323442, study PRJNA562643) | freshwater metagenome | isolation source: river surface water | place: USA:Blue River Watershed | collected 2017-08-17
ACCCAGAAATGTACTTCCTAGCAATTGAGAGCCTGCGAAATTGAACTTAGTGATGATAACGTCATATCCACCGGAATGACTTTTTGATAGAAATGAATCTTGGTGAATGGGGAAATCTTTTGATTGCGTAGAACCAAATACCAATAAATTGTTATGATGATCTGTGCAAAGACTATGAGGGTATTCGTTGTCATTTCCTCCCAAAAAGGTGGCGAAAATGAGTTTACTCCCATCGGGTGAATATTTATTGATGGTAATATCGCAAGGCAAGTTTACGGGTTCTGCTAAATTTGTACTACCTCCGTAAACGGTCTGAAAAGCTCCGGTAGTTACGGGATAACTCCTAAATTCGGCATTTGCAATTCCACCGGCATATAAACAACCAGCAGTATCATAAGTGGCAGTAAATCCAAAATTATCGGCACTTGATCCGCTGTATGTACTGAAAACCAATATGGGGTCAATTACTAGGGTGTCAAGGGGGTTAAAAGCTCCCAATTTGAATACAATGGTATTGTTTTTTAGTTTTTTATAATGACAAGTTATTGCGTTTGGGGAATTAAAAGCGGAAGGAAGGTTGTTGTTTCTCAATGGCGCTTTGGAATATGCTTTGGGCGCATTTAGTTGAAATTTAGCATTTTGTCCGATAAATGAAATAGATTGATTGTCGATTGATATACGGCAATTATTATCCGTTTTAAGTTGAATCAAATTGGGATTGGCTCCAGGATGAATAATCCAATCAAATTCAATTGATTCTTGGGAAGTATAGATTACGAAATCAATTTTTGGATATATATTTTTTAAAACAATTTTACCGTATGGATAAATTTGAGTGATCCAATTATCGGGATTGTCGGACAAATAGAAGTTCAAATAATAATTAAGAGGATTTAAAAATTGAACTTCGGAGGGTTTGCTGCTATTAATAAATCGCAGATCAAAAGTTTGTTTGCGAATAATAAACTGGCTATCGGTTCCTTGTAGATGAAATGATTTGTGAATTTTCGGTTGATCGTCTGAATTGGTAACCGTTATTCTTAGACCATCATGATGAACATAAACTGTTGCCAGTGGAAGATTCAAATATGCAATAGGGGCGTTTATGGATTTTGGGGTAATGATTTGGCCTTTATTTTGAACAAATGCAATTGGAGTATTGTGGGCATAAATTGAATTGAACCATCCCAAAACTAATCCTGCAAACAGGAATATAGCGGGTAAAGGTTTCAATTTAGACATAATAACAAAGTTATATAAAAGTAAGTGCCATTTGCTAATTAGCAAATGGCACTTGTAGAATATTGCACTATTTTGATTATTGAACAGTTACTTCTGTATTTAGCGCGGTTGAAATAATGGAGGCAATTTCTTCTGGTTTCTGATTAAATTCAAATGAACCACTGAACTTTATTTTTGAATCAGAAGGAACAATTGAAAATTTCTTACCTGTAAATTCAGTTAAGTTTTCAACCACCATCGATAATTCTGCATTTTTAAAGCGTATGGATTTTTCATCCCATTCCATAGGGTTCTCAGGTAATTGATAACCAGAAATGTGCGCGTTTTGAATGGATGCGCCTAAGTTCTTAGTTAAAATTATTTCTTCATCTGATGATTCCACCTTGACTTTACCATGATTAACAAAAACGTATTGATGGTTTTTATTGTATGATGTAATGTCAAATCCAGTTCCAAGAACGGTTACTTTCGAATTATCAAATTCAACAGTAAAAGGTTTTGAAGGATCTTTTGCCACTTCAAAACGCGCCTTTCCGTGTAACTTAATATTTCGAGAATTATTGGAAATTGAATAGGATAAAGTAGAATTTGCAGCCAAAATTACACTAGAACCGTCTTCTAATGTAATGGTACTTACTTGGTTGTTTTTAGTCAGAAATTCACCTGTATACGTTTCTGTTTTTTGGTTGAAAAACAACAATCCAGAAATCGCAAAAATCGTAATTGCTGCTGCAATTGAAATCCATCTCGTATAAGTAACCTTCAACTTTGGTTTATCGGATGATATGTTTAGTTGAGATGGGTTGTTTGATAATTTTTCTTGTAATTTGGCCCATGATGCATCGTTAGAATTCGCTTCTTTGGGAGTGTAAGATTTAGCTAAATCCCAAATATCTTGGAACTCACTCAGAGACTCAGGAAGATTATTTTTTTGATTCATGGTTTTAGTCGTTTAGTGCAAATTGTAATTCTGTAGACATGGCTCTAACTTGTTGTTGAATGAGTGCCAATGTATTTAGGTATTGAGGATTTTCTTTCAACCATTCTTCTAAAATACGCAATTCTTCAGCTTCCATAAGGCCTGCAGCGTATTTTGTAAGGGCGTTTGATTCCAATTGTTCTTTCATGAAATTTCGGTTAACCGATGCTATAACAGCAAATGTGGTAACATCCCCCAAGAAAAAATAAAAAAAATTATAAAATTCTATTTTTGTATATGGTTTCAATAATTTGAACTACATCACGCCCTTCGCTTGCAGGAGTGTTGGGTGAAGAAATGCCTTTCAATGTGTCGATAGCATTTTGAATTACAAATTGATGATTTGAAGCTGACCCTTGATATCCATCGTATTGGTTCGGCGGAGGAGTTGGTTCCAACTCTGGAAGAGTGTAGTTTTCGATCTGACAATATTGGATTTCATTCATATATTGGCCGCCAACTTTGATTGTGCCTTTTTGCGCTATAATATGAATGCTTGATTCGAAGTTTGAATGAAACACAGAAGTGGTATATTGAAATAGTCCTCTCATTTTTTCCTGTTCGGGGGAAGTGAAAGTGAAGAATCCTGAATCTTCAAATTCTGTAAGTTCATGATGATTAAAGTTATAGAATTCGGTTTTGCCGATTTCAATGTTTCCAAACAGCCAATACATTAAATCCACAAAATGTGAGAATTGGGTGTACAAAGGGCCACCATCCAAGTTTAGATTTCCGTGCCAGTGAAAAGGCTTATAATAGCGATGGTCTCTATTCCAAGCACAAAGAACAGAAACGGAATAGATTTCACCCAGAATGGATTGATTGATGACATTTTTTAACCAGGTGGCTACAGGAGAATATCTATTTTGCATTACACAGAAAACAAAACGATTGAATTCGGATGCAGTTTCTAATACGTGATTCGCTTGCTCAGCGGATAATGTCATGGGCTTTTCAATGACAACATGTTTGCCCGCCTTTAAAGAAACCAAAGCGTGCTCAGAATGAAGACCATTGGGTGTACAAATACAGACGATTTGTACTTTAGGATGGTTTAAAAGTTCATGGAGTGAGTCAAAGTAGGGTAGATTATTATTTTTAATTTCGCTTTTTTTAGAATCATCCAGATCAAAAGCTCCAATAAATTCAGCCTCAGGATTTGCTAAAATATGATGTGTGTGTTTTTGACCTATATGGCCAAAACCAATAACTGCAAAGCCTAAAGGTGAAGAAATATTTTTCATATTAGATGAAATGATACGGCAAAAATGCAAAACTTTAGAATAACGTGACGACATAATTTACAATAAGTTTTGAAAATCGGTTTACATGCCCCTATTTTGCACTAAATATTTTTTATGGGTACGGAAAAGATTTTAATCATTGGTTCTTGCGGGCAATTAGGTACAGAACTGGTTGAATCATTAAGAGGGATATACGGGGATGCCAATGTTGTGGCTTCCGATTTAAAAAAAGCAGACAACCCTGTTTTTGAAGGGGGACCTTTTGAGGAATTGGATATTTTAGACAAGAAACGTTTTAGTGAGGTTTTATCTAAGCACAAACCAACACATATTTATCATTTGGCAGCATTGTTAAGTGCAACTGCGGAGAAAAATCCAGAATTCGCATGGAAATTGAATATGGACGGTTTGTTTCATGTATTGGATGCTGCAAAGGAAGATAAGAGCATTAGTCGAGTTTACTGGCCTAGCAGTATTGCAGCGTTTGGTCCAAATACTCCTCGTTTTGATACTCCACAATATGGACCTATGGATCCTACTACGGTTTATGGCATAACTAAATATACTGGTGAACTTTACATCCAGTATTATTATAATCGTTATGGTGTTGATACCAGAAGTTTGCGTTATCCAGGCCTTATTGGATATAAGTCTTTACCAGGCGGTGGAACAACTGATTATGCAGTTGCTATATATCATGACGCCTTAAGAGAAGGAAAACACACTTGTTTTTTGGGAGAAGGAACTACATTGCCAATGTTGTATATGCCAGATGCTCTAAAAGCTACATTGGAAGTTATGCATGCACCGGCAGATCAGATTAAAATGCGTATGAGTTATAATTTAGCGGGTATGAGTTTTTCCCCTGAAGAAATAGCAACAAGCATTCAGCAACATTTACCGGAATTTAAAATTGAATATGCTCCTGATTACAGACAACAAATTGCCAATTCTTGGCCTGCTGTAATCGATGATAGTTTAGCTCGTGAACATTGGGGCTGGAAGCCCGAGTTTAATTTGGAAGACATGACTACCGATATGCTTCTTAACATTAAACAAATGTATTTTCAAGGAGGAAATAATTAAAAATAGAGTCCAGAATACGACTGGGTGAAGAGGTTAAGATGAATTGATTCAATTATTTTAAATTTTCTTATTTGAATAGATTCGGTTTCTATTCAGCGTTTCATTGATGTTCTTATTGCCTTATTTTTAGTGATAAAATCAAACAATTTTAATTTCTAGCACGGTTTTTGTTAGGAAGAAATAAATTGAGTAGAATTGATGTCAAGATTTTTTAGTAAGGTGATGGATTTATTGTTTTTCTGGAAGACAGCAGGAAGTAAAACTCGAATACCTATGTGGGTGAAAGGGTATCAGTATAGTTTGACTATTTCGGAGCAAAATGCGGCAAATAAAGTAATTAGTTATGCAAAAAAGCATCATATCAGTTCCAAAGAAATGCGATCAATTTTTGATTTTGAATTGGAATATGAAAAATTGAAGTTAAAGGCTCAGCATGATTTTCCGCATATGCCAAAAATCATGAAGGAAGATATAGCTAAGGCCAAATCTGCAAAGTATTTGCGAATTCGTGAGCAATTAGGAGATGAATTGTACAACAAGTACAAAACTCATCGTGGAAACGAAAAACAACGCAGATATTAACTTCCTTGTAATAAATTACTTAAAAATTTATTACAAGGAAGTTAATCCAATTGCTTTGCCAATTAACGTGGTTGTTGTGGATCTTTCAACTAATACTTCAACCAAATCTCCGGGTTTGTAAGTTTCCTTTGGGAATACCACCATTACATTTTGATCGTTTCTTCCGGACCAGTCTTGATCGCTTTTCTTACTTTTTCCTTCAACTAAGACTTTTACAGTTTTGCCAATGTATTGGGAATTTTTAAATTGACTCATCCGATTTTGAACCAAAATAATTTCCTGTAACCTTCTACTTTTCACATCCTCTGGTATATCGTCGGTGAGTTTTTTTGCAGCAGGGGTTCCAGGTCGTTCGCTGTATTTATACATGTAACTAAAATCAAATTGCGACCATTCAATTAGTGAAAGAGTATCTTGGTGTTCTTCTTCGGTTTCGGTGGAGAATCCTGCAATGATATCGCTTGAAATACCACAATCTGGAATTATATTTCGAATCATGGAGATTTTTTCCATGTACCATTCACGTGAATAGTTTCTGCTCATGACTTCAAGTACGCGCGTATTTCCAGATTGAGCGGGTAAATGCACATAATTGCAAATATTAATGTGTTTGGCCATAGTGCGAATCACCTTTTCGGTAATGTCGCGCGGGTGACTGGTTGAATAGCGAATTCTCATTTTAGGAACTGCTGTTGCAACCATATCAAGTAATGCGGAGAAATCTACAGAGTTTTGTTGCTCTTCTTGAGTGAGGGATTTAAATTCTTTCTTAGGACCTCCACCGAACCACAGATAACTATCCACGTTTTGACCGAGAAGCGTAATTTCCTTATAACCTTTTTGATTCAATTCAAGAACTTCGTTCAAAATGCTTTTCGGATCTCTACTTCGTTCTCTACCCCTAGTAAAAGGCACTACACAAAAGCTGCACATATTGTCACAACCGCGCATGATGCTTACAAATGCACTTATTCCATTTGAGTTTAAACGCACAGGGTTTAAATCACCGTAGGTTTCTTCTCTAGAAAGTAGAACATTGATTGCTCTTCCACCTTGATCAACTTCGGCAACTAACTTAGGTAGTTCGCGATATGAATCTGGACCGGCAACAACATCTACCAGTTTTTCTTCTTCTAATAGCTTGCTTTTTAAACGCTCGGCCATACATCCCAAAACACCAATGATTAAATCATTATTCGATTTTTTGTTGTTTCGAAGATGTTTGAGTCGTTCACGAATTCGGTTTTCTGCGTTATCGCGAATAGCACACGTATTCAGAAAAATAACATCGGCATCAAGTTCGTCGGTTGTGTTTACAAAGCCATTTTCATTCATGATGCTAGCAATAATTTCGCTGTCCGCAAAATTCATTGCACAACCGTAGCTTTCAATGTATAATTTTCGTTGTGTTTGTTGCGTATTTGGAACGGTACTCATGGACTTGCAAAGTTAATATGATTTGTGCATTATCAATTAATTTGAAGATCATGTCGACCCTTTTTTGCATATTTGTAGAATTTTATGCGAATTCAGGTTATTAAAAGCGCAATAGTATCTTTCGGGATCGGTTTCATGTCTGTTGTTGGATATTCACAAAATAACAATGAAGAGAAAGGACAATTCAGTGGGAATTTAATTCTGAATTATCAAAAATACTTGAGAGATGATGAAATTGGCGCAAACACCCGGGTTTACAAAGAAAATACGGCCAGTGTAGACGCTTGGTTATTCATGCAATATCGATATTCAGGATATAATTTTACTGTTCGTTATGATGGTTTTAATAATTCCCCATTATTGGATCCATTGGATGCTTATACTGATCATGGAATTGGTTTTTGGCAGGCTTCAAAACAATTGAATGATTTGAATATAACCGTTGGTTCATTTTACGACCAATTTGGAAGTGGGATTTTGTTTCGAGCTTATGAACAAAGACAAATTGGTATTGATTATAGTATCCAAGGTATTCGATTGATTTATGATCTGAATGATCGTTGGAGAATTAAAGGTTTTTCAGGAAATCAAAAGGGAAATTTCACGGCAGGTACGCGATTTGGATACTCGCCTCAAACTATTAGTGGTCTTAATATAGAAGGAGATTTGGATTTAGGTAAAGACGGGAAATTTGGTAATTTGTTGTTAGGAGCATCAGCGATTAACCGCAATATTGATCTAAAAACCATGGAAAGTTTGGTTACCATTATAAACTCATACGATAAAGTTGATCAGTTTTATCCAAAATACAACGTATATGGATTCAACGGTTATTTAAATTATAACATAGGAAATTGGACGATTTCTGGAGAGGCAAATTATAAAACGAAAGAAGCGATTGTTGATTTTGACAATATGCTTCGCTTAAAAGACGGAAAAGTACTTTACGGAAATGTGAGTTGGGGAAAACAAAATATGAAACTCGGAAAAAATAAGTTTTCTATTGGACTCAATGTTCAAGGTAGACACGTGGATCATTTTGTTTTAAAGACTTCTCCCAGCGAAAAATTGTTGAATGGTTTAATAAGTTATTTGCCATCCATGACTCGACAAAATACCTATCGATTAATGGCGCGATACAACGCTCCCGCTCAGGATTTGGGTGAGAATGGAATTCAAGGTGAATTGGATTTGAAAATCAACAAAAACACTCGGTTGTCTTTTAATGCTAGCTACGTTCAAACTTTATCGAGTAATGGTGTATATGATTCTTCTAGCAATAGCATGAAGCCCTTAAAATTATTTAGAGAATATAATGGCCAATGGATTCAAAATTTTGGTAAACACACCATGAAACTGGGTTTACAAACGATTTTTTATAATCAAGCACGGTACGAGTTGGAACCGGAGTACGAACCCGTACAAACAATTACTCCCTTCTTTGAATGGTTACATAAATTCGGAAAAGGCAAAAGTTTAAGAATTGAATCACAGTACTTGCATACTACTAAAGATCAAGGTTCTTTTGCTAATTTGATGCTTGAGTATTATTTATCCAAGAAAATTTCATTTTCTGTTGGAGATATGGTGAATATACAACCGCATCGATATGAACGAATGACAATTGCAAATAAGGTGTTACATTATCCAACGGTATTTATGAGTTATAATCATAACAACTCGTTTTATACTTTATCCTATTTAAAGCAACAACAAGGGGTTAATTGTTCCGGGGGAATTTGTAGAGAAGAACCAGCCTTTAGTGGTGTTAGATTTACGGTAAGTAGCAATTTTTAATTGCTGAATTTCTCTCTGTACACATTTAATATAGCGAGCTTTAAAGCAACGTTTTAAACGGTTTTTAAATAGCTACTATAGCTAATGGTAGGTGATAATTTATACAATTCTATATCCTCTAAATTGAGATTCAAAAGGAAATTGAGAGATTATAAATCCCAAACACGAGTTCTGCGTTCTTGAGAATAGCGTTTGATATTTAGCCAAAATGCAGCAACAAGATAAAAAATGATGGGAGATCCTAATGTAAAAAAGGATGCATAAATGAACGACAACCGTACACTTTTTGTTGAAATCTGCATTTTGTCAGCAAGTTGACTACAGACTCCAAAAAATGATTTTTCTAATGCGTATTTAAGCCAGTTCATAAGTTTTCAATTCCAAAGATACCGAAATTATAGAAAGGATTTAATAAATCAAAACATTCTTTTGTGTATTGTCGATTCTTTTGGTATACAATGAGTTGGTTTGTTTGAATGTTTGATGGAAATTCATTAGTAGATTGAGAAGAACTAGTATCGTTTGAACCTGTTTTTTTAAGGTGAATAAATACTACATGGGGCTTTTTAGATTCTGTTGCTTGTACTGTAACAAAAGAACAGACAGTTAGGTTATTTTTTAAACCGAATGAACTCCAATGTAGTATATTTTCATCAAGTTCTGCCTCGGCTTCTATTTTATTATTGGGGATATAAGGAAGCATAATCCATGCATTTCCATGGTTGCTTAATTTTGAGTGAATCAGTTGAAAAAAGTCCGAAAATCCATTTTGTGAAAAGTGTCGAGCCTGACGTTTATGCGGGTTTATTGACTCCAATTGATTTTCAAAAAATGGAGGATTACTTAGAATAATATCGAACAATTGTTCAGAGGATTTTCCCCAATCAAAAAAGTCGTTATTCAATATTGAAAGATTCTGGATGTTATTTTCAGATATATTTTTACAGGCCGTATTAAAACTAGAAGCATCTTTTTCGATTCCCAAGATTTTTGAATTGGGGAGTATTTGATTTACGAAAAACATCAAAACACCCGTTCCCATTCCAAGATCCAAAATGGTTTCATTTTGGGGATATTCTTTGATTTTTTGAGAAATAAAACTTGCGAATATGCACGCATCTGTTGTAACTGGCAATGCTACGTTTTCTTGGTGAATAATAAAGTGTTTAAATTGGAAAGGATTTCTTTTTTTCATTTGGTTTGTAAAGAGCCTATGAAAACTAACTTTGAATAGATGAATCAGTGAGTTGTTATTAAAGATGCAGTTCATTTTGGATCCAAAATTCTGGATTGAATTTATTGGGATCCACAAACCATTCACTTTTGCCATTTTGTTTTAACCAAAGTAGCTTTTGAGAATATTTTTGAGTCATTTCAATTTCATGCGACGAAATTATGGCCATAGCACCTGTAGATTGACAATGTTCGTGAAGTTGTTCTAAAAAGTGGTATTTAGATGGGTAATCTAAAAAAGCTAAGGGCTCATCGAGTAATATCAATGGTGTTTCTTGCAACAAACAACGGATAAACATGATTTTTTGCTTTTCTCCATCTGACATTTTAGAGAATTGTTTGTATAAAATTGATTCCATTTGAAATTGTTTTGCGAATTTCAATACGATTTCTTCATGATAGGATTGAGTTTTATCCCACTGTGAGAGAAATCGCTGACGACCGGTGATAGCCACTTCTAAGCCGTTCATGTATTCAATTTGCGGGGGAGTAGCTAGCATTAATGAGATCAATGAGGCTCTGGATGAATGATCCAATTGGTGAATGTTATTATCCCCCAAAAAAACAGAGCCTTTAATCGGATTTAAATGTCCCAATATCGTTTTTAGTAATATCGATTTTCCAATACCATTGGTACCTACAAGCAGTAGTATCTCACCCTGTTCCAATTGAAAAGAAAGCTGGGTGTGAAGAATATTGGATTCATGAATGCCAGTAGATATTGATTGAATAGTTAGCATTTAATTGTTATTGGTTGGAATAAAATTCAACAATTGATTAATTGAAGTTGGATTTTTAATGTGCAAATTACAGATATTCGCGTCATACAATGATTATTACACAGGTAAATTCCGATGATTTAATTGAGGTTCAATCAATGGCACAGGTGATATGGAATCATCATTATCCGGAAATTATTGGCCAGGAACAGGTTGATTATATGCTTAATCGGATGTATGATTTAGAAAGTTTGAAAAAACAACAACAGGAGGGACATGTATTCTACAAAGCAGAAATATCATCAGAAAGCATGGGATTTATTTCCATTGCACAACAGGGCAATGGATGGTTTTTAAATAAACTTTATGTTATGCCCAATACACAACGCACAGGTACTGGGAAAAAGCTGTTGGAATTTGTTATTCAAGAACATGGAATTCAAGAATTAAGATTGCAAGTAAACAGACAAAATTACAAGGCTATAAATTTTTATTTTAAAAATGGATTTGAAATAGAACGTGTAGCTGATTTTGATATTGGGGATGGATATCAAATGAATGATTTTATCATGATTTGGAAAAAATCAACCCACTGATTAATTCATTGAAGTTGAAATATTAGTTTCAAATTCATATTTTGATTTTCAAATAGTTAATTTTGCGGTGTGTTAGCACTGAATGATTTTTCTTTTGAGTTTGCAGGTAGGTATTTATACAGAAAAGCAAGTTGGCATATTAAACCCAACGAAAAAATTGGATTGGTTGGACTGAATGGTACGGGTAAATCTACCTTACTTCGCCTAATATCCGGTGAATATGAACTTAGGGAAGGTAGTTTTTCTAAATCCAATAATTTGCGAATTGGTTTTTTAAACCAAGATTTATTAAGCGTTGAATTCAATGAATCTGTTCGAGATATTGTAATGTCTGGCAGAGAGGATTTGGTTGAAATTGATAAGGAAGTTACTCGATTATTAAAGGAAATTGAAACCGAATACGATGATCGTCGTTTGAATCGATTGTCAGAATTACAAGAGCAATTCGGTAATTTGGGTGGATATGACTGGCAATCGCAGGGTGATAAGATTTTGGAAGGATTGGGATTTCCAACGGAATGGTTGGATAAGCCATTGAAGCAGTTTAGTGGTGGTTGGAGGATGCGGGCCATCTTGGGAAAATTGCTTTTAATGTCGCCAGATTTACTTTTATTGGATGAGCCAACAAACCATTTGGATTTACCAACAATTGAATGGTTGGAAAATTATTTAAGTGA
>JACCDQ010819237.1_pt1 | contig 11588 bp, 11 predicted proteins | sample 7446031 | NCBI WGS metagenome assembly JACCDQ01 (sample SAMN15323442, study PRJNA562643) | freshwater metagenome | isolation source: river surface water | place: USA:Blue River Watershed | collected 2017-08-17
CCCAATCGCAAGATCTGGACTGCCGAGGATCCGGTCGAGATTACCCAGCATGGCCTGCGCCAGATCCAGGTCAATCCCCGCATCGGTTGGACCTTTGCGACCGCGCTGCGCTCCTTGCTGCGTGCTGATCCGGATGTGATCATGGTCGGCGAGATCCGCGATCCGGAAACCGCCGAGATGGCGATCGAGGCTTCGCTGACCGGTCACCTGGTGCTGTCGACCCTGCACACCAACTCGGCCGCCGATACCATCGTGCGCCTGAACGATCTCGGGCTCGACAGCTTTTCCTTTGCCGACTCGCTGCAGGGCATCCTGGCCCAGCGCCTGGTGCGCAAGCTGTGTGCCTCCTGCAAGCAGTCGCGTCCGCTGCTGGAGCCGCGCCTGCGCGAGATCACCGAGGATTACCAGCGCGCCCTGCCGCCAGGCCACCCGTTGCGCGACCCCCAGGCCCTGCACCAGCAATGGCGGCAACGCCATGCCCAGGGCGGCTTGCTGCAGGACTGCCACGCCCCCGGTTGCGACCATTGTGGCAACACCGGCTACATGGGGCGCCTGGCCTTGCACGAGCTGCTGGTGGCCACGCCAGGCGTGCGCCAGCTGGTGCAAAGGCGCGCCCGGCCAGCCGAGATCCTGGCGCTGGCCTTGAGCGAGGGCATGCGCTCGCTGCGCCAGGACGGCATCGAGAAGGTGCTGGCCGGCCTGACCTCGCTGGCCGAGGTCAGGGCGTCGACCAACGACTGAACGGAACGGCTATCTGCCGGGGCCGGATCGGTCGGATCAGCGCCGCAGCGGCAAGGCGCCCGGGTTGACGATCTGGCTCGGCTTGCCGTCCAGAAAGTTGATGACGTTGTCGAAGGCCGCGCTGAAATAGGTTTCGTAGCTGTCGCGCTCGACATAGCCAATATGTGGCGTGCACACGCAGTTCTCCAGCCGCAGCAGCGCGTGGCCTTGCAGGATGGGCTCGGACTCGAACACGTCCACGGCCGCCATGCCAGGCCGGCCACGATTGAGCGCTGCCACCAGCACATCCGGTTGCAGCAGTTCGGCGCGCGAGGTGTTGACCAGCAGCGCGGTCGGCTTCATGAGCGACAGATCCTCCAGCGAGATGCAGCCCTGGGTCTGTTCACCCAGGCGCAGGTGCAGGCTCAGCACATCGCAGCTGGCAAAGAACCCGGTCTTGGATTCGGCCGTCTCGTAGCCATCGGCCAAGGCATGCTGACGCGCTGATTCGCTGCCCCAGACCAGCACCCGCATGCCGAAGGCGCGGCCGTAGCCCGCGACGATGCGACCGATGCGGCCATAGCTCCAGATCCCCAGCGTCTTGCCGGCGAGCACCTGCCCGAGTCCGAAATTGCTCGGCATCGACGAGGATCTGAGTCCCGACTGCTGCCAGGCGCCATGCTTGAGGTTGGCTACGTATTGTGGAATGCGGCGCATCGCGGCCAGTATCAGCGCCCAGGTCAGCTCGGCCGGTGCGATCGGCGAACCCAGGCCCTCGGCGACCGCCACCCCGTGCCTGGTGCAGGCCGCCAGGTCGATGTGGTGGCCGACCCGCCCGGTCTGCGCGATCAGCTTCAGGCGCGGCAGCTTCTCGATCAGCTGGCGACTGATTGGTGTGCGGTCACGGATCAGTACCAGGATGTCGGCGTCGCGCAGCCGCACCGCGAGCTGTCCCACCCCCTTGACGGTATTGGTGAACACCTTGACGGAATGGGGCTCCAGTTTGCTGGCGCATCGCAGCTTGCGAACTGCATCCTGGTAGTCGTCCAAAATCACGATGTTCATGGCTGGTATTGTGCCGCCAGATCGCCTCGTCCTGGTCGCCCAGCCGGGTCAAGCCGTCATCACTTAACATCGTCGGCATGAGTCACTCCACTGAAGCAGGCGCCGATGACGCGCTGAGCTGGCGCACCGATGCCACTGTCATGGCGCTGGTGGGGCTGGCGCACGCCATGTCGCACTTCTCCCACCTGCTGTTGCCGGGACTGTTTCCCTTCCTGCAGCGCGACTTCGCGCTGTCGTTTTCCGAGCTCGGCGGTCTGATGACGCTGTTCTTCACCGTCTCGGGCCTGGGCCAGGCCCTGTCGGGCTTTGTCGTCGACCGGATCGGTGCGCGTCCGGTGCTGTTTGGCTCGATGCTGCTGTTCATGGGGGCGGCCCTGTCGGCCGCACTGGCGCAGGGCTATGCCGGGCTGATGCTGTCGGCGCTGCTTGCAGGCCTGGGCAATGCGCCGTTTCATCCGGTCGATTTCTCGATCCTGAACCAGCGCGTTTCGGCGCCGCGGCTCGGCCATGCCTACAGCGTGCACGGGCTGTCGGGCAATCTGGGCTGGGCGCTGAGCACGGCCTTCCTGGTGGCAGTCGCGACGGCGAGTGACTGGCGCCTGGCCTGCCTGGGTGCCTTGCTGCTGCATGCGCTGGTGCTGGCGCTGCTGGTCTGGCAGCGCCAGCATCTGGCCACGGTCGTGGCGGCACCCAGGCTGGCTGCTGCCGGCCGCCAGCCTGCCCACGGGGTACCGGTTGCATCGACTGCCGAGGGGGAGTTCGATTTCCTGCGTCTGCCCGTGGTCTGGTGGTGCTTTGCCTTCTTCCTGCTCACCACCATGACCCTGGCCGTGGTGCATACCTTCTCTGTCTCCATCCTGCGCGCGTTGCATGGCGTCAGCCTGCAGGTGGCCTCGATGACGCTGACGGCCTACATGCTGTGCGGCGCGGCCGGCATGCTGGCTGGCGGCTTCGTAGCGGCCCGGGTCAGGCGCAGCGATCAGGTCGTCGCAGTCTGCATGAGTGGCGGTGCGCTGTTGCTGCTGCTGTGCGCCAGCGGCTGGCTGGGAGCCAGTGGCACCATGCTGGCCCTGGCCGCGACCGGAGCGGCAGTCGGCATCGGCGGACCCAGTCGCGACATGATGATCCGGCGCGCCACCCCGGTGGGTGCGACCGGCCGCATCTATGGTACGGTGTATTCGGGCCTGGACGCCGGCCTGGCCCTGTCGCCGCTGCTGTTTGGCAACTTGATGGACCATGGCCAGTACCGGGCCACCTTGCTGGGGGCTGGCCTGGTGCTGTTGCTGGCTGTGCTGGTGGCACTCGGCGTAGGCCGGCAGACGCCAGCAAGGACCTGAAACCTGTGGCCAGTGGCGCGAGTCGCTGCATTCCCCGCTGCACTGGCTGCATGAAAAAACCGACCCTCGGGTCGGTTTTTTCATGCGAAGCGCGAGCCGATCAGGACAGGTGCTCGTTGATCAGCTTGGTCATCTCGAACATCGAGACCTGGGCCTTCTTGAAGATCGGCTGCAGCTTGGCGTCGGCATTGATGTTGCGACGGTTGGCGCTGTCTTGCAGGTCGTGCTTCTTGATGTATTCCCAGACCTTCTTGGTGACTTCGGTGCGCGGCAGGGCAGCGGCTCCCACGATGGCGGCGAGCGCTGCGCTGGGCTTCATGGCTTTCATGAAGGCGGCGTTCGGGGTGCGCTTGGCGGCGGGCGCAGCAACAGCTGTCTGGGTGGGGGCTTTCTTTGCAGTTGCCATATAGCAAATCCTTGTGGAGGTTGAATTCTGTCTTCGCGCGCAGCAGGGCTGCTGACGAGTGGTGGAATGCTAAACGCAAAGCAGGGCTTTTCCTAGCCAGCCGAGGGCAAATGAGGGATTTTTTGCCCTGGCGCTGGTCGGCGTTGCTGGCCGGGCCCGGTGGCAGGAGCGACCTGACCACGGCAGACGCCGCCCCGCTGCGTTGAGCAGCAGGTTGGCACAAGACGGAGGATGGGGAACCGTGACCAGCCGACCTCGGCGGGCGGCAGCGGGTCAATCCGGGACGCAGTCAGGGGTGTCTGTCGCCAAGCCGGACCGTCATCCTGAACGGTGGGGTTCAGGGGGGCGAGGGCAACGCAGCTTCGGGTTCATCTGACGCGAGATGCTCGCACCAGCTGCGCAATGTACCAAGCCCGGGCTCATGGAGCATTGGTTCAAGGAAATATAAAGCCCGACCATGGCGACAGACAACGACATTGTAAGGCTAAAAACCCCTGATCCGCTGACTGGCAACGGTGCTCGGTTCAGCCGAATCTGTCGTTGCTGGCCAGTGCCTGGTCGAGCCTGTCGATCAGGCCGCCCAGGCGCTGCTGGTTGCTGGCCTCGGCCTTGTCCTTGCTCAGTTCGTGGGCGATGTTGAGGCAGGCCAGCACGGCGATGCGGTCGCGCGACTTGATCCGGCCCGCGTCGCGGATGGCGCACATGGTGGCATCCACCTTGTCGACGGCTTCCTGCAGGGCGTCTGCGCCGCCATCCGGGCAGGACAGGGTGTAGCTTTGCCCCATGATCTGGACTTCGAGCTTCTGGCTGGCGTTGCGCAGGTTCATTCTTCGTCTCCCACGGGAAGCGGCAATTGCTCCAGCAACGCATCCAGTCGCGCCGTGGCGAGCTGCAGGCGCTGGCGCAGCATGTCGCGCTCCTGCCCGGCTTGCTGGAGTTCGCGCTCGAGCTCGCGATGGCGCAATTGCAGTTCGGCATGGCGCAGCAGCAAGCGCTCGACGCGGTCTGCGATCTGGTCTATCTGGGTCTGAGAGGACATGGGGCGATTTTAGGTCCGACGCGCGCAGCCTGGGTAGAATGTTGTCCGTTGGTGCTCGTCGCGCGGTTCATGTGCGACAGTTCAACGGGAAGCTGGGGGGAGTTGGCCGCCTGAGGCCGGCTCCTAACCAGCGCTGCCCCCGCAACGGTAAGCGGACGAGCCATTACGGCTTCGCTTTCATCTCCCAGCCACTGGGCGCCTCAGGCGCCTGGGAAGGCGATGAAGGTTGTCTCCGCCAGCCCGGATACCGGCCAACGAAGTGGCCGCGCCCAGGCGCGGCTGTGACGCTCATGCACCGTCGGGGAAGGCGGTGAGGGCATTCGTTCTCGTCCATTTCATGAAAATCTGCAGTTTTCCTGCACGCCTGGCCGTGCTGAACCTGGCGCTGGCCGCCGCATTGCCTGCGCTCGCGCAGCAATCCCTCAAGGACGTCGTGGTGACCGCGACCCGGGTCGCCCAGCCGCTGACCGATGTCGTCGCCGATGTCAGCCTGATCGACCGCGAGCAGATCGAGCGCAGCGGCGCGACTGGTCTGGCCGACCTGCTCGCACGCGTGCCGGGCATCGAGATCTCGCGCAATGGCGGCAGCGCCAGCACGACCAGCCTTTTCCTGCGCGGCGCCGATACCCGCTTCACCGCGGTCTACCTCGATGGCGTGCGCCTCGACTCCCAGTCCACCGGCGGCGCGCCCTGGGAGGCGATCCCGCTGGCGCAGATCGACCGCATCGAGGTGCTGCGCGGACCGGCGGGTGCGATCTACGGCTCGGACGCGATCGCTGGCGTGGTGCAGATCTTTACCCGCAAGGGCGAGGGCCCCTTCACGCCTTATCTGGGTCTGGGCCTGGGCAGTCAGCACACCGCCAAGCTCGACGCCGGCTTCAGCGGCGCGCAGCAGGGCCTTGACTACTCCTTCGGCCTGGTGCGCGAAACCAGCTCGGGCTTCAACGCCAAGGTCGCCAGCAACCCCGACCGTGACGGCTACCTGAATCGATCGGCCACTGCACGCCTGGGCTTGCAGCTCTCGCCCGCGCAGCGCATCGAGGCCAACTTGCTCGACAGCTGGTCTGACTCGCTCTATGACGCCAGCAAGACCACGGATGACCACAACCTGCACCATCTGCAGAGCATCGGCCTGAACTGGCAGTCGCAGTGGAGCGCGGCCTACTCGACCCGGATCGGCTTCAGCGAGGGCAAGGATCGCTATGAAACCCAGCCTTCGCCCTACCTGACCGATACCCAGGTGCGCAGCTACCTGTGGCAGAACGAATACCGTATCGGCGCCCAGTTGCTGACGGCAGCGCTTGAGCGGCGCGAGGATCGGCTCGACAACGCCACCACCACCCCGGTCGTGACCGAGCGTTCGCAGGATGCGCTGGCGCTGGGCTACGGCCTGCGGCACCAGGCGCACACGTTGCAGCTCAATCTGCGCCATGACGACGACAGCGAGTTCGGCGGCCAGGACACGGGCAGCGCCTCCTATGCCTATGCCTTCGCGCCGCACTGGCGCGCCAGCGTCTCGGCCGGCAACGCCTTCCGCGCGCCGACCCTGTTCCAGCGCTTCAGTATCTATGGCGATCCGAGCTTGCGTCCCGAGACCGCGCGCAACTTCGAGCTCGGCCTGAACTATGCGCTGCAGTCGACCCGCTTTGGCGTCGTGCTCTATCGCAACCAGATCGATGACCTGATCAACTATGTCAGCGGACCGGGTAGCTGCGTCAACGGCAGCGGCAAGTACCCGGGCTGCTACGGCAACACCAGGCGGGCCCAGCTCGAGGGCCTGACGCTGTCGGGGGCACGCTCGCTGGCGGGCTTCAACCTGAGCGCCTCGCTTGACCTGCAGAATCCGCGCGATCTCGATAGCGGCAAGTTGCTGGCGCGCCGTTCGCGCCGGCATGCCACGCTGGCGGCCGATACGCGAGTGGCCCGCTGGCAGCTCGGTGCCGAGCTGCAGCTGTCGGGCCAGCGCTACGACGACAAGGACAACAAGGTTGCGCTCGGTGGCTATGGCCTGTTCAACCTGCACGCCAGCACCGAAGTGGCGCGCCATGTCACCCTGCAGGCCCGGGTCGACAACCTGGCCAGCAAGGACTACACCTTGGCCAATGGTTACTACACGCCGGGTCGCCTGCTGTACCTGGGCCTGAAATGGTCGCCGCAATGAGCCTGAAAGCCTGTTGAAATGATCGATACCGCGTCAGCTGCCGTTCGCTGTCCCGCCATCCTGGTCGCCGCTCCAGCTTCCGGCCAGGGCAAGACCACCATCACCTCCGCCCTGGCGCGCCTGCACGCGCGCCAGGGGCGGCGAGTGCGGGTCTTCAAGTGCGGGCCTGACTTTCTCGACCCGTTCTGGCATCAGCTCGCCAGTGGTCATCCCGTCTACCAGATCGACCTCTGGATGACGGGCGAGGCCGAGGTGCGGGCCCGGCTGCAGGCGGCGGCACGGGAGGCTGACCTGATCATCGTCGAGGGCGTGATGGGCTTGTTCGACGGCAACCCGAGCGCGGCCGACCTGGCGCAGCGCCTGGGCCTGCCGGTGCTGGCGGTGATCGACGCCTCGGCCATGGCCGGCACCTTCGGCGCGCTGGCCTTCGGCCTGCAGCATTACCGGCCCGGTCTGCCCTGGGCCGGTGCGCTGGCCAACCGGGTCGCCAGTGCAGGCCACGCCAGCATGCTGGCGCAGGGCGTGGCGCCCGAGCACTGGCTGGGCGCGCTGTTGCGCAATCCAGCGCTGAGCTTGCCCGAGCGTCACCTGGGCCTGACGGTCGCGACCGAGCTAGCGGATGCGATGGATCGGCTCGATGCCGCCGCCGATGCGCTGGCCGATACGCCGCTGGGCCGGATGGACGCGGCCGCGCTGCAGCGCTGGGCGGTTGATTTCATGCCGGCACCGGTCCGCGACCCGGTGCCGGCCTTGCTGGCGGGACAGCGGATCGCGGTGGCACGCGACGCGGCGTTCTGCTTCATCTACCAGGCCAATCTCGACACCCTGCATGCGCTTGGGGCCGAGTTGGTGTTTTTCTCGCCAATGGATGAGGCGGCGCTGCCGCCTTGCGATGCGGTCTGGCTGCCGGGCGGCTATCCCGAGCTGCATGCCAAGCGCCTGGGCGCCAACGCCGGCCTGCGTGACAGCCTGCGTGCCCATGTCGCGGCCGGCCAGCCGGTCTGGGCCGAATGCGGCGGCATGATGGCGCTGTTCGATGCCATCGTCGACAAGGAGGGGGTGACCCATCCGATGTGGGGTCTGCTGCCGGGACATGCAACCATGCAGCAGCGCCTGGCGGCGCTGGGGCCGCAGCAGCTCGAACTGCCGGCCGGCACCTTGCGCGGCCACACCTTCCACTATTCGACCGCTGCCTCCGAGGTCGCGGTGGTCGCGCGCACCGCGCGTCCCGCCACCGCGCCAGCGCTGGACAAGGGCGAATCGGTCTATCGCCTGGGGCCGATCCAGGCCAGCTATTTCCATCCCTGGTTTCCGTCCAGCCCCGCGGCCGCGGCCAGCCTGTTCCTGGCGCAGGAGGCATCGTGCTGAAGCTCGCGCGCAGCGAACTGATCCTGGGCGGGCAGAAGAGCGGCAAGTCGCGCCGGGCCGAACTGCTGGCGCGCGATTGGCTGCAGCAAGCGCCAGGTCATCGCGCGACCCTGATTGCCACCGCACAGCCCTGGGATGACGAGATGCGTGCCCGCATCGAGCGCCACCAGGCCGACCGCGCTGAGCGGGTGCCGGGCCTGGCCACGCTGGAGGAGGCGCAGCGCCTGCCCGAATGCCTGGCCGAACTCAGCCGTCCCGACCATCTGCTGGTGGTCGACTGCCTGACCCTGTGGCTGACCCATCTGATGATGCCGGCCGCAGGTGAAGGCTTGTCGGCCGAGGCCGTCGAAACTTCAATTATGAAACTTACGCAATCGATAGCTGCCGCTCCTGGCCCGCTGGTGCTGGTTGGCAACGAGATCGGCCTGGGCGTGATCCCGCTCGGGCGCGAGGTGCGCGCCTTCGTCGACATGCTGGGCCGGCTCAACCAGGCGGTCGCCGCCAGCTGCACGCGCGCCACCCTGATGGCCGCCGGGCTGCCGCTGACCCTGAAGGACGAAGCATGATGACGCGTTGGCTGTCCTTGCTGCTTGCTGGCGGCTTTCTCTGCGCGTCGGCTTCTGCCCTGACCTTGCCCGACGACCGGGGCCGTCCGGTGACGCTGGCCAGGACGCCGCAGCGCATCGTCAGCCTGCTGCCTTCGCTGACCGAGATGGTCTGCCAGCTCGACCAATGCCAGCGCCTGGTCGGCGTCGACCGCTATTCGACCTGGCCCGAGAGCGTCAACCGCCTGCCGCGTGTCGGGGGCGGACTCGACCCCAACATCGAGGCCATCGTCGCGTTGCGGCCCGACCTGGTGCTGGCCGCGACCTCCTCGCGCGCGGCCGAGCGGCTGGTCGCGCTGGGCATTCCGGTGCTGGCGCTCGAGCCCAAGACCCACGCCGACGTGCAGCGCGTGCTCGGCAAGGTCGGCCAGGTGCTGGGGGTGAGCGACGCGCAGCAGATCTGGCGCCAGATCGACGCCGGCGTTTCGGCCGCCGCGCAATCGCTGCCCGCCAGCGTGCGTCAGGTGCGGGTCTATTTCGAGGTCAACCGCGGTCCTTATGGCGCGGGCGAGGGCAGCTTCATCGGCGAGACGCTGGCGCGTCTGGGCGCGAAGAACATCCTGCCGGCCAGCCTGGGGCCGTTCCCCAAGCTCAACCCCGAGTACATCGTGCGCGCCAATCCGGACGTGATCATGATCGGCGAGCGCAATGCCGAGGGCTTGCTGCAGCGTCCGGGCTGGCAGGCGATCCGGGCCGTGCGCGAGGGCCGGGTCTGCATCTTTCCGGTCAACGAGTCCGACGTGCTGGTGCGCCCGGGCCCGCGCATGGCCGAGGGCGCGCGCCTGATGGCGCGCTGCCTGGCCGAGAAGGCGCCCGGAGCGGCCAAGCCTGACTCCTCACCGGACAAGGCATCGCCCAGGATGGCCGGGGGCAGGGCGTGAGGTTGCGCCAGGCCGCGCTGCTGGGCTGGGGCCTGCTGCTGCTCGGGCTGGTCCTGGCCGCCCTGGGTACCTGCATTGGCAGTGCCGGCTTCGAGAACCTGCTGCGCCCGCTGCTCGATGCCAATGCCGATCCGGCCGAGCGCGCGATGGCGCTGCAGATCGTCTGGGAAATCCGGCTGCCGCGCACCCTGGGCGCCTGGGCCGCTGGCAGTCTGCTGGGCCTGGCGGGCGCGCTGGCGCAGGGCTTGTTCCGGAACCCGCTGGCTGACCCCTATCTGCTGGGCAGCGCCTCGGGCGCCTCGCTCGGGGTGGCGATCGCGCTGGCTGCCGTCGGTGGCGGCGCCGGCATGGTGGGCGGCGGCAGCATGATGAACGGGGCCTCCTTCAGCATGCTGTCGGGCAGCGTCTGGGTCCGCCTGGGCCTGACCGGCGCGGCCTTTGCCGGCGCGGTGCTGGCGGTGCTGCTGACGCTGGCGCTGGCGCGCGGCGTCGGCCACACGCTGCGCCTGCTGCTGGCCGGCGTCATCGTCGGCGTGGTGCTGGGTGCGATGACTTCGCTGGTGCTGCTGTTCTCGCCCGACTCGCTGCAGGCGATGCAGGCCTTCATGCTGGGCACGACCAGCTTTGTCGGCTGGACTTCCTGGGGCCTGATGTTCGCCTGCTGGTGCCTGTGCATGGCGCTGGCGGCAGCGCTGGCGCGCGTGCTCGATGGCTTGAGCCTGGGCGAGGCGACGGCGCAAACGCTGGGCCTGCCGCTGGCGCCGCTGCGCGCGGCGCTGGTTGGGGTGCTGGCGCTGGCCACCGGCACCGCGGTCGCGCAGACCGGGCTGATCGCCTTCGTTGGCCTGGCAGCGCCGCATCTGGTGCGCGCCGTGCTCAAGGTGCCGCATCGGCCGCTGATGTGGCTGGCCAGCCTGATGGGCGGCGTGCTGCTGGCCAGCGCCGACCTGCTGGCGCGCTGGGTGATTGCGCCGCAGGAGCTTCCCGTGGGCGTGGTCACGGCCGCGCTGGGCGGCGGCTATCTGCTGTGGCTGATGCATCGCCGCAGCAGCGGACTCAATGCCGGAGGCCTGCTGTGAGCGCACCCGCCTACACGGTGCGCGGCCTGGGCGCGAGCCTGGGTGGAGCGGCCATCCTGCACCAGATCGACCTCGAGCTGCGCGCCGGCTGCTGGACCGCCGTCGTCGGCCCCAACGGCGCTGGCAAGTCGACTTTGTTGCGCGCGATCGCCGGCTTGCTCCCTTGCAGCGGCCGGGTCGAGCTGCTCGGGCGCGATCTGCAGGACTGGCCGCGCCAGCCGCGCGCGCGTGCGCTGTCCTGGCTGGGGCAGAACCAGTCGGCTGCCGATGACCTGACGGTCCATGATGTCGCGATGCTGGGCCGGCTGCCGCACCAGTCCTGGCTGGCGCCAGCCAGTCCGGCTGACCTGGCGGCGGTCGAGCGCGCGCTGCGCCAGACCCAGGCCTGGGATTGGCGCGAGCGGCCGCTGGGCGAACTCTCAGGCGGCGAGCGTCAGCGCGTGCTGCTGGCGCGTGCGCTGGCGGTCGAGGCCGAGGTGCTGCTGATGGACGAGCCGCTGGCCAATCTCGACCCGCCGCACCAGGCTGACTGGTTGCTGCTGGTGCGCGAGCTGGTCGCGGCCGGCCGCAGCGTGGTCAGCGTGCTGCACGAGATCTCGATCGCGCTGCATGCCGATGAGCTGGTCGTGATGCGCCAGGGCCGGATCGCCCACCATGGCGCCTGCCATGAAGCCGCGACGCAACGCGCGCTGGAACAGGTTTTTGAGCACCGGATCGCCATCCATGCCCTGGCTGGGCAATGGGTGGCGCTGCCGGTCACCTCGGTCACATGAACAAGACTCACCAACAGGACTGACAAGATGCAGATCGAAACCCCTCCGACCGAAAAACCCTACGAGAAGGCCGAAGGCGAGCGCCGCGGCCTGGTCATCGTCAACACCGGCGACGGCAAGGGCAAGAGCACGGCCGCCTTCGGCCTGGCGCTGC
>JACCDQ011174337.1_pt1 | contig 11587 bp, 10 predicted proteins | sample 7446031 | NCBI WGS metagenome assembly JACCDQ01 (sample SAMN15323442, study PRJNA562643) | freshwater metagenome | isolation source: river surface water | place: USA:Blue River Watershed | collected 2017-08-17
ATGTCGCCGGGATCGCCCCTGACGATCAGACGATCAGCCCGGCCGCCCTTCCCTGCGCAGCGCAAAGAACGGCTTCTGCCGCTCGCACAGCGAGGTCGCGCGACCGAAGGCGGTCAGCAGCGAACAAAACAGCTCGTCATGGCTGAACGGCACATCGCGGTAACGCATCGCCGTGTCGAGCGAGTAGTCGAAGTTTTCACCGAACCACAGCACCACCGGCACGCGAATCTGGGTGTCGGGCGCCAGCGCATACGGCGCGCCATGCAGGTACATGCCCTTCTCGCCAAGCGACTCGCCATGGTCGCTCACGTAGAGCATCGCGGTTGCATGCGACTTGTCGTAAGGCTTCAGGAAGTCGATCACCGTGGACAGGAAATGATCGGTGTACAGGATGCTGTTGTCGTAGGCGTTGTCGATCTCCTGCTTCGAGCAGCGCTGCAATTCGCCGGTACGGCAGACCGGCGTGAACTTCTCAAAGGCCGCCGGATAGCGCTTGTAATACTCGGGGCCATGGCTGCCCATGGGATGCATCACGATCAGGATGTCCTGGCCGGCGTTCTCGCGGATGTACTGGTCGAGCCCGTCGAGCATGCCGACATCGCGGCATTCCGGATCGCAGACCGGATTGCGCTCGCGCGAGCGGAAACTCTCGTAGCGAACCCTGTCGGCCACGCCCTTTGAATCCGAATTATTGTCGCGCCACAGCACCCGCACGCCGCTGCGCTGCAGGACGTCGAGCACATTGTCGCTGCGCTTCGCCTCGTCGCCATCGTAATGCGCGCGGCCGAGCGCCGAAAACATGCACGGCACCGAGATCGCGGTCGAGGTGCCGCACGAGGTCACCTGCGTGAAGCTGACCACACGCTGCCGGCGCAATTCGGGATTGGTGTCGCGTGCGTAACCATTCAGTGAGAACCGATCGGCGCGCGCGGTTTCACCGACGACCAGCACCACGATGTGATTCGGCCGATGACCATCGATGACTTTCAGGTCGGTCGCCAGCGTGCGGTGCGGCTGCGGCGCATGCGGGATCCAGTGCAGGTTGGCATAGCGTGCCAGCGAATAGGTGTAGAACAGCGGACTCGCATACAGCCGCACCTGCTTGTGCTCGCGAATGAACGACGCATAACTGGCCGTCAGCGGCGCGACCAGCAAGGCGGCAGCGACCAGCGCGCCGGCGATCAGCAGCAAGCGCGCCTTCAGGCTGCGCCAGAAACCCAGCGTGCGAAACCGGGAACGGAACACCAGCCAGGCCGGCAGCAGACCCAGAAACAGCGTGCGAATCACCAGCGACGGCGTGACCAGCCCCCAGAACTCGGCCGGGTTGGTCTGCATCGCGTTGTCGAGCATGTCGACATCGATCACCACGCCGTACTGCGCCATGTAATACGCAGCCTGCGATGAGGCAATCACGAAGAAGGCAAGTATCCAGCGCGTCAGCCGCCCGTAGCAGATCAGCAGGAAAAACAGCACGGTCGCGATGGCGAACAGCGTGATCACCGACGCGCTGAACAGCAGTCCGCCAGGTTGGTGCGCATACACCTCGAGCAGCTTCGAGAAAAAGACCGTGCTGGACGAAAAAAAGATGAACAGCGCCGTCAGGACGATGCGTCCGACATGCGTTTCCCAGGCCTTCTTCAGGCTTCCGATCAGTGGCATAGCGGTGGCGATAAGTAGGACTGGCCGAAACCGGCGCGCTCAGGCTGATGCGCCGGCCGGGAGGCAGAACGACCGTGGAACGCTGCGCGAATCACGGGCGACATGGGGTCGTATTGTACTGCGGCGAGGGAGGCTGATTCAGAGAGCAGAGTCGGCTGCTGCACGGCTTGCTGCACAAGGTGGCGTCGGGGATCACGGGTGGTCTGCGGCCTGTGCCGGCGAGCCACACGCAGATGTGACAAAGGCACCGGAGCCCGGCCGAGGCCAGGTTCCGGTGCCTTCAGTGACATCCGTGCTTACATCACTTCCGATCGAACCACACGGTCTGGATGTTCATGAACTCGTGCACGCCGTAGTCGCTCAGTTCACGTCCGTAGCCGCTCTTCTTGACGCCGCCGATCGGCACACGCGGGTCCGACGCCGAGAAACCGTTGACGAACACGCCGCCAGTATCCATTCGACGCGCCAGCCGCTTCGCCAGATCACGGTTGCGGGTCCACAGCGCGCCGGACAAGCCGAACTCGCTGTCGTTCGCCAGCGCCAGCGCCTGCTCGACATCGTTCGCCTCGATCAGCGCCGCCACCGGACCGAAGGTCTCCTGCGCAAACGCCGGCATGCCCGGCTTCACCCCGGCCAGGATCGTCGGCTGGAAGTAGCTGCCCGCGCCCGCCACCGGCGCACCGCCCAGCAACACCTGCGCGCCCGCCGCGATCGTGCCTTCAACCTGGCGATGCAATTCGTCACGCAGGTCCGCGCGCGCCATCGGGCCGATATAGGTCGTCGGATCCAGCGGGTCGCCGATCTTCAGCGCCTTCACCGCAGCCACAAAACGCTCGGTGAACTCCGCCGCAATCGGCTTCTCGAGAATGATGCGCTTGGCCGCGATGCAGATCTGCCCGGTGTTCTGGAAACGACCGACCACCGCCGCCTTCACCGCCCCTTCCAGGTCGGCATCGGCCAGCACGATGAACGGGTCCGAGCCGCCCAGCTCGAGCAGGCACTTCTTCAGCGCCGCGCCGGACTGCGCCGCGATCGCCGAGCCGGCACGCACGCTGCCCGTCACCGCCACGGCCGCGATGCGGTCGTCCGCGATCACTTTCGACACCTGGTCATTGCTGATGTTGACCGCGCTGAACGCGCCCTTCGGCACGCCCGCTTCCAGCATCACCTGCTCGGTCAGGTACGCGCAGCCCATCACGTTCGGCGCATGCTTGAGGAAGTACGCATTCCCGCCCAGCAGCATCGGGATCGCGCCGCGCAGCGACTGCCAGTACGGGAAGTTCCACGGCATCACCGCCAGGATCGCGCCCAGCGGATGGTAGGACACATAGGCGTCCGGGCCGACCGAGGTCGGGCGATCGTTGAGGATCTCGGCGCCGTTCTCGGCATACCAGTCGCACAGCACCGCACACTTCTCGACTTCGGCCTTGGCCTGCGTGATCGGCTTGCCCATCTCGCGGGCGGCCATCTCGCCGAGCTTCTCGATGTCGCGGCGCAGGATCTGCGCAATGCGCGCCAGCACGGTGACGCGCTCGGCCACCGGTGTGGCGGCCCAGGCGCGGAAGCCGGCCTGCGCCGTGTCCAGTGCGCGGTTCAGCGCAGCGTCGTCGTCGAAGGGATAACGGGCGATGACTTCGCCGTTGGCCGGGTTGATCGAAACCGATCCGGGTACGAAATCGTTCATGGAAATTCTCCGTTGAATTCGTTGACTGAAATGTGAATGACCAGAGTTTACGCGCTCTGCTTCTGCAGCAGCGCCACCAGCTCCGGCACGAACGCGTTGGCCGCGCCCTGTGCGACCACCTGGTCGAAGGTGCCTTGCACGGCGTCCGCGATGCGGTGCGCCGCGCCGCTGTCGCTGGCCATGGTGGTGAAGTAGCCGAGGTCTTTCAATGCGTTGCTCATCGCGAACTTCAGGCCGGTCGGATCGCCGTTCAGCAGGAAGGGACGCAGGCGCTCAAGCGCCGCGCCGCCGCCGCCGCCCTTGGCCAGCACGTCGACGAACACGTCCGGCGCAATGCCGTCACCGAGTGCGCAAGCCGCCGCTTCGGCGATCAGCGCCGCACAGCCGAGCGACACATAGTTGTGCAGCAGCTTCATGCGGTGGCCGGCGCCGATGGCGCCGACGTGCGCGATGTTCTCGGCGAAGCACTTCAGCACCGGCAGGCTGAAGTCGAACACTTCCTTGTCGCCGCCGACCAGCAGGTTCAGGCGGCCTTCGGCGGCCTCTTTTGGCGTGCGCGTCATCGGCGAATCGATGAAGCGGCCGCCGGCCGCCAGCACGGCTTCGGCCAGCTTCACGGTGGACGACGGCACCGCCGTCGAACAGTCGACCACGGTGGCGCCCTTAGGCAGGCCGGCCAGCACGCCGTCGTCGCCGAGCAGCACGGCTTCCACCTGCGGCGACCCCGTCACGCACAGGATCACCAGTTCCGCATCGGCAGCCACTGCCTTCGGCGTCGTCGCCGTTTTTGCGCCGGCCGCCAGCAGTGCGTCCAGCGGCTGGTTGCCCGCGTGTTCGAGCACGGTCAGCTGGTGACCATGCTTGACGAGGTTGCTGGCGATGCCGTGGCCCATCAGGCCGATGCCGATCATTCCGATTTTCATGTTTCTGTTTCTATACCTTGTGGGTGGATGGGAAATGCTGCCCGCGGGGTTGCCGCTTACAGCGCCGCCTCGATCGCCCGACCGAGATCGGTGGTGCTGGCCTTGCCGCCGATATCGGCTGTGCGTGGCCCGCCATTGGCCGGATCCAGCACGGTCTCGATCGCGCGCAGAATCGCGTCATGCGCTTCACGATGACCGAGGAAATCCAGCATCATCGCGCCACACCAGATCTGGCCGATCGGGTTGGCGATGTTCTTGCCGGCGATGTCCGGCGCCGAGCCGTGCACCGGCTCGAACAGCGACGGAAATTTGCGCTCGGGATTCAGGTTGGCACTCGGCGCAATGCCGATCGTGCCGGTGCATGCCGGACCGAGGTCCGACAGGATGTCGCCGAACAGGTTCGATGCGACCACCACGTCGAAGAATTCCGGACGCTGCACGAAGTGCGCGGTCAGGATGTCGATGTGGAATTTATCCAGCGTCAGGTCCGGATAGGACTTCGCCAGCGCGGCGACGCGCTCGTCCCAGTACGGCATCGTGATCGAGATGCCGTTCGACTTGGTGGCGCTGGTCAGGTGTTTTTTCGGACGCGACTGCGCGAGCTCGAAAGCGAACTTCAGCACGCGGTCGACGCCGATGCGCGACATCACCGTGTTCTGCATGACGATCTCGCGTTCGGTGCCTTCATACATGCGGCCGCCGATGCTCGAATATTCGCCTTCGGTGTTCTCGCGCACGATGAACATGTCGATTTCGCCGGGCGCGCGCGGGCTGCCATCACGGCGCACCACCGGAGCGACGATGCCCGGCATCAGCCGCGCCGGACGCAGGTTGATGTACTGGTCGAACTCGCGGCGGAACAGCAGCAGCGAACCCCACAGCGATACATGGTCCGGAATTTTTTCGGGCCAGCCGACCGCGCCGAAGAAGATCGCATCGTGCGAGCCGATCTGCTCTTTCCAGTTGTCCGGCAACATCTTGCCGTGTTTCTCGCAATAGTCCCAGCTGGAGAAATCGAAGTGGTCGAACTGCAGGTCGATGCTGAATTTGCGCGCCGCCGCTTCCAGCACGCGCAGGCCCTCGGGAACCACTTCCTTGCCGATGCCGTCGCCGGGGATGACTGCGATACGTTTTGCCATGGTGTCCGCCTGAAGAGTTTAGGGAGCTCAGAAGCCCGAGATGACCACTTTGCCGAAATGCGCGCCGCTTTCCATATGCTTGAACGCGGCCTGCGCGTCGCCCAGCGCAAATTCCTTGTCGAGCACGGGCTTGATGCGGTTCTGTTCGATCGCGCGGTTCATCTGCTCGAAGCGTGCCTTCGAGCCGACCGCGATGCCCTGCACGCGGATCAGCGGACCGAACAGCTGGCGCAAGGAGATCGTCGCTTCCGGGCCGGCGACAAAACCGACCACGCCGACGAAGCCGCCGAACGCCGTCGCCGCCAGCGACTTCGACAAGGTCGCGCCGGCCGTCTCGACAACGATGTCGACGCCGCGGCCGCCGGTGAGCTCTTTCGCGGCCAGCTCCCAGTCCGGATTGCTGCGGTAATTGATGGTGTCGTCCGCGCCGAGCGCCTTCGCTCGCGCCAGCTTCTCGTCACTCGACGAGGTGATGATCACGCGCGCGCCGGCCGCCTTAGCGAACTGCAGTGCAAACAGCGAGACCCCGCCGGTGCCCTGCAACAGCACGGTGTCGCCCGGCTTCACGCCGCCTTCCTGCAGCGTCGACCAGGCGGTCAGCGCGGCGATCGGCAGCGTCGCGACTTCGAGGTCGGACAGCGAAGCCGGCGGCGCAACAGCATCAATCGCCGGCACGGCGATGTACTGCTGCAGCACGCCGGCCAGCGGCGCGCCGAGCGTCTGCCGGGTGCGCTGCTGCACGGTCGGCAGGCCGTCGTGCCAGCCTTGCGTGTAGATCGGCGCGACGCGGTCGCCGACTTTCCATTCGGTGACGCCCTCGCCCAGCGCCACCACGGTGCCGCAGGCATCGGAAGCCGGCACCAGCGGCAGCGGCAGCCCGGCGATATATTTTCCGCTCAGGACGGCCAGGTCGCGGTAATTCAGGCTGGCTGCGGCAATCTTCACCAGGATCTCGCCGCGTCTTGGCGCGGGCACGTCGAGTTCGACCGGAACGATGGCATCCAGAGAGAATGCGGTGGCCGCCATGGCCTTCATTTTTGCGGGAATTGTTGTCATCTCAGCAGTGCGAGGGTGTCGTCATCAGCACCGGCAGCCGTTGGGCCTGCCGGATCGGCGGGAGGGAAATGCAGCGGTGCGAATCATGTCCTTGTGGGTCCTTGCCGACCGCCCGGGAGCGGTGGCAGGTGCGCATGTTCACACATGCCGGCGCGTGCCGCAAAGGTGTCGGCCAGTGTATTTCCTTTGTAATTGTGAAAGCCGGCCTTCGCGCGCCGAACGGCCATGAGTCCGGGCGGGATTATCCGAAAACCAGCTCAGCCAGCGTACGGGCCGTCAACGGCGCGGTCGAGTACTTTCCGGTATCGATCGACAGGTAATTCCCGCGCCGGACCATGCCGTAGGTATGTCGCTGATGCAGTGTCGAGCGGACGTCGGAAAGCTGGCCACGGCCGGCGGCAAACACCCAGCCACCATTCACGACGAAACTCTCTTCGGCCGCCCTGATGCGGGCCACCCAAGGAAGCAAACGCTGCAGTTTGTCCATGACCGAGTCATGCAGTGCCTGCGGGTCAGGCCGGAGCAACGATGCAGAATCCGGTGGCTGCACCTGGGTATCGTCGACCAACAGGCCGTCCGGGTACCAGGACAGGTAAAAATTCCTTCCGTTGTAGTTCTTGATATCACCGAACGGTCCGGTCGCGATGAGTGTACAGGGCAGATCCAGCGTTTCGCGCGTCGTCAGGAAAACCGACTGCCGATAGCGATTCGACCACACGCCAGCCGGGGCTATGCCGGCGCTCTGGTCAACCGCCATCCTCCCCTCCCACAATGCATTGACCACCAGGTCAAACGACGGGAAATGGCCGTCCTGCGTATCGATCGACCAGCGTCCATCCGGCTGACCCGACTCCGGGCGCGCCGCGACCACACGCTGGTTCATGCAGAGTTCTATGCCAGGCTGGGCTGCCACTGCCTCGACGAAACGGTCGGCGATCCAGTTGGTCTGTACCGAACGCTCGGGCACGCGAATGCCGGCGACGATATCGGGAGAATCCGTCAGCGCAGCGAGATCGTGCGCCGACAAGCTGTGCGCCGTCGCGCCGCTGGCGTCGCGAACATAGTGCCCGGCGTCCGGATGGGCGCGGATCGCCTCGCTGACGCGCCGCATGTAATCCAATGTCGCTTGCGGCGACACCACCGAATTACGATGGCACAGGTAGTAATCGTCGTTACTGCTGGCGGCCGGCAGGATCGATGTGCCGATCAGTTCCTCCACCAGCGGACGAAACATCAGGCTGCCCGGCAGGATATGCAGCGCCGTGTTCAGCGAAGGGTCGCCGCTGTACAGGTAGCCAAGGTGGATCTTGCCTTCGTTCCAGCGGCTGGCCGCGGTGAAAGGCGCACTGGCGGCGTCGAACAGCACGACCTGCGCGCCGCGACGCGCAAATTGCAGAGCGATCGAACAACCCATGATGCCCGCGCCGAGCACCGCGATGCGTGGTTTACCGGTCATTGCGCGTGGTCCTTCTGGTGAAAATAGGAATCCGGGCTGAATGGCTCGCTGCAGAGAACCAGCAATACCGCGCCTTCACCGAGATAGGTCTGCCCGGCCCAAATGCCCGGACCAATCAGGAGTCCGGGCCCCGAGTCGGACAGGGTCACGATCGCGTCGTCGCCTGCACAATGCATCTGCACGCGAACTTCTCCGCTCACACAGACCAGCAACTGCGAGGCCGTCCGGTGCCCATGGCCGCCGCGCTCGGTGCCAGCCGGCGCGCCGGAAACCGTGAAAATTCGGCGCGGTGCGAACGGCAGTGCATCCAGCTCCATTGGCAGCAGCTGCCCACGCGGATCGCCATGACGGACAAGCGGAACTACGCTGGCACGACCGCCAAACCAGCTATCGGTGTTTGCAATGACGCTATTTTTCACTTCGGATTTCCAACTGTGCTCGAATTTTTAGCAACGCATTTTGCAAAGGCACGGCAATCGCAAGCTTCTCAGCAGTGCTCAACTCCGAACTCCACAGCTCGGTCATGCACGCCGAAAACACCTCGAAATTCTTCTGCGGCGAAACCGTCCAGTTCTTCGTCATGCTGCCGGGCTTATAGAATTTCAGGCAGAGCTCTTCGGGCACGCGTGCAAACTCACCTAGCAGGCTCATGTGGAACAGCCACGGTTTGTCGGTCGAGAATTCGCCGGCGTCATGGGTCTTCAACCCACCGATACGACGGGCACGTGCAAGCCGGAACATTCCTCGGTTCGGCACCCACCATTTGATCTTTGCCGGCAGCATTTGCAGTCCACGTTCGACGCGATTTTGCACCCCTTCCAGCTCGTCCATGAATACAGAAGTTTGGCGACCGTTCAGATCCGTCAGCAAAATATCGGAAAAACTGAGCACCACCTCCGGACGTGCATCCAGCACGGCGGCCAGCCGCTCGACATACGTCGGTTCGATGGTGTCGTCATGGAAGGCAAAAAACACATAATCAGAATCGGCAAGGTCCAGCAATGCGTTGCAATTGCCCACGTATCCCTGGCGTTCGGACTGCCGTATGACGGTAAAGCGCGGATCACGCGCGGCATGTGCATCACAGATGGCTGCGGTGCGATCGGTACACGCGTCCACCGACACAATCACCTTCAGGTCGGAAAACGTCTGGGCGGAGAGGCTGTCCAGCGTAGGCTGGATAAAATCAGCTGCCTGCCAGGCGGGCAGCAACGCTGTAACGGAACTCATTTGACGCGCGCAATTTAAATTGTTTTTGAAGACGACTGCTGCAAACGCTATGTCAGAGATATAGGTATATTATATATAGTTATTTGACAGGGGAGGCATGCCAGGGTTCCTAACGTCCCGAAGCAAGCTCACTCTCCGGCGGCAGATATCCGTTGTGCGCAAAAATAGCGCGCGCCGCGGATCCGGTGACGAACGCAGCGAAGGATTGCACGACCGGATTCGCCTCGCCGTGACGGGTCACGACAAACGCCTGCGCGATCGGTGTGTACAGCTCGGGCGGCAATACCGAAAAGCTGCCCAGTCCGCTGAACTCGCTGCGGTACAGCATCGAACGTGTAACGATACCGGCGCTCGCGCTGCCGTTCTTCACAAAGCGCGCGACCTCGAGCACGTTATCGCCAGTCACCAGCTTGGCCTGCAACTTCGGCCATAGCCTCGCCTCCCGCAGCGCCTGTTCTGCCCTCTGCCCGAACGGGCTGTGGTAGCGCGATGGAATCGCGACCACGTGAACCTTGCGGTCAGTGAGCATTTCCAGCGTCGGCGACGCGACACCCGGCAGCCGGGTCCACAGCAGCAGCTCATTGCGTGCATACACCACCGGCACCCCCGCGGCCAGGCCTTCGTCGGACAGGCGTGCCGGATAGCTCAGGTTGGCGCCGAAAAACAGATCGATCGGCACGCCGCGCCGGATGTCTGCATACAGTGCACGAGAGCTGCCTGAGGTCAAAGAAATCTCGGTACCGGGGTGCTGGCTTCGGTAATTGTCAGCCAGCTGCTGCAGCACTGGCAACGCTTCGGTCGAAACAGCGACCAGGACGCTAGTGCTAGTGTCAGCTTGTACGCTTGCTGCAGCAAGGATCGCAACAGCAGTGAGAAGCCAGTGGAAAAATCGGTGGGTCATGAAGCTTTCTGGAAGGGCTCGTTACGCAGCGAGGCTTCGGTGCGTCCGCCACTCGTTGGCGCAAAGCGCGAATTATAGTCTCCATGCCGTATGCGCCTCGCGCGACCGGCCGCCCCCGCGTCTCGTTCACCGTTATAGAATCCGTCAATCATTCAATCAGAGCGAACGGTCACGATGGATGCGAAAAAGCTGAAGGCGCTGCAATGGAAAGTATTCGAGAACGTCGCGGCAGCGCAGCTGGTGCCGCTGATGCGCATCGGCGATGAACTGAAGCTGTTCAGCCGGCTGGCCGCAGTCGGTCCCTGCGACAACGCGCACTTCGCCGAAGCGGCGGGCATCCATCCGCGCTACAGCCTCGAATGGCTGTGCGCAATGTGCGCCGCCGGCTATGCGTCGTATGACAGCGAGGCCGGCCAATTTTTCCTCAGCCCCGAGCAGGCTGCCGTGTTCGCCGACGAGGACAGCACCTCGCTGATGATTGGCGCCTACGACAGCCTGGCATCGCTGGTGATGGACGAACCGAAAGTGCGTGCCGCGTTCAAAACCGGCGAAGGGGTATCCTGGAGCGAACATCATCCGTGTTACTTCCGCGGTACCGCCCGCTTCTTCAAGCCGGTCTACAAATCCAACTTGCTGTCACGCTGGCTGCCGAAGATTCCTGCGTTGACGGAAAAGCTCGACGCCGGCGGCAGCTTTGCCGATGTCGGCTGCGGTCATGGCGTGTCCACCATGCTGATTGCACAGCATTTCCCTGCCGCGCGCGTGTCCGGCTTCGACTTTCACGCGCCGTCGATCGACGAGGCAAGGCGGCTGGCCGCCGATGCCGGGCTGGGCGAACGCATCACCTACGAGGCGCGCAGCGCGAAGGACTATGAGGGCCGCTTTGACGTGATCAGCTTCTTCGACTGCCTGCATGACATGGGCGACCCGGTCGGCGCGGCGATGCATGCGTATCGACAGCTGAACGATGGCGGCCTGCTGGTGCTGATCGAGCCCTTTGCAGGCGACCGGCTGGAGGACAACTTCAACGTAGTCGGCCAGATGTTCTACAGCGCGTCGACGATGGGCTGCGTGCCGGCTTCGCTGGCGCAGGAAGTCGGCTTGGCGCTGGGCGCGCAGGCCGGGCCGTCGAAGCTGTCCATCGTGCTGCAGCAGGCGGGCTTTCGCGACGTGCAGACCGTGGCGACAACCGCGACCAATATGGTGCTGTGCGCGCACAAGTAGCGTAAGAGTCCATCTCGTTAGGCCGCTGGCGGCGTTGGCAGCCCCTTGTCGTACGTCGGTACTGTCGGCGGGACTGCCGCCTTGCCACCGACCTAATGAGACAGGCTCTAAGCCGCCGCGCGCGGGGCCGCTGACCAGCGCGGCCCGGTTCGCGGCAGTCCGTCAGCGCGCTGCCGCTGTGCCGAGTGTCATCTTTACGGCAACCGCATCGGCAGCGCCACTGGCCTTCACCGGCTCGGCGACGCTGACGCGCGCAGCATCGATGCCGCCCGCCTCCACCAGATACCCACGGATTGCCTGCGCACGCGCACTCGC
>JACCDQ011905569.1_pt1 | contig 11586 bp, 15 predicted proteins | sample 7446031 | NCBI WGS metagenome assembly JACCDQ01 (sample SAMN15323442, study PRJNA562643) | freshwater metagenome | isolation source: river surface water | place: USA:Blue River Watershed | collected 2017-08-17
CGTGTTTCAGCCCTGGCTGAAAACCCGCCCGGTCGTGGTGCTGAGCAACAACGACGGCTGCGCGATTGCCCGCAGTGACGAAGCCAAAGCGCTGGGCATCAAGATGGGTGCACCGTGGTTCAAGATCCGGCACTTTGAAGAAGAAGCCGGACTCGTTGCCCTGTCGGCCAACTTCGCTTTGTATGGCGACATGAGCGACCGCATGATGACCTTGGCCGCAGGACTGGGCCACGCGCAAGAGGTCTACAGCATCGACGAAAGTTTCATCGATGTGAGCGCGATCCCCACTTGGTGCGCCTCGCCCGCATCATCCGCAGGCGCATCCATCAATGGATTGGCATCCCGACGTGCATCGGCATCGGCCCCACCAAGACACTCGCAAAACTGGCTAACGCCATCGCCAAGAGCGCGGAGCGCAAGCCCGGCAGCTACCCCGCGCACCATGCGCAAATCTGCCACCTGGGCGCGTGCAGCCGCGAAGAACTGGCCGCGCTGCTGCAGGCCACCGAAGTGGGCGACGTGTGGGGCGTTGGCCCTCGCATCGGCGCACAGCTGCGAGCGCAAGGCGTGCACACCGCGCTGGACTTGCAGCGCATGAGCCCGGCAGCCGCCAAAGCCGGTTGGTCGGTCGTCCTTGAAAAAACCGTGCGCGAACTCAACGGCACACCGTGCATCGAGTTTGAAGACGAGCCCCCGGCCAAACAACAAATCGCCTGCACCCGTTCATTCGGCCACCCGGTCACCGAACTGCAAGACCTGCAAGAAGCCATCACCGAATTCGCATGCCGTGCGGCTGAAAAACTGCGCAGACAAAACAGCCACACCGGCCACATCATGGCCTTCATCCGCACCAGCCCCCACCGCGAAAAAGACCCGCAATACAGCCGCAGCGCGAGCATCCCCCTTCCCAGCCCCACGAGCGACAGCGCGCACATCACGCAGGCCGCGTGCGCGATCCTGAAACACATTTACCGGCCCGGCTTCAAGTACGCGAAGGCGGGCGTGATGCTGATGGATCTGCAGCCGGCCACGCGGCAACAACTGACGCTGGACCTGGACGAGGACATGCCCGAAAACCGCATCCGCCTGATGCAAGCCATGGACGAAGTGAACCAACGATTTGGACGCGGAACCCTGCACCTGGCCAGCGCCGGTACCGCAGGCAGGCACCGGGCTTGGAGCATGAAACAAGAGAGGCTGTCGTCGGGGTTTACGACGGATTGGGAGGGGTTGGCGGTGGCACAGGTATAACTAATTAAGGAGCCAGAGCATGCCTAAACATGCTTGGATTCAATGTAATTTACTAGTTACCGATTCGCGAAAATAACCGAACCGTAAACTCGATCTGACGTAACGACAGCCACAATCAACTGCCGGCTACCGTTGCCCAGCAAAGTCGTCAATGCGATTCCTCGCCCGGTAAGGCCCGACGCTGCGCCACAAGCTGAGCTGGTATTGTTAGTGAGGCTGACGTCAAACACGTTCTTGCCAGATGCACGTGGCGTCACCGATCCGCTAAAACTACAGCCATATTGGTTCGTACCCGCGAACGTTCCATTGGATGCAATGGTGTAGTTAGAGGTGACGCCGCTCATATTTGTTCCGACCCACGCACCAGATATTGAAGAAACAGTGGCTGCAGCGTTGTAGTTATAGGTTGAACTACCTGCAGCTGGTACGGTACCTGCAAAACTCACTGATCGACCGTACTCGGTAACCGTACCGTTAAATGTCGCACCCACCTGGTAGGTCGCGCTTAATGTTCCTGTAGCTGTTGTTCCATCGTAATAGTAGTCCTTCAGGTCAGACGAGGAGAAACTGCCGCTGCTGGCTGCCCCTTGGCCTTGGACGAGTCCATATACAAGCAGCTGACCATTCGATCCCTCTCGACCGTAAAGCGTCCAGTACTCATCGTTGTCAAGGACTAACGTGCTGAATTTACCTGGATTAAAGGCTGAGGAGGCAAAGCTGCCGGTATACACACCCTGAGCTTGACCGGGCGTAGTTGCGCTGCTCGATGAACTTGAACCTCCACCACCGCCACCACAGGCAACTAAGGCTGCTGAACATACAAGAGAAAGAGTTAACTTCGGAAGTGTCTGCATCGCTTATCTCCAAAAAGGTTGGCAATCTACGTTAAACGTAGAGACATGATACAGTGAAATCTACGACTATCGAAGGGTGTCTAAATTGCGCTCTTCAACCCTCATCAATCAAGCGGTGTTCGGTAAACGACTCCGGGAGGCACGGTTACGGATGGGCATTCCACAAGACAAGTTTGGGGTCCTCGTTGGATTGGACGAGGGAACCTCTAGCGCACGAATAAGCAGATACGAAAGCGGAGTTCACGAACCCCCGATCAAAACCGCGAGGATGATTGCGGAAGCACTGGGAGTGCCTTTAGGCTACCTGTATTGCGATGATGATCGCTTGGCACAGCTGATCCTTGCCATCCATGAGCTACCGATTGCCGATCAAGAAGCACTTTTGACTTCTGTTCAAAAACGCCTTGAAGACCTACGAGTGGCTGGAACATAGACTTAGACTCAAATCAGGTCGAATCAGTTAGTTCAACCGACCGACCGACCAATCACTTTATGCACCGAACCAACGTCGTCAAAAGTGGAAGTTCCTTTGGTCGTAAGCAGCTGTAAATTTCAGCGCCAACGAAGTCAGTTGCGGACTTGGTAGTCTGTTGAAGGATCGACGAAGATCTTGAAGCATCCATGTCCCAGAAAGCTGGTGGACAGACGGCAGCGAAACAAGCTCCAGGGTCGCAACTCGTTTACTTCCATACCGAATCGAGAAGAATCGACTGGGGTTCGGCGCGTCGCAAAAGTTACGAAGTTTAAACAAGCAAGAGCGCATGGCTTCGCCCTCCTCCCAGAGATCTGCAGGCGTGCTCAAAGCAACGAAGTCATAGCCATCGATCAAAGCACTCGTCAAATTGAATTCCCATTGGGGCCTACTTAAAGCGTAGCGTACGCGCTGCTGATGGAAGTGCTGATTTGCACGCTTACGCAGACCAGACCAACGATGACACGTTCTCACTTCAGTACGAGTTTCAGCAGCCCAATTAAAGATTTTGAACATATCGCGTTGCGTAACCTTTGGCTCACGAGCTGCAATCCTCATGATCAGGTAATCCTGTTCCTCTGGAATGCGGCAAGGACGGTCGAAGTACAAACGCATCTGGTCTAACAACAGTGCCAAAAACTGGGAGGTGGGGGCGGAACGGAAACCGAAAAGAACTAGCCGCTCACAGTACTCAACCAAGTCCTTGAACGAGAGGTCTGTGTTACGGATCAGAGGCAGAAAATCCTTTCGAGAGCTTCGGCATACAACACGCCATGCTGGACGCGAGAAGTAGCTGGGAATACCATCAAAACCCATATCCAAGCACTGAGGCTGCGTATGTTTAACGTAGCGAAAAAGCCATTGCAAATCTCCATGCTGCTTAGGGGAAAAGCTGGAAAAAGGGTTGGAATCGAAATGACCACGATTTACTCTCGTCATGGCTTACTCCGACCAAGAGACTGCAACAAACCATCAATTGTCCTCAACAACTGTTGAAATTGATGGCGCTGCGTGATTGCTTCTTTACTGTAATAACCAGACGTAGGAGGGCGACCAGTGCTTTTTCCTCCGTGCATCCGACACCTGCCATTAGTCATTGGAGCGTTTTGGCATGGGTTCCCGGTGGTACGGCAGTGGGCCCCACATTGGGCTTGCATGGGCTTTCCATCAGTCATGGCGCCCTCCCCTGGTGTTGACGGTACCGACCATCGCCTGCCCCCCTGCACCAACGTTGACGTGCTGGACAACGATGTGTTGCTGCTGGTTCCCACGTAACTGCCGCAACGCGCCGACAGCCCCCTGGTATGCAGAAAACCCCTTCATTGCGGAATTAAGGGTCTTGGCAGCCAATCCAGGGTCCTGGGTGAGGTTGGCTCGGTGAACCATACGCATGCTGGCATCATGGATCGCTGCCATCTGATGCGCGAGCATCTTTTCAAGGCTGTTAGCAGCCTCAATCGTCCCAGCTGCATCCAAGGCCAAGGCAGCGATGTCGTTTCCAAGCATGGTGAGCAGGTCAGTGCGATGATTAGAGGCTTCCAGCGCGGCAACTGTTGGCTCGGTCAAGGTATCAACCAAGCCTCCGACCTTTGGGTTGATTGCCTCCCCTCCACTGACGGACCGGGTCTTTTCAAATGTCTCCTGCAAGTCTTGAGCCATCAGTTGCCCTGCAGCGATAGCGAACTCACTGGACTCGATTTGAACCGGCCCAACGGCCCCCTGCAATTCAAGTACCAGCTGTTGATCGGCCAACTGCTGCGTCTTAAGAGCGCGTGAGGTGTTATCACGACCGGTTCGGGTTAACTCCGCGCAGACCTCGCAGACGAAGCCATCCAAGCATGGCGACATCGGTGAGGCGGATTCTCCACACAGGGAGCAGGCTAAATTGTGTCTGGGCTTCGGCTGGTTCATTTTTTAGGTCCCGAAGTCGAATTACGTTGTGATGTGCGGTGAAAACCTACACAGGATTGGTTATGACCTTTAGACCGCCTGCAGTCCTCTGATGTTTTTTTACCGGTGCTGGTCATGACCTGCGTCAGTGTTCGCTGCATTTTCGAGGGAGACGTTGGCGGCAATTTCAGTCCAAGTGCATCCAAGAAGTCGACAGGGTAATTTTTGATATGCCCTTCAATCAAGCCCCACAGACGGCTCAACAGAATGGGGTCTGAATTGGCTCTCAAGGCATCCAGAACCAGTTGATAGGAGGTGTTCCGCTGCATTGAAGTAAGCCTGAGCTTTGGCTCAAAAGACAGCCCATTGGGAAGCCCGACTTCTTGGGCAAAGCTCTTCACCAGACCCGGCAAACGCGGACGACTGATGAGCGCTCCACCGAGGTACTGACCATCTTTGATTGGAAGTACCAATGCATGCATGTGTGGTGCTTCTTCATCAAGATGAACGACCGCATTCAAAATCATCTCCGAGCCAAACGTCTTGATCAGCCAAGAGAGACTTGCTCTGAAATACGACAACACATCCAGTTCCGTCTTGCATGGCAAGCTGATGAGAATTTCAATCGCTTGAACATGATCGCGGCGAAATTTGCATCGTGGAACCGCATAGTGCTTGATCAATTTTTCGGCCAAGCTCAACACATCGCTTGATAAGACGGGTCCGTGCAGAACCTGGTTCTTATGAGACAAGTGCGAATGGATATGTGCACGAGCACCCTGCTCTTGTTGAATTTCGCGCAGGTTATGCCTTGCAGCACTAATCAGCGAGCATGGCTTACGTCCACCACGAGTTGAAAGACCAACACTCTTGACACGGAACAGCAGGGAGTTTTTCATTTGGGCTCTCCCTCGATGTGTGTGAGTCGTACGTTTTTCTTTGCATTGCAGGCAATAGCGCGACTGAATGCAAATTGCGAATGAAGCCTGCGAACCCTGTGAACCTGGCGAACACATTTAACCCAATCACTGATGATCGGGGTGTTCAAGATGTCAACCAGGTCCTGAGGCAGCCAGTACTGTGATACCCACTGGACGCGGCCATCAGAAGTTGCCTTTGCGAGCGAACCTGATTCAATAGCACCCCACCCATGCTTTTTGCGCAGGGATGCAATCAAATCTTTAAGACGGCCAGTGTTGGCCTGCAAAGCAAAGTCCACGGAGTTGAGTTTCTCACCAGCGATTAGTTTCGCCAGGACCAGGGATGTGAGACAGCTCTTACGCTTTGGCACTATCCCGATAGATGAACTCGGCTGAGACTTGGGTGTTTTGGTACGGCTCAGAAGTGAGAAGAGTCTTTTCATGCTGCTACTCCCAAGCGAGTAATCACGCTTTCAATCTGATCAGAACGCCAGACTGTTGTACGTGGACCGAGATGGAATCCTTTGGGATAGCGCCCTTTTTGAATCCCCTCGAACCAACTCGAACGCGATACCGGGATCAAGGTCAGCACCTGCTTGAGTCGGTAAAGCCGCAAGCCCGGATTCCCGAACTCTGGCAGTTCATTTGCTGTTGTGGCAGCAAAACCATCATGACTTTGAAATGTTGTCTGTTTCATCTTCAACCTTTACAAGATCGTTCTGCGTTGCAGGGCCGACATTTGGCAAAGCGCCGCCCAATCTGTTGGTAGATCACCCCTTGGTGGGTGCCCGTTAGGGTCCCGCCGTCTACGGGTAAGGCGTTGCCAAACCGTTGGGTGAACTGTAAAAATTGAGGGTAGAGTTGGGTGATAAATACTTTGATTCCAGGATGTGAAATGTGGCCCTTTGCTACGAGAGAGTCGAGTCCATGGGCTCCAGAACCAACTTATTCCCCAGAAGTCCAGTACTCGGATTTCATGGAAAACAGCAAGGTTGTTGATGTCAATTTTTCTTCAATGTTGTGGGCACAGATCACCAACCTCGCCTACGCCGATAACTGCAGCAAGAACAGTGTTGTACTGGCACTGCTATTCCAAGAGATGTACGGGAAATGTGCTTATGTAGAGCTAAAGAAATATGCCGCGGAGCTTCGAGCAAAGAGCCGAAGAGATTTTGAGCTTGAGATTGATGAGATCGAAAAGAGCGATGACGTCGATGAGAACGAAAACAATCCTCCAGACATCATAAAAAGCAGGGAACGCACCACCACTGCTGACATCAAATTTTTTGGTAAAGCGGACACCCCAAGAGCTATTTACATGCCGATCAAAATGCATGCTGACTTAAACAGACATGCATCAAAACAGCCTGGTTCACCAGTAGTTTCGGTCTTTCTGCGAGAGGTAATGTTCCGGCTACTCAACGGCTCTGTCATGCATGAGCGCTGGCAAAACGAGAGGTCGCTACTGCAAAGTTCACGCGGCGTGTAGAGAAATAACCTTTGCGCCAGCAGTCAACGCTTCGAGGTAATCCGCCCAAGACTGAAGCATTGCTCGACGCTGATCAAGGTACGTCGTTCGGTTGTATGCACGACCGTTGGCGTCTCTTACGGCGTGCGCAAGTTGGGCTTCAATAATGTTGGGGTCATAGTTCAGTTTCTCGGCCAATAACGTCCTGGCTGTTGCTCGGAAACCATGCCATGTTTGAAGATCCGAGGTATAGCCCAAGGCGATCAAAGCAGTACGAACCGAGTTGTCGGATATTGGTCGATCGTGATCCCGTTCACCAGGGAATACTAGACGCCCATGACCTGTCAATGCGTGCAGCGGTTTAAGCAGTTCAAGGGCCTGTTTGGGTAGCGGAACCAGGTGATCTTGCCCGTTTTCCTTTCCGTCCTTGGTACGTTTCATCCTTGTCGCTGGAATCGTCCACAAGGCTTTATCAAAATCGAACTCCGACCAAGTAGCAGCACGCAGCTCACCGGGCCGCTGAAACAGGATTGGAGCCAATTGCAGGGCTGTCTTGACTATCAATCCACCTCGATACGCCTGAATGGCGCGAAGTAAATCGCCAAACTTAAGCGGGTCAGTAATTGCTCCGAAGTGCTTTGACCTGTAAGGCGTTAAAGCCCCCTTGAGGTCGGCAGTAACGTCTCTTGGCGCTCGTGCAGTTGCGACCGCATATCGAAAAATTTGACCAACAAGCTGAAGTCCACGATCCGCAGTTTCGAGTGCTCCGCGTTGTTCGGTTTTTCTAATGGCAGCAAGTATTTCCACCGGCTCCAAGTCATTGATCTTTCGCGCTCCGATGTATGGGAATAGATCACGCTCCAGCTGACGTGTGCATCGCTTGGCGTGTATGTCACTCCATAAAGGTATCTGTCGAGCCAGCCATTCAATGGCCACTTCCTTAAAGGTCTCGCCGGTAGGATTTATTGCTCTGAGCTTCTCGTTTTGTCGCTGCTCAATAGGGTTGGTACCCGCATTTTTCAGAAGACGTGCTTCATCGCGCAATCGCCTGGCTTTAGTCAACCCAACATCGGGGTAACTGCCCAATGCCATTTGCTTTTCTTTGCCCTGGATGGTGAACTTGTAAAACCACCGCTTTGACCCATTGACTCCAACCTGCAAATACAAGCTGCCAGCATCGGATATACGAATATGTTTCTTGCCTTCTGGGCAGGTAGCTTTTCGGCACTCAAGATCTGTCAACATAATTGGCTCCGGCGTATACGGGGTACAAACCACAATTGTTACACCGAAATTGGAAACGTACCCCGACTCGCACCCCGTCCACCGCCCGGAATCAGCTGGACATCAATGGACTAAAAAACAACGAAAAACCGTCTAAGCCATTGAAAACAAACAAGAAAAAAGGCGTCCAACATTTCTATCGGACGCCTTTGGAGGGAGATGTGGTGGTCCATGGTTCACCACTCAGGAACTTTCTATTCGAACTCAAACATGCTAGCGAGTACTAGAGCGTGAATGAGAGGAAAAATTCGACTAGTCCGAACGGCTTCTATCTTTCGAATCCTAAACGCCTGTTTAGAAGAGGTTGTAGACCATGATGCTTGGCCGTGTGCTCTATCGAATTGAAGACATACAGGCATACGAGCAGCAGTCGATGGTCTTCCCTCAAACCCTGCAAAACCAAGACAACAAGCCTGCTGAACTGTGCCGCGAGCACGCGCAACCAGACAAAACAGATTCAAGCTGATTGTTGCTCTTTCGGGCTGTTCCGAGTCCAAGCAGGAAAAACCTTAAGTCCTTGATATCAAAAAAGTTTTTGTGGGTTTAAGTGAAATGACTCCGTCGGCATGTCTTCTGATCCACGGGCACAGTTCTGACAGAACTAGAAATAACAACAACGGGCTTGGATTTGAGTTATTCGAGAAAACGCCTCTCGAATTAACCATTAAGTCCCAACAAAAAAGAAAATCCTCCTCTGATGTCTACATCTAGAGAGGGACAGTTCGTATTGGTGGAGCTGGCCTTGATCACTGGATACGGGTGTCTGGAGCAGACTACAAGAGCCCTAGGTTGCGGGTCAATATCATCATCGGAGAGGCGACATTTGGGGGTGAAGATTGAGTCCTGATAAAAAACCCAAAATAAATACAATATTAATGTTACCATAAATAAGATGCTCTGAATTTAATCCCCACAATGGATTACCAGGGGGAATTTTTTCGCAATTATAGATGTAGAATATCGATTTGCGAGAAGACGGCATCTTATGAGTATCTGTTAGTTCTTGAATGTATGGATGCCTGGCATCAATGAATATAGGCTTTATTTCATATGGCTTGAATATAAAATCCAAAGGATTGGATATTAATATTATTTTATTGGAGTTTTCAGTGAGTTTTAGCGATTCATCCAAGTCATTGCCGTGATGAAGTATATATAATGATTTGCAGTCAACTGTAGCTTCCGAAAAATTGGATTTTTTATATGCCTCAATTGATTCGATGGAAATTCGTCTGTGTCCACCTTTTGTCGTAAATGCTTCTAAAACACCTCCGTCGACAAGTTTTTGGACAGATGTTGTCGAAATACCCAGTTCGATTGCGGCGATGGTTGTCGAAATGAATTTATTGGTAGAGGCGCTCATAAAAAATGACAAAAATCAATATGCTTCAAGGAGCTTTTTTAGTTCGATATCAAGTTTTTGAGCCTCCTCAAGTTGCCTTGCCTTCTTTTTTGCCAGATTGCTGAAGAGAGCTTGGTTATAATTGCTTTGTAATTTCAAGCTTTGAATGAGTAATTCAATTCGTTCGGAATCTGCAATTAGAAATTGCAAGCGTGCTGTATAGGCGCTGATGCGATTGGCTTGCGTTGATTGTGTTGATTGCGAAATTATCGCAATCAATCCGATTATTAGTGTGATTGATGATATTAGACCATCAAAGGCGGAAAATGCTTGACCGAAATCAGCGATCGAATTTGGTTTTGTTAGCCTCTGAAAACTTTCCGGTAGAATATCCACTTTGATCGCCCCCGTTATTAGGAGTGCGTAAAAAATCCACATTAAAATTATTAATGCAAAAATTGGTATAATTGTTCGTTTCATTTTTATATTTTGTGATTAATTTTAAATTTAAAACTTTTTTAAATATACGACAACTTTGTGATTTATGCACGTAAAAAACTTGATTTTACGGAAAACGCTTCCTGTTTTTTGGGATGGCGGATTCAAATATGAGGTGCCACAAAGATCAACCCGGTAAAGGATGGCTGAGCAGCCCAGTTGGGCAGAGGACGCAAGAAAACTGTGACGCCCACTTACGCTCTAGCACTGCCATGCATGATCTGGTGTGAATAGAAAGTTCCTGAGTCGTGAACCAAGCTCCCGAGTGCCGCCTAGGCAGCACTCGGGAGCTGTCCACATGGCCCGGGTGCAGCCCACACTTTGCAAAGTTCCGCTCCCCCTGCGCTCGTCTGCAGCCTGGGCCACAGACGACAGCGCAAGGATGCGTGATTTACAAAACCACCACCCGGTTATCCACAAACACCTGCGCCGTGCCTGCCGTACTGTTGTACACACCGTAGGTGTTACCTCCCATCACCACCGTCTGGCCTGTGGAGGCCATGCCCGACTGGATCAGCAACGTGTCTCCCGCATTGCCATCCACCACCAGCTGATAGCGCGACACCACCGCACCACCGCTGTACGTCCCGCCTGTCACCCCCAATCCAACTGCCGTCGCGCTGTTGAGCCAGTTCATGCTGGACATGTCCATAATGTCCCCCACTGTTAGCTTGAGCGTGTTGTTGCCCGTGCCCGTCAGGTCCACTCGCTCTATGGAGGTCAGTCTGGAGCCGCCTTCTCCCACATTCGCAATTTGCGTCAGATCCAGCGTCAGTCCCGCACCATCCAGGCGCAGCGTGTCCACCCCGCTGCCGCCATCCACCCGCGACAGCTGCGCGCTGTTGCCTCCAGCACCCATCACCGCGTGCAGCGACACCAGGTTGTCCGCATTGAGCACCAGCACATCGTTGCCCGCTCCTCCATACAGCACATCAGCGCCTCCGTTGCCTGTCAGCGTATCGCCTCCAGCTCCTCCCACCAGCGTCTCGCTCGCGCTCGTGCCCGTCAGCGTGTCTGCGCCCGTGCCTCCAAGCTGGTCTACCGCAGTTTGGACAAACACGCCGCTGGTCGAGCCAAAGATCACATAGCTGCGGCCTGCCCACGAGCCCGCCGCGGGGCTCGACAGGCGCGCCCCCACGATCAGATCAGCCAGTCCGTCTCCGTTCACATCCCCGGCTGACGACACACTGTAGCCACTTTGGTCAGCAGAACATTGACCGTTGATCACAAAGCCGCCTGTGCCCGCTTCCACCGCACTCAGCTCCACCGCCGTCGTGCCCGTCTTGCCAAACACCACATAGCTGCGGCCTGCATTCAAACCCGCCGCAGGGTCAGACTGGTTCGCCCCCACGATCACATCCGCCAGGCCGTCTCCGTTCACATCCCCGGCCGACGAAACACTCCAGCCACTTTGGTCACCAGAACATTGACCGTTGATCACAAAGCCGCCTGTGCCATTAGCCACCGCACTCAAGTTCACCGCCTGCGTGCCCGTCTTGCCAAACACCACGTAGCTGCGGCCTGCATCTGTGCCCGCGGTGGGGTCAGACTTATACGCCCCCACGATCACATCCGCCAGGCCGTCTCCGTTCACATCCCCGGCCGAC
>JACCDQ010229457.1_pt1 | contig 11585 bp, 7 predicted proteins | sample 7446031 | NCBI WGS metagenome assembly JACCDQ01 (sample SAMN15323442, study PRJNA562643) | freshwater metagenome | isolation source: river surface water | place: USA:Blue River Watershed | collected 2017-08-17
CCCGTCTCCATCTATCGGAGTACAATGAGGTTCTGCTTGGGGGCGACCTGGTTTCGACAGGGGTTACAAAGCAGCGCAGGGCATGCCGAGGACTGGTCACCTCGTAAATCCAGCCGGAAATCAATAACTGCTAACGACTCTTCGTTCGCTCTGACCGCTAACGCTTAACAGCGTTATGTCTGCCTCACACCGCCTCGTCCCTGGGGCGGGCCGGCAACGGCGTGTGAGGTCATTTACAGGGAATCGCGTTATGTCGGGTCACTTGGCATGGCGTTAAATCAAGGTGACTCGCCTTGTCGCAGCGTGTGCGTCCGCGTCGGCAAGGTCAAAACCAAAAGACAGCGCTAAGCATGTAGAACTGTCTGTAGAGGGCTTCTGGACGCGGGTTCGATTCCCGCCGCCTCCACCAATTACCTTTCCAAAGCATTCCAACGAAGGCCGGAAAACCCAGCAGCTGCAAGGGTTTCCGGCCTTTTTTGCGTCCATCCTGTTCCGCACAAATCTATTGCAATCCCACTAATTTTTTTGGGGGGGGTAGATTTGGGGTCGGAGCGAATTTGACAACACATCGCTACCCACAGGAGGTTTTCGTATGGCGCTGTCCGACTTGCAAGTTAGAACCGCCAAGCCTCGCGATAAGCCTTACAAGCTGTCTGATGAGAAATGGCTTTTGTTCTCGTAAGTCCAAACGGCGGCAAGTGCTGGCGGCTAAAGTACCGAGTCAACGAAAAAGAAAGTTATTGTCGCTTGGCACGTATCCAGAGATCGGCCTGAAAGAGGCGCGCGAACAGCGGGATGCAGCACGACGGCTTCACGCCAATGGAGTTGACCCGAGTACGCATCGTAAAGCCCAGAAGGAAGCGTCGACGGCACGTACGGCCCACAGCTTCGAAGGTATTGGACGAGACTAGTTTGCCAAGAAAAAGACCCAATGGTCGGCCAGTCATGCCGACAGGATCATCGCCCACCTAGGACGTGATGTCTTTCCTTGGAGCGGGGGCGAACCGATCGCTAGGCTGACTGCCCCTCAGATTTTGAAAGCGCTCCGAAGAATTGAGAGTCGCGGAGAGCTTAGGACCGCTCACCGCGCCAAAAGCGAAATCTCGCAAATCATCCGGTACGCCGTTGCCACCGGCCGCGCAGAGCGGGATGCAACGCCTGCCCTCAAGGGCCCGTTATCGCCTCCCCCACCAACACATTTTCCGGCGATCACTGAACCAGCAAGAGTCGGCGAACTGCTACATCGGTTCGACACCTGTACAGGCATCTTCATTACGCGCTGTGCCTTGTGGCTTGCGTCCTTGTTGTTCGTCCGTCCAGGTTAACTGCACTCGGCGCGGTGGAGCGAGATTTACTTTAAAGCGGGCAAAACTGCCCACCGTGGCTGCCAGCGAAAAGTTTTATTTTTACAAGTTTCTTACTAGAAATAGAATTTACTTGAGGAAATTTTCAAAACGGCTAACATCGACGGCTTTTTGCGGGGAATCCCCTGTTTTTTCCAAAAGTCGTCAAATGATCAAAGTAAATTCGAAAAACAAAACATTTGTGCTGGCGGCCATTCCGGCTGCTCTGGCTGGCATCTTGGCTTCCGTACCCGCGTCGGCTGTCGTCTGTGCCAACGGCACCGGTGGCAACCTGAGCTTGGATGCAACCACGCAGTGCCTTGACAATACCGGCACGGTGGGAGCCGTAACGGTCGCCCCGGGCATCACGGCTAGTGCGACTTGGTCGACTTACACCGGAGGAGGCACCGTTATCGCCAACGACTCGGCAAACGGCAATGCAAGTATCGCGTCGATCACGGTGAACCAGGGAGTGTCGATTAACGCCAGTCCTTATTTCATCTTGAACGGAGAATATTCGGCGACAAACCAAAACCTCTCCAGCAACACCGCTTCCATCGGATCGATCACGAATAGCGGTAGCGTGACCGGTACCTTGTTTTATTACGGCGACCGTAACAGTACGCTCGACACTTTAACGAACAACGGCGCAATTGCGGGCGGCGTTTACGTCTATGGCAGCAATGCGTCGATTCAGACGCTGGTGAATAACGCCGGCGCCACGATGAGCACCATCAACATCAGCTCGGGTACGGGAACCATCAACTCGCTGACGAATGCGGGCACTATTTCAACGATCAGCAGTGCTGGCGTGATCGGCACCTTGTCGAACAGCGGAACTATTACAACGATCAGCGGTGCTGGCATGATCGGCACCTTGTCGAACAGCGGAACTATTACAAGCCTCAGCCGAAGCGGCTCGGGAAGCATCACCTCTCTAAACAATACCGGGACAATTAACTCCCTGAACAGCAGCGGAGCGGGAACAATTACCTCGCTGACTAACAGTGCAGGCGGGACGATTAGAACCCTTAGCAATTCAGCGAACATCGGCACCTTGACCAACAGTGGGACGATCACGACGTTCAATAACAACGCTTCCGGGACGATCACTACCTTCAATGCGCAGGCCAACGGCTCCGTGACCAACGCCGGCACGGTTACGACACTCAATAACGCGGCGCAACTGACGTGGACCAACAAACTGCCCACCAACTATGCCGTCACCATCAGCTCCATTAACAGCGGCGGTTACGGCACGATCACTTTCGTCAACCCGAACGGGACCACAGCTTTTGCGATCGACCCCGCGTCGACCTTGACCCAAGGTCGGTATGAAAACATCGTCAGCGGGCTGGCGGCGAGCAACTTTACGGGCAGCCTGCCAAATGGCACGATCTCCGGCACACAATGGCGCCTGGTAGCCGACAATGGCGGCGTACTGAACGTCTGGGACTTGGTTTACGGTTCCGCTTCCAGTGGCTCCAGCAATGCCGGTGAAATTCACGCGACTGCCCGTGGCCTGCTGATCGATAGCGATTCTCGCATGCGGGATGCATTGTCACGCCGCATGCGCGGTGCATTCAAGTCGACTGATATCGCGCTCGCCGAGCCGGCGACCGAGATGAAAACCGATGCGGTCGACCAGCCAGATAATGCGACTGCCTGGGGGGAAGTGTTCGGTTCCTGGGGACGGATCAATGCAAACGCCAACAGCGGCACGGCTTCGGTCAGGAACGACTATGCCGGCTTCATCGTGGGCGCCGACAAACCGGTCGCTCACGGCTGGCGAGTCGGCCTCATGGGCAGCTACGGTCGTTCGAACTTCCAGGCAAGCGAACTGGATTCGAAAGGCAACAGCGATAACTATCAGGTCGGCGTCTATGCCGGCACTCGGATCGATGCCCTGCGAGTACATCTGGGCGCTGCGCACACATGGCATCAAGTTGGTGTCAACCGAACCGAAGGCAGCGACCAATTGGCCTCGTCCTACCAGCTGCGCAGCGCGCAGTTGTTCGGCGAGGTAGGGTATGCGCTTCCGACGACCGGCAAATTGGCGCTCGAGCCTTTCGCCAGCCTCGCGCATATCGAGCTGTCAGGCGGCGCAGTGAACGAGCAGGGGGCAGCATCCGCATTGAGCTCCGGCTCCGAGTCGTCGGGCGTGACCTTTACTACCGCAGGATTGAACGCTTCGATGCCGTCGACCCTCGGACAGTTTGACGTCAGTCTTCGAGGTACTGTGGGATGGCGTCACGCCTTCGGCGAAGTGACCCCGACCTTGGCCATGGCAGCCGGCGGCGGCAGCGCAGTGCGCGTTCCGGGTGCCCCGATCGCGCAAGAGTCCGCAGTGGTGCAGGGAGGCGTCAGCCTGCAGCTCCGCAAGAATGCGACTCTGGACCTTCAGTATCAAGGCCAGTTCAGCGGTCAGGGCAGAGACAACAGCGTCAATGCACGACTGGCCGTCACTTTTTGATTGATTTGAAAAAAGGGGGCGCTTCCGGCTGCCCCCGCGTCATCCGACTTCTGGGGCCCGTTCACGGGTCCCTTTTCTTTTCTGCAGCTGGCGGCCCGTAAACTGTCCTCCGCCGAGTGCTAGGCTCTGCATAGCGACGCGGGGATCAGGGAACGCGGTCAAAGGCCGCATCTTTCTCCTGATTGCGGACTATCTCTTCACCGTTTCGGCCCTATGTGACCCCGCCCCCTCACCTGAAAATTGTTAAAGGGCATTCATTCTCTTCTACTTGCTGTCCTGTACCGACATTAGGCAAAGCGAAGCGAGTGTCCCTTTTTTCTCGTTTCTGGACCTGTCGGGTCGGCGCATTAATGCGCCCGCCTCCAAAGACAAGTGCGGGGCGTTACGGCGCTTGGATCGCTGTTTTTAGGATCTACTAGGCTCTTATCGATCTTCTGGAATGCTGAGCAGTACCGATGTGAAAAGTCATGACTTCACAGCTGCTTATGGAATTCCTCAATCAGCGCGTTCACAGCGTCAAGGTTTTGGGTCTGGGGGAAATGGTTTAGTCCCTCCAGTACATGAAGCCTCGCATTCGGCAACATAGCTACATTCCCCTCGGGCACTCTTAAGCTTCTTGAACTCAGCAGAGGCACGCACGTCTGCCGGTGCCTGCTGGTAAGCGTAGGGCAGGCCGAGCGACAACAGGAGTTGTTCGACGCGATGGCAGGGGCCTGAGAGTACCGTTCCATAAAGCGTAATAGCGGATTGGGTCATGGTCTTCCTTTGGGCGTTTTACCTCCAACAATAAACAGTGCTTGATTTGGCGTAAATTTGGGAGATCGGCAATTCAGTCTTTCAACTTCTGAAATACTGATCAGGAGCTCCATGGATCGCCTCGAAGCGCTGGAGATTTTTACCGCCACACTTGGAGACCGGAAACCTCGCCAGTGCTGCACGCAAGCTGCGTCGCTCTGCGCCAGCAGTCACGCGTTCTCTTGCCGTACTTGAGCAGCGTCTCGGCGTGCGTCTGGTCGAGCGCACGACTTAACGGTCTATTTCTACTGAGGCAGGTCAGCGTTTGGGAGAACACGCTCGCCGCGTCCGCGCCGAATACGAAGCGACGGTAGCAGAGGATCGGGTCACGTCCCCGAGAAGGATGTTGCGAGTAACAGCGTGAAAGGCAGGTGGCCGCAAGACACCCAATCTATCGCTCGTACGATGTCGAAGGCCTCATCGATGATAAGAAAACCCAGCTTCTTCATGCGACTCAATTCGTTCAGCAAGGCGGAGCGTCGGGTCGCGCTGTATGGATGCCTGCTAACAAGTCGAGCTTGGGGGCATTTTCACAAGTGGAATTATTGAAATCTCGAATTTTCAATGGTTTACAAGCGGGGTTCGATAAACGCCGCCCCACCACCTGACGCCCCCGCACTCCGCAGAAGGCCGGGCCCGGACGATCTCGGGCTCCGGCTGTTTTTCTTTCGCAATCCGCAACGCTGGCCTCCGCTGGGCGAGGGCAGCGCGCAGGTTTGGTAAGCAAGAGGCTTCCTATTCCGAATTGACGCGGGGTTGGTTTGAAAACCGGGCCGTCTTGCAGAACAAGCGCTGCTGCGCACGTGATCGCTTGCTTTGCTAATCCAGAGATAGTTGTATCTCTTCCAGCATTTTTCTCTTCTTCAGAAGCAAATTGCGCTTTTTTTGCTTGTAAGCCTCTATCGACTTGAATTCCAGATCCACCGGCAATTCGAAATTCCCGTTGGCGAGCCGCTCCCCGCCCCAGCTCATCCACAAATTATCGTAGTCCGTTCCTATGATTTTTTTCTTGTGTTTATAGACAACGGACTTCCAGATGTGATTTTCTGCCGCCACTCCTTCGATTCGGTCGATACCATGAAGGCGGCAAAACTTCTTCAAGACATAAAACAAAACATATCTTGGATGTGCGGAATACAAGTCGGCCGCAATCTCCCGCGCCAAGTCCGCGCTTCTCAGGCCAAACTGTATGCAGCCCACACAGCAAACTTTGCTGCCATCGACATCCTTTATCGAAAAGGCCAGGGACTTTATTTTTTCATTTCCATGCATGAAATGCAGAACCAGCACGCCTTCGCGTGAGAAATACTTGTCAACACGAAGGATCACGTCATACGCATTGTTTTTGCCCTGCACTTTTGCAAGCAGTTTGCTCTCCCCATTGAGAAGAGACTCGTACACAGAATTCTCGAGTTCCTTTGCCAGAAAGAGATAGGTGTCCACCAGCAGCTTGGCGCGCTGGCTTGTCGTGTAAGCCCTGCAGTAGAAGGGACGCAGTGGTTGCTGAAAAAAATCAAGGGAGCAGCTGCGGTACAGCGGAGCAATATTGCTTCGCACAAGTTCCCACCACGCAGCGACATTCAAATAACTGGCACAGGCCCGGGCAATAAAACGAAATCGCCAGAAAAAAGGCCGTTCCCTGATATCAGTCTGTTTGTAAATCCATTGAACGTCGTCAATGAAGTTGATCATGTGTTCACCGGATTTCTGTTCGCCATCACTCTGATTTTTGCTGGTTTCGGCGCTTTTTCCTGCGCAATGGACGAGTGCCGGCACGGCGACCTCGGCAGGGCCGTGCAGGAAACTCCCATGCAGACGGCAAAGGTCTTTAACCTGCTTGTCACCATTTTGTTGCAATAGTGAAATAATAGCAGTGCCGCAGTTTTTCGGGGCCGCTTCGCCCGACCTTGCAAAATGCCGGCTCCAAATTCGTGCGGCGCAAAAAACCCGCCAATGTGGTGTTTTGGCGGATTTTGAGAAATCCGAGAAATCGGGCGTTTGAAAACTGGGGGCCGACCCGGTTTTCCCCAAAAGCCGAATTACCCTGACCCTGCCCGTCAAGCAGTCAGGCAATTAATGCAGGTACGAGCTTTCGAGTGCTGGGGCAAAGTTTTTCGCCGGAGGGCCGTGCCCTGTTTGTCCGGCGGGAGCAGTGATCCGCCGGCTGTCAGTTTGCGGATGCGCCCAGGCTATTTTCGGCGCCGCACTACCACCAGTGCAATCCCCGTAAGAATAGCCACCGAAGCGAGAATGACCCGTGCGGGCAAATGCTCGCCCAGCCACAGCGCACCGCCCGCCGCCGTGATGACGGGAACGGACAACTGCAGCACGGCAGCGCTGCCCGAACTCAGGTGGCGCAGCGCCGCGTACCAGACCGCATAGCCTACGCCCGAGGTGAGCGCGCCGGACAGCACGGCAAACACCAGCCCATCCGTTGCAGGAAAGTCCCGCGCTCCAACTGCCAGCCAGAACAGCAGTGCCAGTGGCACCGCGCGGATGAAATTGCGGGCCGTCGCGCCCAGTGCATCGTGTGTGCCCAAACCACGGACGCAATAGGCGCCCCAACTCGCACCGGCCACCAGCATCAGCGCAGCGGCCGACGGCGGCGGCGCCTCCCAGCCGGGCAGCAGCAGGATGAGCACGCCTGCCAGCGCCAGCAGCAGCCCCGCCCCGCGTATCGCACCAAGGCGGTCTCCGCGCAGCCAGCCATAGCCGACCATGGTGACCTGCACGCCGGCAAACAGCAGCAGCGCCCCGCTGGCTGCCGTCAACTCGCGATAGGCCGTCGCAAAAGTACAGGCATAAGCGACCAGCGCCGCGGCGCCGCTCCAACTACCCGCGATGGCCGCCGCACCGTGCTGCCGCGTCCGCAAACGCGCCAGCAGCGCCAACATCAGCGCACCGGAACCGAGCCTGACCAGCGTGAAGGTCGCGGCATCGATCGTCGTGGCAGACAAGGCAGCGCGCGCGAACAGCGCGTTGCCGGCGAAGGCCAGCAGCGCGATCGTCGTCAGCAGCGAAGTGAGCAATCCCGGGGGCATGCCGAAGTGTCGCATGAGGGCCTTGCACCGGGGTGAACGAATCCCCGGGATCGGGAAAACCGCAGGCGCGTTGCCGGCGACGCAGCCTGATCGACAGATGCGCGCGTTCCGCTTGCGCGAACTCAGATGCGATTCCTGTGCCCATTCACCGCTCGTGCGAATGCTCCGAGAATGTGGATCACACCATTACTGGGCAGCCTCGCTTTTTCCTTCCATTTTCCGGAACGAAGGACGCGAGGGGCCGGTCGGGATGCCATGAGCCAGACAGCGTCGCCCTGCCCGCTGCATTACCGCACCACTCCGGAGGCCCTGCGTTCGGGGACGGCGCTCGTCGCGCATACGGCTTATATCGCCGGCGGGCTCTACGGCAATCCGTTTGCGCTGCGCGAGTTGCTGCGCATGCGCGACGCCGAGGCCGCCGCGAGCGGCCATGAAGTGGCGCTGGTATTCAATGGCGATTTCCACTGGCTCGACTGCGATCCGGCGGCATTCTCCGAGATCAACGACGCGGTCCTGAACCACATCGGAACGACCGGGAACATCGAACTCGAACTCGCGAACCCTTCGCCGGGCGCAGGCTGTGGCTGCAATTACCCGGATACCGTTCCCGCGGAGCGCATAGCCCTGTCGAACCAGGTGATGGAACGGCTCGCGGATACCGCTGCCGGATTTCCTGTCATGACGAACAGGCTTGCCGCATTGCCGCTGCATATCGTGCTCGAGATCGGCGACCACCGCATCGCCGTCGTGCACGGCGACCCCGAATCCGTCGCAGGCTGGAATTTCGCGATCGAGGCGATGCCGGCTGCGGATGACGAAGGGCCGCATGCGCAGCGGATTGCCGACTGGTTCCGGCGCGCGAATGTGGATGTGTTCGCCTGCAGCCATACGTCGACGCCGTTCATGCAGGACTTCATCGTCGACGGGCGGCGCAAAGTGATCGTCAATAACGGCAGTGCGGGCATGCCGAACTTTGCGGGCCGGACGGAAGGCGTGATCACGCGGCTTTCACTATCGCCGCACGCTTCCGAACAGGCGCTGTACGGAACAGCAGTCGACGGCCTGACCATCGAAGCGCTTCCCGTCCGCTACGACCATGCGCAATGGTCGACCGAATTCCGCCGGCTGTGGCCGGCAGGCTCGAGCGCCGATCGCCTGTATTCGCAGCGCCTGCTGCGCGGCCCCGATTTCCCGGTAGCCGCTGCCAACCGCCTGCGGTCGGCGCGGCCATCTTTCTTTGACAGCAGCGTAGAGGAGACGACACATGCCACGCAAAGTCATCAGCATTGATCGCAGCAAGCGGCCCGCCGACCAGCCGGATCCGGTCATCGTCAACCGCTGGCATCCGGCCACGCCGCTGTTCACGACGGTCAAGCCGGGCGAGGATTTCCGCGTCGAGTGCTTCGACTGGACCGGCGGCCAGATCCGCAATGACGACAGCGCGAACGACATCCGCGACTGCAACCTGGTCCCCTGCCATCACCTGTCGGGCGCGGTCGGTGTCGATGGTGCGGAGCCCGGCGACATCCTGGTCGTCGACATTCTCGACATCGGCCCGTTCCAGGGACAGGAGTGGGGCTACACCGGCATCTTCCCGACCACCAATGGCGGTGGCTTCCTGACCGACGTGTTCCCCGAGCCGCGCAAGGCGATCTGGGACTTCCACGGCATCTACACCACCTCGCGCCATGTGCCGAACGTGCGCTTCGCCGGCATCACGCATCCGGGCATCATCGGCTGCATACCGTCGCAGGATCTGCTGAACAAGTGGAACGCGCGCGAGAAAGCGCTGATTGATACCAACCCGACCCGCGTGCCCGCACTGGCAATGCCGCCGAATCCGGACGGCGTCATCCTCGGCAGCCTCAAGGGAGCCGAGTTGCAGAAGGCGGCGCAGGAAGGCGCGCGCACGATCCCGCCGCGCGAGCATGGCGGCAACTGCGACATCAAGAACCTGTCGCGCGGCAGCCGCGTGTATTTGCCGGTCTACGTGAAAGGCGCGGGGCTGGTCACCGGCGACTTCCATTTCTCGCAGGGCGACGGCGAGATCACCTTCTGCGGCGCGATCGAGATGGGCGGCTGGATCGACCTGCATGTCGACCTGATCAAGGACGGCTGCAACAAATACGGCATCACGCAGGCGATGTTCCAGCCGGGTCCGGTCGAGCCGCGCTACTCGGAGTTCCTCGTGTTCGAGGGCATCTCGCTGGCCGACGATGGCTCGCAGCATTACATCGATGTCACGATGGCGTATCGGCGCGCCTGCCTGAACGCGATCAACTACCTGAAGAAGTTCGGCTACTCGGGCGAGCAGGTCTACACCATCCTCTCCACCGCGCCCATCGAGGGACGGGTCAGCGGCGTGGTCGACATTCCGAATGCCTGCGTGTCGCTGTACATACCGACGGCCATTTTCGACTTCGACATCAAGCCCAACGCATCGGGCCCGACGAAGAAGGTCAGCGGCGGCGACCTCGCGCGCGCCAGCTGAAGGAGCGCACGATGCCTGTTTATGACTATCACTGCGAGCGCTGCGGCAGCTTCTCGGTAAGGCGGCCGATGGCGGAATTCCGCGCGCCGGCCGCCTGCCCGAGCTGCGGCAGCGAAAGCAGCCGCCTCCTGAGCGCACCGCTGCTGAACCTGATGGCGCCGAACATGCGGATTGCCGAGACCCGCAACGAGAAAAGCGCGCACCAGCCGGACGTGGTGCAGACCCTGCACGGCCACGGCCCGGCCGGGCATGGCCATCCGCATCATGATCCGCATGTGCACAAGAAGGGGCACAAGCACCACCGTCACGGGCCGGCGCGCCCGTGGATGGTCGGCCATTGAAGCCTGCCTGCGGGGCTTCGCGCCTCGCAGGCTTCCCTGTACCGTCAGGTAGGCGCGGATCTCGTCGAGGTCCACGCTGGACTTTTCGACCTGCTTCACGAAACGTCCGCGATCGATCACCAATAGCCAGTCGGCCACCTCGAGCGCGAACGACAGCACCTGTTCGGACACGATCAGCGAGATGCCGAGCTCCTTGCGCAGCCGCACCAGCGAGTGCGCGATCTCCTTGATGATCGACGGCTGTATGCCCTCGGTCGGCTCGTCGAGGATCAGCACGCGCGGACGCGAGACCAGCGCGCGGGCAATGGCGAGTTGCTGCTGCTGGCCGCCCGACAGGTTGCCTGCCTTGCGTCCCTTCATTTCAGACAGCACCGGAAAGGATTCATAGACGAAGGCCGGTATGCCGTCGTAGCGGCCGGTCTCGAGGCCTGTCATCAGGTTTTCTTCGACGGTCAGCTGCGAAAATACCAGCCGCCCCTGCGGCACGAAAGCCAGCCCGGCCTCGACGCGGCGATAGCTTGGCAGACCGCGCAGTTCCTTGTCGTTCAGCAGGATGGATCCGCTGCGCGCCGGGATCATGCCGATCAGCGCTTTCAGCAGCGTGCTCTTGCCCATGCCGTTGCGCCCGACGATCGCGAGTGCGTCACCGTCGGCCAGCTCGAAGCCGATGTCATGGATCACATGGCTCTCGCCGTAGTACACGTTCAGGTCGGTCACGCGCAGCATCTCAGTGCCCCAGATAGACTTCGATCACGCGCGGGTCGTTCTGCACCTGCTCGACCGTTCCCTGCGACAGCACCCTCCCCTGGTGCAGCACGGTCACGATCTGCGCGATCGAGCGCACGAACTCCATGTCATGCTCGATCACGACCAGCGATTTTCCCTGCGCAATCTGCCGCAGCAGCCCGGCGGTCAGTTCGCGCTCGCGCGGCGACATGCCGGCCACCGGCTCGTCAAGCAGCAGCAGTTCGGGCTCCTGCATCAGCAGCATGCCGATCTCGAGCCACTGCTTCTGCCCGTGCGACAGCAGGCCGGATTTCTGCCTCAGGTGCGGCGCGAGCATCATCTGCTCGGCCACCTGCTCGATGCGCTGCCTGACCG
>JACCDQ011411563.1_pt1 | contig 11582 bp, 15 predicted proteins | sample 7446031 | NCBI WGS metagenome assembly JACCDQ01 (sample SAMN15323442, study PRJNA562643) | freshwater metagenome | isolation source: river surface water | place: USA:Blue River Watershed | collected 2017-08-17
ATACGACTCTTGCCGTGCTCGCCAAGAAGTTTCAGTACGTTTTCTTAGTTTTCGAAGGGGATAAGATCATACCGATTTATCCGATCACCAAGAATATCTGCACTGACTGTACAATTGGTCTGCTACACTATCAAAGGATAGGAAACGATTCCGGGCATTACCAACTATTAGGTCTTGAGTTTGTGAATAAAATGGAACAGAAGTATATTCAGACAAGTTTCAATCCTGCTAATTACTGGAAACTGCAACAGTATGATGTTTTGCAACAGTACATCCCCAAGACTAAAAATCTGCCCAAACCAACAATTGAGAAACAAATTCCAACTCAAGTAATCTCTCCCTCAGAAGTTAAAGATGAAAAGACTGTTGAAACTCCTCAAGAAGTTAAAATAGGGAAGCCACAGATTATTCCTAGTAGGGCGATGATGGTAGATGAGCCAAAAATAATAGAGGCGATCAACAAACCAGTTCAAACAAATGAACCCGTGTTCACATCGGATTTTGTGGAAAACATGAGTACTAAGCTCGATGATGTTGATATCAACCTGCAGAGGAATATCAACATCATCGAGCAGTATCGGAGGAAAGCCAATGGGTATCTTAGCGAAATTAACGAGATTAATGAAAAGATTAAAGAGTTATCTATGGAGCAAAACAAAACAACGGAGGAGAGGAACAATACGATAAAACAGATAGCTATACTGAATCAGCAAAAATCTGCTATTCAGAATAAGATACAGGGAATCGTGGATAAGGTGCGTCAGGTGTCTAGTGGCGTTGGGAACCAGCGCGTCGTAATTGAAAACTTTCTGAATCAAAGCAATCAGAGATTATTAACTCAGGTGGGGCGTGGCTATGATCCTATTCATTTAATAGACAGGGCTTCTAGACAAAAACTTAACGATCTTGCGTTACTCTGGAATATCAACTATAGGAGGTTTAAAACAAAACAATCTCTTCAAAAGGCGCTTAGATACGTTGTTTACTTCAAATCCGGCAAGGTCGATGATTATAAGTCTTACAAGATAATTGGTTCTATATATAATTTGCCCTATGTTCGTGGAAAGGATAAGCTAAAAAAGCTATTAGATCGGTTAACAACGCGTGTATCTACAAAATCTATATTGAAGACATTATCTTAATTATAAGAATGGATACTTATTTTGAATTATATGAAACTGCATACAGTGCAATGAATGATGCATACTGGGAAGGGCAAGGGAGAAGATTAATGGTAAGTTGTCAAAAGTTAAAAGAAATATATGCATTAAAGGGAACTGAGCGCGAGTATATGTTGAATCTGATTGAAAAAAATGATATTTTGCGACAGGTGAATAATCTCATTGAAAGATTAAAAGAGAAGGGGATTCTGAGTGTGGAAAAAATCTTGGGAGAAGGCCTGGAACACAATATTAATTTTATGGATGCTATTTTATCGATAGAAGATGAACGTTCTATTTTAGACGAACGCGTGGTTCATAATCTGAAGTTTTTAGAAATGCATACAAATTGGTTAATAGAAAATACGCATAACGTTGATTTATTCTTACAATTTATTGACTCTATAAGTTTTTAATATTATCTTAAGATAATATGAGTGTAGTAATAATTGGAGTTATACTACTTGTGGTGAGCTTGGCTGCAGTTGGCATCTACTTTTATCTGCGCGATGACAAGAAGCCTGAAACATCAGATGCTTCCGCATTGGAGCCTTGCGCCGAAACTCACGAACGCAAGGAGGGGAGCGATGAATGCGTCTTGAAAGAGAAAACAGTTGTTTCTGAGGAGACAACTGAATCTTTTGGAAATCTTGGAGATGACCAAACTAATATAGATTATATGTATATTTAAATATATATTTTTCGCGTTAATAAGTAATTAACACGAAATGTCTATGGAATCCTATAAAATATTGAATTTGAATTTTGATGCTTCTGCTGAAGACGCAAGAAATGCCTTTCGGAGGATGGCTTTGATCCACCATCCAGACAAGGGCGGGGACCCACGGATCTTCCATATGGTCAAAGAGGCGTACAAAGCTATTATCAATCGGCTCACGCAAGCACAGCGACATGACTTTCAGAATATGCGGCAGGCTCACCGCGACTATCAAGAAGAAGAACAAGTAATACGATTGGATCCAAATAATTTCAATAGGGAACAGTTCAATAGAGTATTTGAAGAGCACCGCATTGTAAAACCGAGTGATAAAGGTTATGGCGATTGGAATGAAGAAGTTGAGGCGCCGCACGCCAGAGACTTCGAGACTAGGGTCACCATCTATGAAGAACCAGACCAGATCTTAACATCCCTTGGATATGAAACCCTTGGACAAGGCAAAATAAAAGATTTTAGTAGCGGCATTTATAGCCAAACAGAATATACCGACTATAAAAAGGCATATGCCATTCCTCTACAGGAACACGAGATCTCCAGAAATAGAGATTATAAGTCAGGATCAATTGAAGATATCAAGCGTTCCAGGAGTCAGAAATTGGAGCCGACTCAAACTGAATTGCAAGAGTTTCAGCGCTTGCAGGAAATGAAGGCAAAGAGAGAGCTGAAGAGGCAGCAGCGGCACGTGGAGCAGATGGAGCACGGCCTAAGAATAGGCGGGGCTATGTACAACCGGATTGGTTATCAACAGACAGATCCGGTCCGTGCGCGTCCAAAGTACTTTGACTTATCTAAGTAAACCAATGCAGTGTTTCTGAAAATTGTGATATTGCTTGCCAAAACCACAAGATGATAACAAATACATACAATATGAATATAAATGATAGAATATCATCGATCATTTACATTATTAAATTAAAAGTTTAAAGTTAAGTATAGAATATATGGATAGTTTGTATGAATTGGCAGTGAAGGGATTGATGGGTAGTGGTTGTTCTGTTGAACAATTTAACAATCTACCATCGGAAATCAAAACTGGATTGATCCCCAAGATAATTGAGAAACTATCAATTATGGATGATAACAAAAAGAAGTTGGATGATATGAATAGGCAGCTAGATGAGTTAATTGAGCGGGTGCAGAGTCTGCGCACGGAGAATAGGACTTTGCGGCAAGATGTAAAACACCTGCGTGCATACTACTGCTCGAACTTACGCCCTCGCCATCCATATCTCCCCTTACCTGACTTAGACCCACTGTTAGATGATCCGGTTGAACCTGAATTAAACCGCAATCGGCTCCGAAATACAGATAATTTTAGTTTTAAGTTTGATTAGTTATTCTTGTGGTTCTAGACACTCTTTACAAATTACACTATTTTGACTACACCCAATGCAAATATTATGTTTGGTCAACTGCGTTATTATTTTCAAGGCGAGGTGATTATTCTGGACCGGAATGCCTAGTTTCGTGGCAATTCTTTCTAATTGTAGTCTTTCCTGAGTGCTATACTGACTTTTGTTGGGTTGGGGGTTTTGGTGTGGGATAGGTTCTATAGTACGAGTTCTATTTTGATTAGTATGTTGCTTGCTTTTGATATTTGCCTTAGCACCTAGGACATGTTGGTAGAACTTCTTGGTGCTTGGGTCGAAGGCGATATCTTCGAGGCATCGTTGGATGTGGATTATACACACTGTCTTGTCAGCCCCCATGTTCATGAGATGTTGGAGTATCAATGACATGATGTTGTATTTCCAGTGATTGTCATAGTGCAAGATCATATACTCAATTGGCGTTTCTCCGGCAGAGTTTCTAAAATTGATGTTATCTGGGTTGACATTTTGACGGATTCCCTTTAGGTCTTGATTCTTAATCATATCGTGGATCCACATGATTAATTATTAATATAATATACTATTGTATTTATGCTTGTTTTGGCGCTTCGGCGGTAGCAGGTGCTGCACCTATTCCAATCATAGATCGAAGAGAGCAGCATGGCTCTCCTGCTGAACCAATCACGGGGTCAATCAACAAGTAAAAAACAACCAGCCCTCCCAACTGGTATAGAATGTTTCGGCGAAAGACCTTGTCCAAAATAGGATCTTTATTCATGAAGAACTGAATGAACTCAATAACCATCATGATGGTTGCCGTCTTCAGGATATCGTGTATCAAGGGCTTGTATGAGTCTCCAAGAGAAATCAAACGCATGTTAATTATTAATAATCAAGAAAAAATATTCTAAAACGTAAATCATACATATTATAATGGATACCAACAAAGTATTTGGTATAGTCAATATAGGAAATACATGTTTCATGAATAGTGTGCTCCAAGTGTTATTTAACATCAAACCGTTAACCGACGCTCTTCTTAAAATAGAATCTTCTCACCCAGTCATTCAACAGTATCAAAAGATACTGAACTACTGGAAAAATAATACAACTAACAAGGTTGTAAAGCTCCAAAATTTTTGCCAAGCCCTATACGAGCACACGCATTTCAATCAACACCAGCAACAGGATGCTCATGAATTTATCTATACCATCCTCGACATTATCCATGAAAACATCAAATATCCGGTTATTATCAACACCACACATGATCCAACAGATAAAACTATCAAATGCAAGGAAGAATGGATTAATTTCTGCCAAAAGAATTTTTCAGTCATTATTCCAACATTTTATGGACAAATTAGAAATACGAAAAAGTGTCAGAATTGCTCAAATGAAAGTTTGACGAGGGAGCAAATATGTGGCATCACGCTGGACGCTCATGCGCAGTCCATGACCAATGCACTTGATCAATACTTCATGAATAACATCATCGTGGATTATAAGTGTGAAAAATGTAATGAAGTGCAAAATGTAGTGCAACAAAAAGTTTTTGAAATTCTTCCAGAATACATGATTGTCCAATTAAATCGGTTTGAAGGCATAAATCACAAAAATCATGATATTTTTGGATTTTCTTCAATTATGAATCTAAATGATTATGTAGAACCTGAATTTAGAGATCCTAAGATTAAATATGAATTGTGTGGTATCATATGTCATTATGGCAGTATGTATAGTGGACACTATAATGTAATATTTAAGCACGCAGATAATACGTGGTATTACGCCGATGATGAGATTGTGCGTAAGATGACAAATGTAATTTCTCAAAATGTAATACGTAATGCATATTTACTTATTTATCAAAAGGTAGTCTCAGATTTTTAGATATTTTAGACCGATGATTTCTGGTTTACCGGATGGCAGGATTCTTTTTATTTTGAAAAAGTCAAGTTTTCTCTGTTTTAGCTCTTCTTCAGCAATAGAAATAGGAGTTATCGTTTTCAACGTTTTAAAATTAATGAGAGGCTTGGATCCAGCTTGAATTTGGGTTGCCCTCAATCCGATGATATTAGTTCTTTCATATTTTGTCAGTCTTGGGATAGTCTGACATTTAATATCTATTACTTCGGTATCAGATATTTGAGACTGTTCATCCTCATCAAGCTCTTCGAGTATCTCTTCAACAGATACTTCGCCGTCTTCTTCTTCCTCCTCTTCTTCCTCTTCTTCCTCTTCTTCATCTTCTTCCTCTTCTTCATATTCTTCCGGAAAGTCGTCTTCTGAAAAGAGATCATCATCTTCTATCATTAGATCATCTACATCGATTTCAATATCTGACATTGTTTAACTTAATTGTATTTCAATTTCTAACTTAAACAACAACCCTATAATTTAATCCGTGTTGGTGGTTATCGCCTCTTAGAAAATCTCTTGTTATCTTAAATACTTGTTTTGGCTGAGCATCATAATACCGCGCAACAGGATCGTTTCTCATCATTTTATTTAGACTTGGTAATTTGCATTGAAGTTGTTTCAGTAAATATTGAACATCATCTTGTTTCATAAGTTCAAACTTTGGCTGGAACTTGTGTTTAGTTATATTAAACAACAATTCTTTGTGTAGGAAAAATTCAACCTTATAGCCTTCCTCGCGCTTATCAATTAAGATCTGCTTGGCGAATGATGTAAAATCTTCCTTGCTCACTAGAATAATATGTTTTGATGATAAATGTGAAGTAAAGAATTTAATGATCTCATTTTTGCCCATCTTCTTGTAGATGATAAATGCATCAACGCGTTCTCCGTCTTGTCTTGATCCTGTTAACAAAAGAGAAACCTCAACAGCCGAGTCAATGATAGGAACTTTATTTTGGATCGTGTAATGCCTATCTTCAAACATTTCGCACAAAGTCTTTTGGATCCGATGATAACTTTCCATTTTCATATCTATTGTTCATTTTTTAATATGATGTTATATTAAATGAAACTACCTGGAGAATATATTGCATTTTTAGTTTTAGCAGCTTTGGCATTGGGTTTGTATCTATACACACAAAGCACAAAGGATCGTGTATTTTTCTTTTACCATCCTAGCTGCGGACACTGTAGTGCATTCAAACCTGCGTGGGAAGAGATTAAACAAAAGATCAACCTGCCGGCAAAAGATATCAACTGTGAAGACGAACCAGATAAATGCACTACCTATGGCATTCAAGGCTATCCAACAATCATTTTGGAAAAGGGTGGAGAACGTAGAGAGTTCAATGATAAACGAACCGTCGAAAATGTAATTAAATTTATTGAATCATAAATTGTTTTGTTTTATTTTGTTAATTTTGTTTTGTTTTTAAAAACAAAACAATAACCATGAATAATGACACACTACGATACTCTGGGCGTTAAAAAAGACGCTACAGAACAGGAGATTAAAAAAGCATTTAAGAAGCTTGCACTTAAGCATCATCCAGATCGGGGTGGAGATAAAGAGAAATTTCAGGAAATCCAAAAGGCTTATGATATTCTAAGTGATTCAGTCCAGAAAGAAGAATATGATGATTCTCTAAATGGCAGAAAACCTAATTTTATGGACATGTTCTTTAATAGACGTCAACAATCGCAGCAACACAGGGGTCATGATGTAAAATTTGAGTTATGGGTTGATTTAGAGAGTGTGTTTGTGGGTGCTATGAAAAAGATTAAGATAACTAGGAAAGTTATATGCAGTACGTGTGATGGCATTGGGACTCCATTACAAGAAAACAAAACAACTTGTAGCCAGTGTGATGGAACTGGGCATGTATCGCTCCTGCGCCATATGGGCATAATGCAGATCATACAGCAACAACCATGCCATAATTGTCAGCAGCGTGGATATATCATCTTGCCAGAACATCGCTGCAGCACGTGTTCCGGCGCCGGGACAAAGCCCCAAACAGAGCAAGTCGACGTTCCACTTAGAAAAGGATGCCGGGATGGGGAAATTATTGTATTCCAAGGCATGGCTGATGAAACTCCAGATACAATTCCAGGAGATTTACTAGTTTATATCAAAGTAAAAAGACACGAAATGTATGAACGGAGTGATGGTGATTTATACATAAGCAAAGAGTTGAATTTATATGAAGCGCTGAATGGATATGATTTTGTGATCAAACAGCTAGATGGGACAAATCTTCGAATCCAACACACTGGTACTACACAGCCTGAAACCACCACTCCGATTGATGGGAAAGGGATGCCTATCATTAATTCACAGACTCGCGGAAAACTATGGATTAGGTTTAAGGTGAAATTACCAGAAGAAGTGCCAGAACATATATTACACGAGTTGAAATCTTTGAAATAAAATATACGATAATGATAATAATGGGAAATGTTATGGTAAAACAAATCACGGACGATATACAATTTGGTTTAAGAGATTTGATGAGAGTAGCAACTAGGGGCGAATACAATCGATTGTTTGCACGGCCTGAACATCATCTATCGGCGGGAACACTGATGATTTCCATTGCCTTGGTCATTGCGATAGCGCGGATTTAAAAATTATAAAAAATTGAAATATTTGAGTAATATCGAATATTTCAAAGAAATTCAATAGAGTTTTTAGAGAGATTAGCAAGATAAACGAAAAATGTCGCTTCAGACCCTAAATAAGGATCAGTTGATCCGCATGGTGTTGAATGCCCAGGACGAGTTGCAGAACATGAAGCTCCGCTACCAAAAGCTAGAAGCTCTGGTAAATGGCGCAGACATGTATAGCAGCTACCGCGAGGCAATGGACAAGATAGAAATCATTGAGAAAAACTACATTGATGTCTGCAAACAATACACGACAATCAGGGATGCATATGACATGCAGTGCACGATCATATCCACCATCCATCAAGAAAAACCAAATTCGGTTAAGGGAAATATCAATCAAGCAATTGGAGGAGTCCATGATGGACAATCCCAAAGACGGGAGAAGAAAAATAAAATCCCCAAGGAACAGAAAGGAACCAGAACAGCTGGAACATCTGAACCTCAAGAAAAACAAAACAATAAAAAACAGAATTGGCAACCCCAGCCCCCACAAGGTCCTTGGTTGCAGCAACAACAGGTAGAATCTGTACAACAGAACAGGCAACCTCGGCCACAAATGTTGCCCTGGATGCAACAAGAACAGGAACAACCTCAACAAAATAACAAACATAAAAATAAACACAATAAACAACACAACAATGTTAACAATGTTAACAATGTTAACAACAATAACTTTAAAAATTAAAACAAAACAAAAAGACAACATTTAGGTGAAATAAAATACCTAAATGTTGCGTTTAGCTTAGAAAATGAAAGTTAATTACGTTAACAATGTTATTTGGACTCGTCGGCGCAAAAGGCTCAGGAAAAGACGAAACAGCGAACTACCTCAAAAAGTATCATGGCTTCCAACAATATGCATTTGCTACTCCACTTAAGAATATCTGCAAAGAATTGTTCGATCTCAATGATGAACAACTTCATGGTAGCCTCAAGGAAGTGCTAGATCCACGCTGGAACACAACGCCTCGGGTTCTATTCCAAAAGATCGGTACTGAAATATTCAGAAGACATCTCAAAAATGAAATACCAGAACTATCATGTGATAATATCTGGATCAAAAGTTTTGAAATATGGTTTGATAAACACAAAGATCAAAATTGTGTCATTTCAGATTGTAGATTTATTGATGAAATCCAAAGTGTTAAAGACCGTGGTGGAAAAATCATAATTATTCGACGCAATCTCGTGGAAACCGATGGACATGTTTCTGAACAAATACATAAAGAATATAATGCAGATTATATTATTCACAATAATAGCTCTATCGAAGAACTACATCAACAATTAGAAAAAATACTAAGTGATCTTCAGTAAATCACTCAAATCCTTACCAGACCACCTGTCTGAATTACGTATCAACATTCTTGTACTCTCTCTGTCAAAGTACAAGTTTGGATCTTCTGTTTTTAATATGATATCCTGGTATTTGTGCATATAAGTATGCTGCAACGATATCCTATTCAGCAAAAATGTATACTTAATAGTCGGACGCCCTTTCTTACGATATTTATTCATCAGCTGCGACACCATATAACACGACTTAAACCCATATAAGTCCTGCAAATCCCATTCATTTTTATTATATAAAAGATTTTCAATTATCATGGAATCTGATAAATAGCGATACAATTCCAAACGCCGTTGTTCCAAACTTTTATCCTCCCCCTTTCCAGGCTTCTTAATATAGTTATCAATATTCTCATGAAGTAATAGAGGCAATAATGTACGTTCCTGTTTGAATAAGAACAGAGTCTGATCAATACTAACATTTTCTGTCATCAACCGTTCTGTTGAATGATATAAATGATTCGATGGCTGATAATTATAAAAGTCCTTAAAAATATCGACAATAGTTTTTTGTGTTAATTTCTTAATATCTTTTAGTAGGATATACGTTAGAATATTATTCAGACGATATATATCTTTATTGCTCTCTTTGATGATAATGTCTAATACCGACTGAGAGAATTTGATCTCATTCTGCGTTGCCCAGTTTACGACTATTGATGCTAGGAGTGTATTGTCTGGTGGCGGAAGTTTTATAATTTTGCATATCTTCTCTAAATCGTTTTTCTTCTTGAGATAACTCTCATCGCTCACACATACAATTGGAATTGGATATTTATCATCTATTTTTGCTTGTTTATTCACGGTCTTAATGATTTCGATGATATCGGATAGACTACCTTTTTCGGTGACACTGATTCCATCAAGTTCATCAATGAGTAGTGCGTGTTTTTTCTGGCTGTCGAAGAAAAAGGTATGACGGTGAGTTATTATCTTATTCATCACTTCTGTGAGATACTTTCTATTATGACAATTGTTAGTATTAATAATGTGGAGATAATAATCCTGCTTCTTGAAGAAGTTATTCACAAGTGTTGTCCGCCCAGAACCACTTTTGCCCAATAGAAGTACAGAATATTTATCGTCCCGAATTGTTTTGTTTTCCAATTGTTTCAACCACGCACTAAGCTCATCCATTATCATTTAGTTATTGTTTTGTTTTAAAATATTAATTTTAAAACAAAACAATAATTTGAAAAAGTTTATTTTTACTTAAATTATGTACTATCCGATGTTGGATAACATCATTGAGTTTTACTTAAATTGTGTACCATCTACCAATCGATGATGCACCGCCTACATTCAGCACGGTCACGCGATCGTCCTGTGAACTAAGACTAATGGATGAAGCAGAGCCATCCAATACATCTGAGCCACTAACCGCAATAGTAATAACATTTGAAGTAGCATCGATCTTGATAATATGAAATATAGACCCTATAAAATTGGGTTCAGCTGTACCATCGTGGCTGACTGGTAAATTAACAGTAAAGCCACCTGATGTAGCATCACACACAACTACAGAGTGCGTGTGGTTTAGGGTTGTGGTAGAAGTTAATGTAGATACTCCTGTGCGAAGATTCTGTGTTATCCTAGTGCTGCCGGCAACTTGTAGTTTATGCTGTGGGTTCGTGGTACCGATGCCGACATTACCAACTGAGAGGATCGTCATCACGTTTACCTTGTTGGCATTAAAACCACCAGTTGCATAAGAATCATGCCCTAGATACATATCCATTCTAGTTCGTGCTTCATCATTACCTGGATTTTCGTATCGACTAAGAGCAAAAGCGACTGCGGCGTCCCAACTCTGAGAACTAGTCCCAGCCCTCGTTAGATATAAAATTTCTTTTGGATCATTTAGTACAGCATCTGATGTTGCTGTAGGATGATTGACTCTAAGAGCATTTGCATCTGCAGTGCCATTGGAAAAATCAGTTCTCGTCGAGATATCTAATTTAAATGTTGGATTGGTAGTACCAATACCTACATTTCCACCAGCCTCAAATCGAACTACCTCCGAACCTCCAACATGAAAGAACATATCTGTGCCGTTAGATGCAATCTTTTCATTAGTATCAACTAGATATAAATCACCTCCTGCAATTAAAGCATCTAATTGTACATGTAGTTGTTGTGATGGATTATTGGTACCGATTCCGACATTTCCACCAGCCTCAAATCGAACTACTTCCGATCCTCCAACATGAAAGAACATATCAGTTCCATCCGATGCAATCTTTTCATTTGTATCAACTAGATATAAATCACCACCTGCGATCAAAGCATCTAATTGTACATGTAGTTGTTGTGATGGATTATTGGTACCGATTCCGACATTACCACCATTTTCAAATCTCACAACCTCCGATCCTCCAACATGAAAGAACATATCTGTTCCATCTGATG
>JACCDQ010665867.1_pt1 | contig 11581 bp, 9 predicted proteins | sample 7446031 | NCBI WGS metagenome assembly JACCDQ01 (sample SAMN15323442, study PRJNA562643) | freshwater metagenome | isolation source: river surface water | place: USA:Blue River Watershed | collected 2017-08-17
CCACTAATGGCTCAAGAGCAGGTGTATGTTCACCCAACTCTTCCTGTTCACTCGTATGAGTGTCTAGTTGAGTGCTAGCAGGAGTAACATTCTCGATTTTCTCTAGAGGTGGCGTTACAACATCCTCTGTATCATCTTCATCAGCATCTTCTGTCTCACTCGCTAAAGCCAGTTCAGCAGCTCGTTGTTCGTTCAACTTGCTTGCATTAATTCGCTCTTCGAATGATGTTACTTTTTCTAAAGTTTCGTTTGCAAAACGTTTTAACTCAAGGACTAAATGGTCTTTATAAGTATCCATTGCTCGGAAATCACGTTCGAAGTGTCGAAGGTCACTTTGAGCATCTTTGAGAATGAACTGTGCTTTACTTTCTGCATCGATAATTGTCATATCAGCTTTTTTACGAGCGTCATTAACAAGTTGTTCTGCTTCTAATTGTGCAGCCTCTAATGTTTTATCCGCTTCAGCTTTAGCTTTTTCATTAATTTCTTGCTGAGCAGTTTCTGCAATCTTTATTGTTTTGAAAAGACTTGTTTCAATTTCTTTCATTCGAGCGACTTCTCTTTCTGCAACTTCTAATTGTTGCTTTGAATGACGAAGTTCCTCTGCCACACGCTCCCACTCTTGAGAAAGGGAAAGTAAAAAAGCATCTACGGATTCAGCATCGTATCCTCTAAATGTTTTATCGAAGGTATGCTGTCTAATTTCTAGCGGAGTTATTCTCATGGGTATTATAATTTTTTCAAAGATGAATGATAGATAGTTTTGGCACTACTATCTTCTGTTAACTACATTGCCAAATTGAAATATGTTTGTCATCGGAAGCGGAAATCAAATAGTCAGTATAAGAACTCCATAATACTTTATTAATAGAAGTTCCATGTCCGGCATGACGTCCACGATCAATAACTTTCAACAACTTAAAATTGGTGGCATCCCAAATTTTTATTGATTTATCCATACTACACGTGGCAAAAAGCTCTCCCGTTGGATTAAAAACAAGATCGTTAATGGCGAATAAATGAGCTACTATATCTTTATGAAGATGGTAACCATTGTTAACATCCCATACTTTCAAATGTGCATCACGCCCTGAAGAAAGAAGGTATTTGTAATCGGGTGAAAAACATACTTTAAAGACCGAATTTTGATGTCCTGTCAGTACTAATTTCAAAGAAAAATCTTTCAAATCAAAGACTTTTATTGAAAAATCACTGTAAGCCACTACAAATTCTTCTGTTATCGGATTAATAGCAATACTTCTAACACTTTTATCAGAAGCTTTTATATGTTTCTTCACTAAAAACTGCTCAACATCCATCACCACAACGGTTCCATCTGACAATCCTATAAATGCATGATGCTCATGGATTTTAATTTCAAAAATAGCAGCCCCTGTTATTTTATTCGAATTAATTTCTTTTTTCTGTTCAACATCAATTAAGTGAATGCCTTCATAATTTTGTCCAACCCACAAATGATTCCGTTGATGATCAAAACAAATAGCATAAATGGAAGAAGGAACTTGAGCGATTAATTCTCCTAAATCTGGCTTTTCAAAATCCCAACGAACAACCGTTCCATCTCCTCCTGCGGAAAAGAACTGATTAATCGTTGTACTTGGAGCTAAGGTATATACACAATCTCTATGTCCAGAAAATGTGTCTATTTTGGTTATTTGCATTCAACATTTACGTTTGTACTCTACTAAAGTCATCCATGTATATCATAAGGAAAACTTAATAATTGTTTTTACCTACTCCATTTATTTCCATATTTTCATCCAAAACAAATGGTAAGACAAATTTAGGGCAATTATAAGGTAAAGACAAAAAAGCTACCCATTAACTCCTTGATTAAAGAGGACAAATGTAATGATTCTAGATAAGTTACTATAGTAACTATGTTCTTTTCTACTTTTCTTCTTTTGATAATCCAGAAAAGTTTATGAAATTTGGGTTTATTGAATCAAATCAAACACTATGTCAGTATCCCTTTGTGAACAAATCACGAAAGATAGTTGGGTCGTATTATGGAAAATCGAAGAAGATTTACCATTCTATTTGTCGTATTTGGGCATTAGCGAAGAATCCCTTGCCTCCATATCAGGAGTTACTCATCCTCAAAAAAAGCTAGAATGGTTAGCCAGTCGCTGTTGTGCAAAATTTGCCGTTGAACAATGCGGGCTTACCTACAGTGGAATTGATAAAGACGAATATTCAAATCCCTACCTTCCGAATCATCCTCATGCGTTTATTTCTATTTCGCATACTAGCGAATACACCGCTACGGTTGTAAGTTTTAGGGATGAAGTAGGTATTGATTTAGAGAAAATTTCATCTAAACTCCAAGTCGTTGCCCATAAGTTCTTATCCGAATCAGAACGTTCTCATGCTAATTCAGACCTTACTTATCTGTGTATATACTGGTGTGCCAAAGAGAGTCTTTATAAATGGTACGGAAAAAAGAATCTTTCTTTCAAACAGAATATTTACATAGCTCCCTTTTCAATAGATAGTACCATGATAGAAGGAGTTATTCAATTCGAGGATAGCATCCCAACGAATCACTCATTACGAGTTTTCCATTGGGGAGATTATATTTTGACCGTTACTACCTAAAGAAATTCGTCTAATATTCGCTGGATTTCTTTAACCTTGGCTTCATCTTCTGTTTTTTCAAAGGCGACCACCATGTTTCTTAACACCCGACGAATGATATCGAAATTATCGCAAGGTTCATAGAAAATTTCATTGGTTGGAATATTCAGCTGAGCTATATAATTATCAATATCTCCCTTACTAAATACCAGTCCCTTATTAAACACATTAATATAAAACTGTGCTTTTTCGTGTTTATAGGTCAAGATAAATAAGTTCGGCAAATTAACGCCATAAATAGGCAATCCCATTTTTTGTGCAATCAGCATATAAACGACACACAGTGAAATAGGGTTGCCTTTTTTTGATTCTAAGACTACATTAAGCATCGAATTTCCGATTGCATGAAAGTTTTTAGTATTAGCTCCAAACTTATGTTTTCCAAAAATTACCGAATTTAATATCCGAACTTTATCCATAGGATGCATATCGTCTCGCATCTCCATCCAAGCATCATAGTATAGCTGATCAATTTCTTGCTTCAGCTTTGCTAGAGATAATTCAGGATATTGATAGGTCGCAATAATCCACATTCCCTCTAGCATATCCATTCCTCCTTGATTTCTCCAGAGAATAATTCGTTCAAAAAAGGTATTATACTGTAATTCATGAATAATATCTTCTATTTTCTTTTGAGTAACGATACTAAAAGAAGTATTCTCCCAACGATCTTCCAAGATAGGAATTACACTTCCTCCCAAAGAACGTAAGCGTTGTTCTACTAAAGAAGCAACTTCCTGATCTTCATCATCCAACAAAAAAACTAGGGCATTTATTTCTGATTCACTCATTGTATATTCTATGCAAAAGATTGCTCTTAATTAGTTATTTATATCAATACAACAATGCATCCTACTATTCGGTTCTTATTTTTTGTATAATGCGTAGTGTATGTATCAAGCTAATAAGACATTAGGAATACCTCATTCTTGAATAACCTAAAATACAGTATAAGCGTCAAAAGTCCAAAAAAAGAAAAGAATACTTAGGTTAGTGTACGCTTACTCAAAAAACAGAAATATAATTTTTTTTAGGAAGCCTTTCTGTTAATTTTGTCTCTCAATTAATTCAAACACTTTAGCATTCTATCCGATGAAGATTTTAGTAACTGGTGGAGCAGGGTTTATTGGTTCACATACTGTAGTGGAATTACACCATGCAGGTTTTGAATCAATCATCCTTGATAACTTCTCAAATTCCCAAAAGTCAGCTTTACAAGGAATTGAGGAAATCATAGGCAAAAAAGTCACCTTTTATGAGGCAGACATCAATAATCCATCTATTTGGGATATCATTTTTTCAGAACACCAGATTGATGGAATTATCCATTTTGCCGCAAGTAAAGCTGTCGGAGAATCGGTTTTAAAACCTTTGAAATACTATCGCAATAATGTCGGAGCAACTGTTGTGATGCTTGATAAAATGCAAGAGCATAAGGTTAGTAACTTAGTATTTTCTTCGTCTTGTACCGTCTATGGACAACCAGATACACTGCCCGTAACAGAGTCTTCTCAAGTAAAACCAGCCAGCTCTCCTTATGGCAATACAAAAAAAATCTGTGAAGATATCATTCAAGATACCGTTAAAACAGGTAATGGATTAAATGCCATTTCATTACGTTATTTCAATCCAATTGGTGCTCATGAATCTGCTCTAATTGGGGAATTACCATTAGGACCGCCAGCCAACTTAGTCCCTTTTTTAACGCAATCAGTAGCAGGAATTCGTGGTGAACTTGCGGTATATGGAGACGACTATCCTACGCCAGATGGCACGGCAATTCGTGATTATATCCACGTTGTTGATTTAGCAAAAGCACACGTATCTGCGATTAATTTGTTGCTAAAGCAAACAACAAGTCCAGAGAATCCATATTATGACTTTTTTAATATTGGAACAGGAAAAGGTAGTTCTGTATTAGAAGTTATCCATGCTTTTGAAGAAGCAACAGGCAAAAAAGTAGCCTACACCATCAAACCTCGCCGTGATGGTGATACTACTGCGGTTTATGCAGACTGTACTAAATCAAATGAAGTACTAGGTTGGACAGCAAGTAAAGGACTGGTTGAATCTTTGGGAGATGCTTGGAGATGGCAAGAAAAAATCTCTAAGTAATTTTTCCATAAATTTATCGTACAAAAACATATTGCATATTATTCAACAGAAAACATCTATGAAAAAGATATTAATCACAGGTGGAGCAGGTTTTATTGGTTCCCACGTTGTTCGTTTGTTTGTTACTAAATATCCTGATTACCACATCTTTAATTTGGATAAATTAACCTACGCTGGTAACTTGGCCAACTTAACAGACATCGAAAATGCTCCAAACTACACTTTTGTTAGAGGAGATATTGTCGATGCTGATTTTATCAACGAATTATTTGAAACGCATCAATTTGATGGCGTTATTCACTTGGCAGCAGAATCGCACGTTGACCGTTCTATTACAGAACCGATGGCTTTTGTAATGACTAACGTAGTGGGCACTTGTAATTTATTGAATGCCGCTAAAAATACGTGGAAAGCATCGGGATATGAAGGAAAACGTTTTTATCACGTTTCTACGGATGAGGTATATGGAGAATTACATAATCCAGAAGATTTCTTCTTAGAAACTACCCCTTATGATCCTCGCTCTCCTTACTCAGCTTCTAAAGCTTCTTCTGATCATTTTGTAAGAGCTTATGGAAATACCTACAAATTGCCGATTGTGATTACCAACTGTTCTAATAATTATGGGCCTAATCATTTTCCTGAAAAATTATTGCCCCTAATGATTAATAATATCTTACACAGTAAACCGCTTCCTGTTTATGGAAAAGGCGAAAATGTAAGAGACTGGTTATTTGTGGTCGATCACGCTCGTGCCATTGATACCGTTTATCATACTGGCAAAGAAGGTGAAACCTACAACATTGGTGGTTTTAACGAATGGAAAAATATTGACATTGTTCGTTTAGTTTGTAAAACAATGGACAGCAAATTGGGCCGTCCAGAAGGAACTTCGGAACAATTGATTACTTACGTAACTGACCGTGCAGGACATGATTTACGCTATGCCATTGATGCAACCAAAATCATGAACGAATTAGGCTGGAAGCCATCGCTTCAATTTGAGGAAGGGTTGGAAAAAACCGTTGATTGGTTCTTGAATAATCAGGAGTGGCTAGACAATATTACATCAGGAAATTACAAGGAGTATTACGATAAAATGTATTCGTAAGCCAGTCCTCTAACCCCCAGAGGGGGAATTCAATAGTTTCCAGTACAGAATCGTTAACATAAGTATGAGGAATTATTAAATTGATACTATTTTTCCGCAGAGGTACACAAAGTCTGACACGGAGTTACACAAAGAAAAAGTAGAAAAACTCTGTGAAGCTCTGTGATTTTTAAACTCTGGGCAACTCTGTGGTAACAGTCGCTACGGTAAATACTATCAATTTATTCTTTACCATTACTTATTAGAAAATAACTAACAAATACTCCTTTGGAGTTTGGTGCTTATGAAAGGAATTATTTTAGCAGGTGGGTCAGGTACAAGATTACACCCTTTGACATTGGCAGTGAGTAAGCAGTTAATGCCTGTTTACGACAAACCAATGATTTATTATCCGCTGTCTATCTTGATGTTGGCGGGGATTAAAGAAATCTTAATTATCTCTACGCCACACGATTTGCCTAACTTCAAAAAGTTATTAGGTGATGGTTCACAGGTAGGTTGCCGTTTTGAATATGCAGAACAACCTCTGCCTAATGGTTTGGCTCAGGCTTTTGTTATCGGAGAAGAATTTATTGGAGACGACAAAGTGGCCTTGGTCTTGGGTGATAATATTTTCTACGGAAGTGGTTTGAGTAAATTGTTACAAGCGAACAACGACCCTGATGGTGGAGTGGTGTATGCTTATCAGGTACACGACCCTGAACGTTATGGGGTAGTCGAATTTGACAAAGACTTCAATGTGCTTTCTATCGAAGAAAAGCCAGAAGAGCCTAAATCAAACTATGCCGTTCCTGGTTTATATTTCTACGATAACTCCGTCGTAGAAATTGCTAAAAATATCGCTCCTTCGCCAAGAGGAGAATATGAAATTACGGACGTTAACAAAGAGTATCTTCGTCAGGGTAAATTGAAAGTAGGTGTACTCAACAGAGGAACTGCTTGGTTAGATACTGGAACCTTTGCTTCACTCATGCAAGCAGGACAATTTGTGCAAGTGCTTGAAGAAAGACAAGGCTTGAAAGTAGGCTGTATTGAAGAAGTTGCTTATAGAATGGGATTCATCGATGCAGAACAACTAAAAGAAGTAGCCACGCCTTTAGTAAAAAGTGGTTATGGCAGATACTTGCTTAACTTATTGAAATAGCGAATAAGCCTCCTCTTTATAGAGAGCAATGATGTTAACCGAAAAAAGGGAAGACTCCAAATTGAGTTCTTCCCTTTTTTCTTAGACCGTATCAAAAAGAATATTCATTGTTAAATTGCTCTGGACTAACTGCTGGGCATATTCATTTTGTTTGGTACCATAACTAGTCAACATCGTAATAAAGATAGATTTCTTGGTAGCGGTCTTTTCTAAGAAAGTCATTCGCTTTTGAGCTAGCTCCTCCGCATATTTTTTATCAATCGTAAATTCGGTCATAGCAAACTTCATTTCACAAAGATTAATACAATTATCCATTCGGTCTATCAACAAATCTATTTGAACTCCTTTCTCCTCTCCTTTCGAGCTATATCGCCAAATCGACTGTTCTGTATAAATTCCAGAAATCCCTAGTGCTTTTTTAATTGAAGCGATATGCGTTAAACAGATATTTTCAAAAGCTAAGCCACTCCAGCTTCGCCAAGAGGGAGACATTGACTTTTGAGTCCAAGTTCCTTCTCCAGTTGCTCGGCTATTTTCAATAAATTTCAGATAGAATAATGAATAACAATCGGTCAGCTTATAAATTAAGTCTTTCACCTTTTTATCAAAAGGAAGGTAAGGCGTTATAAACCCAGACTCCGTAAGTTCTTCTAACAATTTGGTGGCTGTCCCTCCCGAGCTTAACTCAGCGGCAGCAATCAATTCAGTTCTTGTTAAACCTTTTGGTTTTGCCGCAAGAGCTTTAATCACTTCAATATGCCTATCTGCTTGTTCAAAAAGGGCTTGATACAAATGTTTAAACTCTTCTCGTAAAAGACCATCTTTGGTAAAACACATTCGATCTATATTCTGACTCGCACTCTGTCCTTTTTGTACATCCTTTAAATAATGAGGAATTCCTCCTGTAACCATATACAATTGAACAAGCTGATAACGGTCTAAATGAACTCCTTTATTTTTTAAGTATAGCTCAGTCTCTCTGAGCGTAAAAGGTAATAGTCTGATTTTTTGGGTAATCCGATTATGTAAGCCTCCTCGGCTATTAACAATATTTTGAATCATCCAAGAAGCGGCAGAGCCACAGATAACGACGAGCAAATTACTCCTTTTGGCACACCAACTATTCCAAAAATGGTCAAAAGCAGCTATGAAGCCCGACTTACGAGTATCAAGCCAAGGCAATTCATCAATAAAAATAACCTGTTTGCCTTTGGTATTTTTTTTACTTTCCAAAGAAAGTATCAGTAACTGGAAAGCTTCTATCCAAGAATTGGGCACAGGAATAGGTAATGGAGAAGCCGAAAAAGCCTGTAGTGCAAAGCTAAAATTTTCCAGTTGTTGTTTAAGTCCTGCATTGTGTACGCCTGTAAACTCAAAAACGACTTGTTTTTCAAAGAATGAACGAATCAAGTAGGTTTTCCCGACCCTTCTTCGCCCATAAACAGCTAAAAGCTCTGCCTGTTTAGACGAAGCCAACTGTTTAAGAATCGTTATTTCTTCTTTTCTCCCGATAATTTCCATATAGAAGGTATATGACGAATAGCTATTAAATGGTGGATTAAAGACCTAGTGAGCACTTCGTTCTATTAACTATATCCAGCCAAACGTTATTCAAAATAATACAATTTGGCTTCAAATAATAATTTATATTCAGCCAAAACTCAAATAAATTTACCACTTTTGGCTGAATATAATCAATAATTATAGGATATATTTTTTCAATTCTTCATATACTTTATGAACAGGTAACCCCATAACTGTAAAATAAGAGCCTTCCATTCTAGGAATTCCTACCATACCGATAAAATCTTGTACGCCATAGCTCCCTGCTTTATCGAAGGGTTTACAGGTATCGATATAATAGTTTATCTCCTCTTGCGTTAATTCTTTGAAAAAAACATTTGCAATATCCACAAAGGTTTCCGTTCTTTCATCTGTCATTATACAAACACCTGTCATAACTTGATGTTGACGACCCGATAGCTTATGCAGCATAAGATTCGCTTCCTCAGCATCGGCAGGTTTATTTAGGATTTCCCCATCAATCACAACAATGGTGTCGGCCGTGAGCACAATTTGCCCATTTAGTTCGTCACGAAAAGCCTCCGCTTTCTTACGAGCTAAATACACAGGCACTTCTATCGCTGACATCGTTTCGGGATAATCCTCCTCTGTCGGTTTTACTTTGACCGTAAAGCTAAAACCTGCATCACGTAACAATTGCTGCCGACGTGGAGAATTAGACGCTAATAATAAGGGGTACTTTAAATTAAGCATACATTTTATACAGTAAACAGTTAAGACTTTTAAAATAAGCTTATGACAATACGTAATTACTACTTCAATACAAGCAATGCAAAAGTCCTCTTGCTAGGGTTTATCGCTTGCCTTCTGTTAGGTAGTCATACGCTACTTGCTCAAGAGACCGATTCTAGTCAGACAAAAGTACTACCTCCTCTCGACAATATAAAATCAACTAAGGATAGTGTCTTTTTCACACAGATTCATCAGCGATTAAGCAAAAATAAAATAATGAGTCAGATTAGAGACCTCCTCTTCCGAGATATTTATACCAGAAATACCCAAGGACAAGAAATCACTCAAGTAGAAGACAATCCTTTTGTCCCTTATGACGGACACGTTATCAAGAAGATTATTATTAAATCTCTTAATGTCTTTGGCGAGAGTATTATGGATACGACCCGAAAAGCTAAAGGAATGGATAAATTATTAAATCGATTACATACCAATACACAAGAAAAGATTATTAGAGAGTCTTTTTTAATGTTCAAAGAAGGAAATATTATTGATGCCGAAAAATTACGAGACAACGAACGTCTATTACGAAGTACTAGTGTATTCCATGATGCTCGTATTTTTGTAGTACCCGATGAGGAGTTCACGAACCTTGTTAATTTAATTATCCTTACCCAGGATGTTTGGGCTTTAATTCCTGAGGTAAATATAAGTGGAGTAAATTCTTTTGATATTAGTATCACCCAAGCAAACTTCCGAGGACTTGGGCATTCTTGGAGAAATACGTTTTATCTTAATTTCAAAGAAAACCCAAGTCTGGAATATAGTAGTGTCTATACCATTCCTTATATAGGTAAAAGCTTTATCACAGGAAGAGCTGAAGTATCTCTCAGAAGAGAGACCTCTCTCTATGATGTTCGTATATTTAGACCCTTCTTAACTCCTGAAATGAAAATAGCAGGTGGATTTCAAGTAAGTCAATCTAGCAACCTTCGAACCACTGCACGTACCTTTGATGGTAGTACGCTCAAAGTAAACGACAGCTTACCTTTGTTTTTTCCGATTAAACAAAACCTAGCTGATTTATGGCTTGCTCGTGCCTTTAAGTTAAAATTCTTGACCAAAGACCTCCAACAGCGAAGCCGATTTATTCTTGGGTTTCGCTATAGCAACGTGTCTTATAGCCAACGCCCGATAGTGAGCCCAGATACCAATCAGCTCTATCGTAATCATAGCGATTATCTTATGGGTATTGGATTTTCGAACAGACGCTACAAACGAGATTTCTTAATTTATGGATTCGGAATCACCGAAGACGTTCCTTATGGATATCTGGCTTATTTTGTAACAGGCCATGAAAATTCCGATGTATTTGGAAAAAGATGGTACGCAGGCTTAAAGCTTGCCAAAGGACAATATTTGAACAAAGCTGGTTATCTATACGGACTCATTAATTTAGGGGCTTTCTCTAATGGAACAACAGGTCTAACCATCGAATCCAATTACTTTAGCCCACTCCTAGATTTAGGGCATAGTAAGGCTCGTCATTTTCTAACCCTTCGCTATGGATTCGGCACACAACGCTATACAGGGGAATATCTCAACATTAATAATGAAAATGGAATAGAAGGCATCAATAGTGACCAGTTATGGGGTTCGAAGAAACTAGCGATGAGTCTCCAATCTGTTTTCTTCTCTCGAGTTCGCTTCATTGGATTTAGAATTGCTCCTTTCGCTCACCTTGATATGGCTTTTGTCACACCCAGATATCAGACCCTTATCAATAAATTCCCCTATACAGGTGTAGGGCTAGGAATTCGTTTACGAAATGAAAACCTTACCTTTAATACCATTCAGATAAAACTGACCTACTTTCCGAACCTTCCTAATATTCCTACAATGAATGCTGCCTTTAGTGATACCTATAATTTAAAGCTAAAAGATTTTGACATTTCTGCTCCTGAGATAGTCCCTTTTAAGTAGAACAGATGTCACTCAATAACAAAATCGACCATTCACCCAAGACAAGACATTCTATGTATCAACATTAGGTGCTTATGTATATTTTTACAAATGTTAGTACACTTGTAATATTCATACATACTTAAAAACACCGCCGCTATGTCCATTGACAGAGACATCCAACAAAAAGAGTTCAAAAATGCACATCACAAGCTATTGGTCAATATCCTTTATACCAATAACTGGATTATGAACGAAATGGCTTCTATTCTAAAACCTTATCAAATTAGTAACCAGCAATTTTTTGTCTTACGGGTCTTAGAGGAAAACAAACC
>JACCDQ011179056.1_pt1 | contig 11581 bp, 6 predicted proteins | sample 7446031 | NCBI WGS metagenome assembly JACCDQ01 (sample SAMN15323442, study PRJNA562643) | freshwater metagenome | isolation source: river surface water | place: USA:Blue River Watershed | collected 2017-08-17
ATTGTTGTTGAACACCAATACACGTATTGAAGATATTTTGGCGATTTTGGTTGGTAAAAATGAGGCTTATTACGAGCAATATTTATACGACCAACAGTTTGCACACCAAGGCTGGTCGGGCATGGTTTCAACCGTAGAAGATCTACCACAAACCTTGTTAGATCGTCGTCAAATTAAGTTGGAGGAACTCATTCTTTTAGAATTACTCCTTGAGCTAGATGCCTTAGATCATAAACTAGGAGCAGATTGGAAGCCTTTAGACCAACATTTGACAGAAGATATTCCTCATCTTCACGATTCAATCGTTCGTACCGAACAAATGGAAGTTCTTGCCTTGTGGCAAGAAGCCTTTGAGTGGACCTACTATGATCAGGTGTTAAAAGGAATCCAAATAGAACGTGTTGAATACATTGCACCACATCAAAAATCGTTCCAAGGTTTATTTTGTATCGATGACCGTGAGTGTTCGTTCCGTCGGTATTTAGAGAATTTAGATCCGGCTTGCGCCACCTTTGGTACGCCAGGCTTCTTTAGTGTTGAGTTTTTCTTCCAGCCCGTCGGAGGTAAATTTTACACCAAACTTTGTCCTGCTCCCGTAACTCCGAAATATTTGATTAAGGAAATTGGAGAGGACAAAAAACGGGAGACGGATTTACATTTCTCGAAACACAACCATAATTTTTACAGCGGTTGGTTATTTTCACAAACGCTCGGATTTTGGTCGGCCGTTAAATTGTTTGTCAACCTATTTAAGCCCTCGATGAGTCCAGCAACGGCGTCATCATTACGTCACATGGATAAGTATTCGGGCTTACAAGTGGATTTCGATGCCTTGAAGGCGGAAGAAAATGGTCTGCAATTAGGATTCAAAGTGGAGGAGATGGCGAATCGGGTAGAGGCCCAACTGAAAAGCATCGGTTTGGTGGAAAACTTCGCACCGATTGTTTATGTTGTTGGCCATGGAGCCAGTTCGGTCAATAATCCACACTATGCAGCTTATGATTGTGGAGCTTGTTCGGGTCGGGCGGGTTCCGTGAATGCCCGTGTCATTAGTCAAATGGCCAATAAGCCAGAGGTTCGTCAGATCTTGGCAGAAAGAGGTATTCATATTCCGGATTCAACGATTTTTGTGGGGGCCTTGCACGATACAACCCGGGATGAGGTGGTCTTTTACGATGATCAAATCACCTCACCAGAATATTTGGCCATGCATGAAAAGAATGAACAAACGTTCATCAAAGCCTTGGATTTAAACGCAAAAGAGCGCTCTAGACGTTTTGAATCGATTGATTCGAAAATGACTCCGGCTGAGATTCATGCGAAAATTTTGACCCGTTCGGTTTCTATTTTTGAACCAAGGCCGGAATTAAATCATGCGACAAATGCGTTGGCGATTGTTGGCCGACGGGAATTATCGAAGGGCTTATTCCTAGATCGACGTTCCTTCTTGAATTCATTCGATTACCGCGTGGATCCAAATGGCGATTATTTGTTTACGATTCTTAAAGCTGCGGCACCTGTTTGTGGAGGTATCAATTTGGAGTATTATTTCTCTCGGGTTGATGGCGAAAAACTAGGCGCAGGGACCAAATTGCCACACAATGTGATGGGCTTATTTGGGGTTGCGAATGGAATCGACGGGGATTTAAGACCGGGGCTTCCTGCTCAAATGACGGAGGTGCATGATCCGGTTCGCTTGTTGTTAATTGTTGAACATTTTCCGGAAGTAGTTTTGAAGACCATTCAAAAAGCGGCTGAAACCTATGAATGGTTCATCAATGATTGGGTGAAATTGGTTGTCGTACATCCTGAAACTAAGGAATTGTTTGTTTTCGCTGGCGGTGAATTCAAAACGTATCATCCCTTGGTGAAATCGTTGGAGGTCATCAAAGATGTCGAATCGGTGATTGAAACGACCCAAGAAAATTTTCCAGTTTACTTATTAAATCAAGACTAATATGACCATAAACACGCTTTTGCCCATTTTTATTGGGATTCCAATGCTGGGTTTTTTGGTAAGTCTGGTCTTACCAAAAAACAATGAAAAGCTCATTTCAGGTGTAGCTTTTTCAACCATGACGCTGCAATTGGTGGCTGCGACCGTTTACATCCTGGATTGGATCGTGACCGGAGCCAATACATTCCAGGTCAAGGAAATCATTCTCTTCCAAAATGAGGATTATATTTTCCAAATAGATTTCTTGTTTGACAAGATAACCGCTGTTTATTTGTTGGTAGGTGCTTTATTAACCTTTATGGTCACCATGTATTCGCGTACTTATTTACATCGCGAGGCAGGCTATAAACGCTTTTTCAATACCACATTATTCTTTTATGTGGGGTATAGCTTCACCACGTTATCGGGCAACTTAGAGACCTTGTTTGTGGGTTGGGAAATTTTGGGAATTTCTTCGTTCTTGTTAATCTCTTTTTACCGTGAGCGTTATTTGCCTGTCAAAAATGCGGTCAAAGTATTCTCTATTTACCGAATCGGGGATGTGGGACTGATTTTAGCGATGTGGGCGAGTCATCACTTGTGGGGACAAAACATTACCTTTTTCCAGTTGAACAATGCGGAATTGGTACATGAGCACTTGCAGCAACACAGCATCATTGGTGTATTTATTTCATCCATGATCTTGTTGTCGGCCGCTGCGAAATCTGCCCAATTGCCTTTCTCATCCTGGTTGCCTCGTGCAATGGAGGGCCCGACGCCATCGAGTGCCATTTTCTATGGTTCATTATCGGTGCATATCGGAGCGTTTCTATTGTTACGAACGTTTCCATTTTGGGAATATCAAACCTCGGTGCGTGTATTAATTATCGCATTGGGGTTAACGACGATGTTAATCGCTACGGGTATCGCGCGTGTTCAATCTTCGGTGAAGAGTCAAATTGCCTATGCCTCAATTGCACAAATTGGTATCATTTTTATCGAGATAGCGTTGGGATTCGAGTCGTTAGCTTTATTCCACTTTGCGGGAAATGCGTTTTTACGTACTTACCAATTGTTAGTTTCCCCATCGGTAGTAAGCTATTTGATACGCGAGCAATTCTATTCATTTGAACCGCGCGCGAAAACGATTGAGGATTCAATACCACGACGCATTCAGCATAGTATTTATGTATTGTGCTTGAAGGAATGGAATTTGGATACGATGATGTACGAGTATTTCTGGAATCCATTAAAATGGGCAGGGAATAAGTTGAACTTTATCAATGGACGGCGTTTGATCCTATTTTTTGTTCCCGTTTTTGGTTTGGGATATTATGTGATGAAACAAACGCATTTAATACCAGAGGAGCTTCAAGAGGCGACTCCTATTGTATTTGCCAGTTTAGGCTTGTTATTGGTCTTCAAATCCTTTACGCAAAGACATTCCGTTCGTTTGGCTTGGATATTGGTCATTATGAATCACTGCTTGGTCGCTTTAGCCATTTCGTTTAATGAGAAATTTGACCAAATGGAAAATGTCTTGTATTTAAGCGGAATTCTGGTGGCAGGTCTAGTGGGTTATTTGAGCCTGCAACGCTTGTTCAAACAAGAGGGCAAAATTACGCTGAGTCGATTTCAGGGCTTATCAGATACACATCCCAAAATTGCCTTGGTATTTTTATTGGCTTGTTTGGGGATGACAGGCTTCCCGATTACACCGACGTTTATTGGCGAGGATTTGATTTTCTCCCATATCCATGATGATCAATTCGCACTGGCTGCCATTGTTTCATTAAGTTTTATTTTGGATGGCTTAGCCGTAATCCGCATTTATGCGCGTGTGTTTATGGGGCCAAATTCCAAGACGCATGCTGAATTTTCAAACCGCTATTTTTAAAATACTTACCCATGAAAAATCAAAATTTAGTTCCCAAAGACGGCCTAGCAGGCCTAAAAGAAAATTTCTCGAGTGATGCCATTTCGGGATTTATCGTCTTCTTATTGGCATTGCCTTTGAGTTTAGGTATTGCCAAAGCATCTGATTTCCCTCCCATTATGGGATTAATTACTGCCATTGTGGGTGGTATGGTTGTTAGTTTTTTTGCAGGATCTCGCTTAACCATTAAAGGGCCAGCAGCGGGTCTTATTGTAATCGTAGCCGGCGCTGTCAGCGAATTTGGTGGCGGTGAAACAGGTTGGCACTTGGCATTAGGAGCCATGGTGGTAGCCGGGATTGTTCAGATACTTTTCGGTGTATTCAAGTTGGGCAAATTGATGGATTTCTTCCCTTTATCGGCCGTACATGGTATGCTGGCCGCGATTGGATTGATTATCATCGGTAAGCAAATTCCCGTTTTATTGGATGTAAATCCCGTACTTACAAAAGGGAAAGGGCCACTGGAATTATTTGCGGCGATCCCTGAGTTTATGGCGAATTGGGATCCGAAAGCTACATTGATTGGGGTAATTAGTTTAGCCATCATGATGGGCTGGCCCTATATTAAGAATCAATACATCAAGAAAATTCCTGCTCCTTTGGTTGTTTTAGCCATTGCGATACCGGCAGAATTGATGTTGGATTTTCAGACAACAGAACCCAAATATGCGCTCGTACATATCGGAAATTTGATGGATAACATTAATATCAATGCGAGTTTCGATGGTTTTGCCCAAACAGGAACCTTTATCAAGTTTGTGATTATGTTCGCGCTTGTCGGTTCATTGGAATCGTTATTAACGGTGAAAGCGATGGATATGTTGGATCCGTTTAAGCGTAAATCAAATGCCAACAAAGATTTAATCGCAACAGGAATTGGAAATACCTTTGTCGCATTTTTAGGTGGTTTACCAATGATTTCAGAGGTGGCACGTTCTTCGGCAAATATTGCCAACGGTGCTAAAACAAGATGGGCAAATTTCTTTCACGGATTTTTCATTTTAATCTTTGTTTTGTTGGCCTCGCACTTGATCGAATTAATTCCTAACACGGCTCTAGCCGCTATGCTAATTACGGTAGGGATTAAGTTAACGCATCCCAAAGAATTTGTTCATACGTTACAAATCGGTAAAGAACAATTATTAATTTTCATCGTAACCATTATTTTCACCTTGGTCGAAGATTTGTTGGTGGGTATCGCTGCAGGAATCGCTACGGAAATCATCATTAATATTTATAATGGAAAACCATTAAGGGTTATTTTCAGTACACCTACAGAGGTTTCGTTTACGGATGACACCTACCTCGTTGAGATTTCAGATGCAGCTGTGTTTACAAATTTCCTTGGCATTAAACGTAAATTGGAGGCTTTGCCCACTAATTTCAACGTGATTATTGACCTATCCAAAACGAAACTAGTGGATCACTCCGTGATGGAGAATTTAGAACACTTTAAGCACGATTATGAGCAGGAAGGTGGTTCGGTAACCATCGTTGGATTGGATACGCACCGCGCAGTTTCTAGCCATAAAGCTGCTGCGAGGAAAAAGATTTAGTTGGTAAAAGAAAAATTGAGTTTAATGAATTAAAAAAAGTGCGCCTTCTGGGTGCACTTTTTTTTAGGTTAGAGGTAAGAGGTGAGAGGTAAAAGTTAAGTAGTAGGACCAAGTTAGTTCTTAGTTCTTAACTCTTAGTTCCTTTTCATACGTCTTGCTATTCGAAATAATTTCAATATATTTAAATCAATTTAAACCTATTACATGAAACGAAATCCTTGGCTGCTTACGCTAGCCATTTCTCTTTATTGTATTTCAAGTTTCGGACAAAGTTGGGTTTCAGAACCTCGACAAGAAAAAATGCTTGTTCAGCAAGCATTGAATAAGCCTGTTGGCGCTTCGACAGGGATTCTCATTAACACGAAAAAGCAATTCCAAGCCATTGATGGATTTGGATATACCTTAACGGGAGGAAGTGCACAATTGATTTATGCACTGGAAGCCTCGAAAAGAAAGGCGCTATTAGAAGAGTTATTTGGGAAAGGTCCAACGTCCATCGGTATTTCCGTTTTACGCATTGCGGTGGGGGCGAGTGATTTGGATGGACAGGTATTTTCTTACGATGATGTGCCAACAGGCCAAAAGGACCCATCGCTGAAACAATTCTCCTTAAAAGCCTCCCAATCGGATTTAATCCCCTTGATGCAGGCGATTAAAAAAATCAATCCCACGATAAAATTCATGGCAACGCCATGGTCGCCACCGGCCTGGATGAAGGATAACCAATCGTCGAAAGGAGGGAGTCTGCTTGCGGGGAATTATGAAGTATATGCCAATTACCTTGTTCGCTATTTACGCGAAATGAAGGCCTTGGGATTAGAGATGGACTATTTAACGCCTCAGAATGAACCTTTGCATCCGGGAAATAACCCGAGTTTATTGATGTTGGCCTCCGAACAAAATGAATTCATCAAAAACCATTTGGGACCCGCATTTCAAAAAGCGGGATTAAAAACGAAGATTATCGTGTATGATCATAACTGCGATAAACCGGAATATCCTCTGGAAATTCTGAATGATCCGATCACCCGTAAATACGTGGCAGGTTCTGCCTTTCACTTGTATAATGGCGATATTTCAGCGCTTGGCCAAGTTCGCAAAGCGCATCCCGACAAGGATGTTTATTTCACCGAACAATGGACAGGTGCCAAAGGTGATTTTGCCGGAGATTTCAATTGGCATATTAAAAACGTCATTATCGGCGCGCTCAATAATGATGCCAAAACGGCTTTGGAGTGGAATTTGGCAAATGATCCCAACTGGGAACCACATACACCGGGAGGATGTACGGAATGCAAGGGCGCTTTGACCATCGACAAAAATGGTCAAATACTCCGAAACCAAGCCTATTACATCATTGCGCAAGCCTCGAAATTTATCCCAACCGGATCTAAACGAATAGAAATAAGTAATTTACCTAATGGCGTGAATGGAGTGGCTGTGCTACGGCCCGATCAGCAAGTAGTCGTGCTATTACAAAATGAAACACAAAATACCATTAATACCTCGATAGGTTTAGGTGGAAAATATTGGAATTTGGAGTTAACCAGGGAGAGCACGGTGACGATTCTAATTGACGAAGAGGTAAGAGGTAAGAGGTAAAATTAAAGATGATTGATCTTACTTCCTTTAGACTACGGACTATGGATTTTTACATACTAGCGACTACAACTAAAATTTAAACCTGCTAGAGACTAGAGACTAGTGACTAGCGACTATATAACCTATGAAAACATTCAACATCAACCGCCGTCATTTCCTGAAAGGAGCATCCGCAGGATTGGCGATGACAACTTTTGGAGCCTATGGGCTGGATTTAGTGAATCCCAACAAACCTCTGCGCGTCGGTTTGATCGGTGCAGGATGGTATGGTAAAAGCGATTTATTTCGTTTGATGCAGGTCGCACCTGTGGAAGTGGTTGCACTCTGTGATCCGGACCGAAATATGTTGACACAAGCGGGACAATTGGTTGCTGCCCGTCAAAAATCACGTAAAACACCTCGTTTATACGGCGATTACCAAAAGCTTTTGGCCGAAAACCAATTAGACATTGTTTTAATTGGTAGTCCGGATCATTGGCATCCCTTGCAAATGATTGATGCGGTAAAGGCTGGAGCCAATGTATACGTTCAAAAACCGATCTCGGTTGATGTTTTAGAAGGGGAAGCCATGGTCGCCGCCGCTCGAAAATACGGCAAAACGGTTCAGGTAGGTACCCAACGAAAATCGACCCCGCACATTATTGAGGCAAAAAATAAGATAGTTGACTCGGGTATGTTGGGCAAAATCGCCCATGTGGAGATGTATTGCTACTATCACATGCGGAATAATGGCAATCCGCCGGTGCAAGCGGTTCCCGACTTCTTCGATTATGAAACTTGGACTGGCCCAGCGCCTTTACGTCCTTATGACGGCTTACCACACACCCGTTGGTGGAGAACATTCAACGAATACGGAAATGGAATCATGGGCGATATGTGTGTCCACATGTTCGATACGGCACGTTGGTTATTAGGTTTAGGTTGGCCAAAACGTATTTCATCCGAAGGAGGTATCTATGTGCAGAAGGAGGGAAAATCGAATATTGCCGACACACAAACGGCTGTATTTGAATACGACGGCTTAAACTGCGTTTGGCAACATCGTACCTGGGGCACGCCACCCGATCCCGAATATCCGTGGGGATTAACAATCTATGGAGAAAAAGGAACGCTTCGTTTGAGCACCATGCAATATGATTTCACCCCGGTAGATCCCAAAGCAGCTAAAATTCATGGTACTTGTCTCTTTGAAAAGGAAAAATATCCGGAGGATTTGACAGAAGATCGGATTGAATTAAATGCGGCACCGGCAACTCGTTTACACATGTTGGACTTCCTCGCTGCCATCGATAAAGGCACGAAGCCTATCGCTGATATTCAAGAGGGACATATTTCAACGGCATCCTGTATTTTGGCGAATGTCTCGATGAAATTAGGCAGACCATTATCCTATGATCCAACAAGCAAAACGGTCATCAATGACCCAGAGGCAACACAATTATTAGCCAGAACCTATCGTCAACCCTGGTCACGAAATAGCTTAAACGCATGAAAAAACTCCTAATCATCTGTCTGTTAGCTCCAAGCATGGCTTGGGCCCAAAATGGTCTTCAATTACTGGAGAACTTAAAACGTATCGAATCAACGGGGACCGTACTTCACGTGGCAGCACATCCCGATGATGAAAGCACACACATGTTGACCTGGTTTGCCCAAGAACAGCATTGGGAAACGAATTATTTCGCCTTTACACGTGGGGATGGGGGTCAAAACCTTATCGGTGATGAGCAGGGGATTCCCTTGGGATTAATTCGAACCCAAGAACTTTTGGCCGCGCGTAAAATCGATGGTGCCAATCAATATTTTTCACAGGCTTTTGATTTTGGATTTTCTAAGTCGACCGACGAGGCTTTAAGTTTCTGGAATAAGGAATTGGTCTTATCAAATTTGGTGTATGTGATCCGAAAATTGCGTCCAGATATTATTTTCACGCGTTTTCCACCGGATGCGCGGGCAGGCCATGGACATCATTCGGCTTCGGCTGTGATGGCGATTGAAGCTTATCAAGCGGCAGCCGATCCGAAGCGCTTTCCTGAGCAATTGAAAGGGGACATCAAACCATGGAAAGCCACGCGTTTATTGTGGAATACCTTTCGTTTCGGTGGTACTTCGACCGTTTCTGAAGATCAATTCAAGATGCAAATCGGGAATTTTTTACCGAGCATTGGACAGAGCACCGGGGAAATGGCAGCGTACAGTCGGAGCCAACATAAATCCCAAGGCTTCGGTTTTGCCGTCGATCATGGCAAGTCGACCGAGTATTTCCAAACCTTGGCAGGGCCGGCACCTAAAAATTCGATTGATGAAGGGGTGCCCAACCATTGGCAAGAAAGCGCAGCGGGTGCTGAAGTGGAGCGCTTGATTCGTTTGATCATTCGCAACTACCAGGCCGAAAAGCCTTATTTAAGTGTCCCTGACATGATTCAGGTTCGTCGGGCAATTCAAAAATTACCCAATTCATATTTAATCGCTAAGAAAACGAAGCAAATCGATGATTGGATTGTGGCTGCTGCGGGCATACATTTTGCGGGCAACACGAATCGCGGGACGATTGCACAAGGCGATCCGATTGCGATTAAAACGGAATTCATAGTGCGGAGCCCCATTCATGTGGGTGCGTTGAAATTGCAAGTAGGTGAAAAAGATACTTTGTTTAAGGACAATGCGATTCCTTATCAAAAAATCGTATGGAATTCGAGACAAATCGTCAAGCAAGCCATTACCCAACCGTATTGGTTGGTTAATACCAAAGAAACCGGCCATTTCGTGGTCAAAGACCTAAGCAAAATCGGGCAAGCGGCTCCTGATCCCGCCATGCAGGTAACGGCTCAATTTACGGTAGAAGGAGAATTGATATCAGTGAGCAGACCTATTCAAGAAATCGTCGTAGACCCTGTAAAAGGGGAGTTTACGCAACCTATCACGATCACGCCACGCAGTATCTTCCAGATTAATCATCCGAATATTTTGCTGCCTAAAGGTTCCGGGGAAAATAAATCGGCCGAAGTAGGTTTCAAAGCCATGGGAAATATCGCTGCCGGCAAGGTTTCAGTGATGAACCAAGACGGAAAAGTGTTGGGTACATTGGATTTACCGAATGGAATCGCGGCGGGGATGAGCCAAAATGTGAGCATCCAATTACGTGAGAAGGATCAGGAAGTAGATGGAAAAATGACTTGGAAACTACGCTTGGGATATGAAACCAGCCAAGGAAACTGGGTGGATTCCTTGCAGATGGAGAGCATTCAGTACCCCCATATTCCGGTCCAGAGGTATTTTTCACCGGTGGCCTTGAATGTATTGCATATCGACTTCAAGAAGAGTGGAAAGCGAATAGGATACATAAAAGGAGCAGGGGATAAGGTACCGGAAAGCTTGGAGCAAATGGGGTATCAGGTGGATTATTTGCAGGAGGCCGACTTGAAAGCGAGTAATTTGGCGAAATACGATGTGGTCTTAACGGGAGTTCGTGCGCACAATACAGTGGAATATTTGGGGAATGTGCATGGGGAATTGATGAAATATGTGGAGCAAGGGGGTAATTACGTGGTACAATACAATACGCAAAGTACATTGGGCCCCTTGAAGAGTTCGATGGGACCTTATCCAGTGAGCATTACACGCAATCGGATTACCAAAGAGGAAGCGGAGCCACATTTCTTGATGGAACACAGTTTGTTTAAATCACCCAATGCGATTACAGCACGTGATTTTGATGATTGGATTCAGGAGCGGAGTATCTATTTGGCGGAGTCGTCAGATTCCCATTTCGAGTTTCCTTTGGCCTTCACGGATCCAGGAGAACCTGAGCAAAAAGGAAATATTGCCGTTTGTAAGTATGGCAAAGGTCAATTCATCTACACGGGATTGGTGTTCTTCCGGGAATTACCGGCGGGCATTCCAGGGGCGTGGCGATTGATGGCTAATTTGTTAAGTCGGTAATTGTGTAGAGACGCGATACCTCGCGTCTATTTTTAAAATAATACATAAAGACGCGATACCTCTAGTCTATTTTTAAACTAAATACTTAAAGACGCGAGGTATCGCGTCTCTACAGAAAAAGGAATGTTACATCACAGTGTATTTTTAACCTTTAAATCGACGACATCGGAGTCGGAGATTGCTTATTTCATCGAGGAATCCAGAAAATTAGCCCAAATTCCTGGAGTTCAAAATCTTCAGGTTTTGGAGGAGTTCAATGCCACGAATCCTTATACTCATGGCCTAGGAATGGATTTCGAGGATCAAGCAGCGTATGATTTTTATTCAAATCATCCGATTCATAATCGTTTCGTGCAGGAAGTATGGATTCCGAGGGTAGAAAAGTGGCAGGAGATAGACTTTAGGGAGGTTAGAGGTTAGAACTAAGAACTAAGAGAAATTAAAGATGCTTGGGCCCTCTACCTTCGGACTATGGACTTCGGACTCCTGACTACTGCCCACTGATTACTGAATACTAGCGACTATTATTATGATTCAAATATTTCAAAAATCACGTTCATTCGGCCCAAAAACGGCAATTATCTCGGGTGGGAATTCCTATTCCTATGC
>JACCDQ010818478.1_pt1 | contig 11579 bp, 12 predicted proteins | sample 7446031 | NCBI WGS metagenome assembly JACCDQ01 (sample SAMN15323442, study PRJNA562643) | freshwater metagenome | isolation source: river surface water | place: USA:Blue River Watershed | collected 2017-08-17
GGCCCTGTTCGAGCTCGGCCACCAGCGTGCCGAGCGACACCGGATCGGGGTCGTATTCGAGCAGCAGCTCCAGCGTGCCGCCGCACGGCAGGCCGAAGCGGTGGGCCTCGTCGGCCGTCACGCCGTAGGTCACGCGCTCGGGTGGGCCGGTGGGGATGTCGTGCGTGATGCCTTCGCGGGCCACTGCCCCGGCGGGCACATTGGCCCGGCTGTAGCGGTAGATCAGGTCGTCTTCGATGCAGCCGCCCGAGACCGAGCCCACCACGGCACCGGTCTCGCACAGTGCCATCAGGGAGCCGACCGGTCGGGGCGCCGAACCCCAGGTCCGCACCACGGTGGCCAGCAGGGCACGGTGCCCGCCCCGCCGCCAGTCCAGCAAGGTGCGCAGCACCTGAACATCCAGATTTTCCAAACTTCCTCCGACAGGCGCCCGGGGATGCCGGGCCGTTGAGCAGCGCCCATTATCCGGCGCCCCCGTGACGGCAGCCGATCCTGGGTTCATACTTGCGCCATCGCGTGCAGGCCAAACTTTCAAGTCATTTTTCAAGTCATTTATGCAAGCTACAAAGCGCCACCCCGGATCCTTGTCCCGGACCTTTGTGTTGCTGCTGGCCGGGTTGTTGTGCCTGGGCACGGCAGCCAGCGGCATGACGCTGCGCGAAATGCGCCTGCTGGAAAAGTCGGGCAAACAGGGCGTCAACTACGCCAATTACTACCTGGTGGGAGCCATGGAAGGCGTGCTCGAAGCCCATGCCCATGGGGTGCGCAGTGGTGCGCGTCCCCGCATTTGCCTGGAAGGCCGGGAGATCCGGCCCAGCGCAGCGCGCAACCTCTATGACACCGAGTTGCAGCGCAACGAGGGTGTGTACGAAGCCGATATGTCGGTGGAGTTGGTCATGGCCAACGCCCTGGCAACAGTCTATGCCTGCGGCACCGGGCCCTGACGGTTGCGCAGGGCCTGCAGGATGGTCTGGTACAGCATCTCGTGCTCCACCGGTTTGCTGATGAAATAGTCCATGCCCGCTTCTGCGCAGCGCTGGCGGTCTTCCAGGAAGGCATTGCCGGTCATGGCGAATACCGGCGTCAAGGTGTAGCCCGGCAACTGCCGGATGCGGCGGGCGGCTTCGAGGCCGTCCATCACCGGCATCTGTACGTCCAGGAATACGACGGTGTAGTTGTGCCCCTGCGCCAGGTCGACCGCCTGCTGCCCGTCGTCTGCCATGTCGGCCACAAAGCCAATTTCTTCGAGCAGGAAGGCGGCAATTTCCAGGTTGGTGGCGTCGTCATCGGCCACCAGCACACGGGTTCCGGCAAACTGCGCCTTCAGGATGTCGTGGGCATTCTGGCGTGCATCGGCCGACTCGGCCGAGGGCGGGTCCATCGCCTTGGGCAGCCGCGCGGTGAACCAGAAAGTGCTGCCTGCACCTGGCGTACTTTGGTAGCCAACGCTGCCGTGCATCATGCGGGCGATCTGCCGGGTGATGGCCAGGCCCAGGCCGGTTCCGCCGAACCGGCGGGTGGTGGAGTTGTCGGCCTGCTCAAAGGTCTCGAACAGCCGGGCGCCCTGCTCGGGGGTGATGCCGATACCGGTGTCCCGCACCTCGAAACACAGCAGGCACTCGCGGTCGGTGTCCTCCTGCGCATGTACATGGATATGCACGCTGCCCTGGTGGGTGAACTTGATGGCATTGCCGCCGTAGTTGATCAGGGCCTGCTGGATGCGGGTGGAGTCGCCGATGAACCAGTGGTGGGGCGCGTCCACCGTGAAGCGGAAGTCGAGCTGCTTGGCGCGGGCCCGGTCGCTCAGCATCACCAGCACGTTCTCCACCACATCATCCAGGTGGAAGCGGCGTTGCTCGAGTTGCAACTTGCCGGCCTCGATCTTGGAGAGGTCGAGAATGTCGTTGATGATCTGCATCAGGTGCTTGCTGGCGGTTTCCAGCTTCTCCAGTCGCTCCAGTTGCTGGGCATCGAGTCCGGTCTGACGCAGCATGTGGGCCATGCCACTGATGGCATTGAGCGGGGTGCGGATTTCGTGGCTCATGTTGGCCAGGAAAGAACTCTTGGCGCGGCTCGCCACCTCGGCCGCATTGCGCGCCTTTTCCAGTTCCAGTTGGGCCTGGCGGGCGGGCGTGATGTCCATCACCACGCCATAGACATGGGTCGGTTGCCCCAGGCTGTCGCGCGTGACCTGCCCGATCACATGAACCCAGATCAGCGCCCCGTCCACCGGTCGCCGGTAGGGGTGCACCATGTCGTAGCGGGGGCGCGTGCCAGCGAGTGCCTCCTGGAAATTGGCATAAGTGGCGGCAGCAGCCTGCGGATCGGCCGCTTCGATGCAGCGGTACCAGTGATCCAGGATGCTGTAGCGCATGTCGTCCCGGTGCGGGTCACCAAAAATCTCGACGGTGCGCGCCGACGAGATGTAATGCTGGTTGCCCTCGGCAAAGTCAATGCACCAGGGGCCGGCGCGTGCCAGCTCCAGGGCCTGGTCGCCGAGAAACTCGGACTGCCGCAGCGCCAGCTCGAAGTTTTTCTGGGCCGTAATGTCTTGCAGCACGCCGAAGGCCACCCTGCGCTGCGGGTCCAGCTCGCCCATGGCGTGCAGATGCTTGATCTGCCCGGTATCGGCCGCCCGGATCCGGTACTGCACGTCATAGGGCTGGCCCTGCTGGATCAGCGCGGCCAGGGCCGCATTCAGCCGGGGCTTGTCGTCATCCAGTGCCATCGCCAGCGTGGATTCACGGTCCAGCCGGTTGATGGGCATGCCGTAGATCGCCACGGCTCCTTCCGACGCGGTATAGACCATGGTGGCCAGGTCCAGTTCCCAGTGACCGAAGCCGGAGCGCAACTCGGCCCGCTGCAGCCGCGCCTGCGCCGCTTCCATCCGGGTCACCAGGTCCTGGCGTTCGTGCAGGTCTTTTTCCAGCGCCAGGTTCAGGCGGCGGTTGACGATCAGCACCAGCCCGAAGGTCAGCAGCAGTGACAGCGTCTGGTAGATCAGCACGCTCAGTCCGATCACCTGCGCCGTATCCGGCTTGAAGGGGCCATTGACCGTGGCCAGTTCATACAGGGCGCGCAGGCCGTTGAATACGGCAAAGGCCGCCAGCGTGGAGCCCGCCAGAAAATGCCCATTGACGGCTGGAGCGCTCGAGGGGCGCAGCAGCAGCCAGGCACTCTGGCCACACAGCAGGGCCAGCGAAATCGCCACATTGGCGTTGCGGGCTACCGGGTCCGGGTCCGCCAGGGTGAAATAGGTATGCACCAGCACCATGGCGGCCAGCAACGCCAGGTTGGGGCCCAGTAGCACCGGGCGGGCCAGGAACTTGCCCAGCCCGATCAAAAGCATCAGCGTGCCGGCAGTCGCCAGGCTGCTGCCCAGCACCATGGATACAAAGTCTGGCGCATGCCCCCGGGTCGCCAGCAGCAGCGTGGCCAGCAGTTGCAGCGTGAAGTCACCCAGCCACCAGCCGAGCCCGTTGATCCGGTGCCGGTTGGAGCGCCACAGCAGAAAGATGACCCCGGTGCAGGCCAGGTTGGTGATGGTGTAGACCAGCAGCAGCAAAACCATGTCGAATTTCATATGCTGGGCTGGCCGGAAGAGGGTGCGTTGCGAAGCGGAGAGAGCAATACGAGTGCCAGTATTGTGCTTGCCGCATGCGCTTCCCTCAAGCGTTTTGTTGCCAGGTGTGGCCGAGCCAGGTTTCAGCCACTGTCAGGTTGCCGAAGGCGCGCAGCGGACGCCGGGAACTGGAAATCAGGCTGTTGAAGCGCGCAATTTCGTCGTCCCCGCTGACCAGTATGGCCGTCTTCGCCTCCAGGTTGTAGGGCGTGCGACCGTACAGGTGCCCCCCCAATGCCAGCATGGCGCCCACACCTTCCTCGATGCCCGCAGCGCTGCGGAAGTCGTGGATGACAAAGCGGGCTTCATCAATCCGTGGATCGGAATTGATCGCCGAGATGGCAGATTGGATGTCTGGCATGTGCACATACTGCGTATAAACGCAGAGCACACCGGCGGTTCCCCAGAAAATTGTGTGGCGCATGTCGCAGGTGGTTCAGGCCGAATTCCCGCGAGGCATCCACAAGAAACTATGGATCACACTGCCCGAAGGGGAAATTGACGGCAGTGTTGATGTGCATCAATTGTGCCATGCCGCACCCCGGGATGCGCATTTTTAGCGATTTGTTACATCTGGACGCTGGGTGTCATGGGGTCGTCAGGGTATCGTGACGTCGCCTGCGGCTTGGGCGGAGGGCCGGCCCAAGGTGCGCCGGGCCTGCTCGGCGGTCTGACCGAAATGGGTCTTGTACCAGCGTGAGAAAGAACTCATTTCGGCAAAGCCCAGCAACAGCGACATGTCCCTTACGGAATGGCGGCGTTCCTGGACATAGCGCTGCGCCAGGTCGATGCGGATCTCCTGCAGCAGCGAAGCATAGGTGTGCCCTTCCAGCGCCAGCCGCCGGAACAGGGTCTTGCGGTGCACGCCCATGAGCTGCGCAATCTGCTCGACCGAGCTGCGCCCCCGGGGCAGCAGCAGCATGATCATCTGGCGGACTTCGTCCGCCACCGAGTGGCTCACCAGCGACTCCACCTGCAGTTTCTCGCGCAGGTAGGCCGACAGCACGGGGTCGGCTGACGCAATAGGGGTGTCCAGGTCCGCGCTGGTGCAGACGATGCCGTTGAAGTCGCACAGGAATTCCGGGGTTTGCCCGAGCACGCGTCGATGGATCTGCAGGTTGGCGGGCTCCGGGTGGGTGAAGCAGATCCTGCGAGCCCGCCAGTCGGCGCCGAGAAACACCTTGATCAGGCGCACCGTCACGGCCACCACCATCTCGATACCCTGGCGCGTGGGCGTTGTGCTGCTGGCCAGCAGGTCCTCGTAAATGGTGGCAATGCCCGAGTGCTCTTCAATCTGCTGCACGATCGACTCGTTGTGGACCCGCGCATAGCGGCTGGCGGATACCAGCGACTCCCGCAGGGTCGGCTCCTCGCGCGTCAGCAGTCCCAGCACACCGAGGTTGGAGATGCGTCGCCCTTCGATCATCAAGAGGCCAAAGGCTTCCAGTCCGCTGCGGGCGGCGGCGGCTTCCACCAGGGCGGCCACCCGGTCCATCGGAACCTTCAGGTCCGGCTGCACCAGGCAGTCCGCATTCAGGCCCGCCTCGCGGGCCATGCGCCACGGGTCCAGCCCGGCCGCACGGGCAACTTCCACGAAGTTGGTGAGCGCTGCCGCGCGAACCAGTCTCGACATAGCGTTTTCCCTAAATGCCCCGAAATGACAAATCGGTGCCACGAAATGCTAAACGATATCCGGCCCAAGTTCCAATAATCCGCCCCCAGCCCGACCCTTAATTGGAGAACCCCATGGCCTTTGGCAAGATTTCGCCGAAAAAATCCGGCAAGGACGCCGCACCCGCCACGCCGCTGTGCGACCAGCTCCGTGCCAGCGACAGCTGGAATCCCAATTGGGATCCGTTCTATGAGCTGGACCCGGAATGGACCGAAAAATTCATGGCCATGGGCACGGCCCCCATGTTGTCGGGCGTGCTGGACGCCAAGACCATCGAATTCCTGGCAATAGCCGTCGACGCGTCCTGTACCCACATGTACGGGCCGGGCGTGCGCCGCCATATCCGCAAGGCGTTGGAGCTCGGCGCCACAAAGGAAGAGATTACCGCCGTACTTCAGCTCACCAGCGTGCTGGGTATCCACACCATGAGCCTGGGCGCACCCATTCTGCAAGAAGAGATTGCCTACGCGAAAAGCCGCAAGCGTGCCTGACCCGGCCGCGTCTGCCGCCTGCCCGACAAGGACCCCAACACGGATTTCTTCCTTCCCGACCACCCAACCCCAGGAGACCCCTTATGGAATTTCTAGACGATTCGCTCTTTCCCGAGAACCAGCAACCTCTGATCATCCAGGTGGCCCCCTACGGCCCCGAGTTCCTGCCGGAGGATTCAACCGACATTCCGGTCACCATGGACGAGCAGATCCAGAAGGCGGTGGACTGCTACAACGCAGGTGCCACCGTGCTGCATGTGCATTGCCGTGAGGCCGATGCCAAGGGCAGCAAGCGCCTGTCGCTGTTCAATGAAATGCTGGCCCGCCTGCGCGAAGCGGTACCGCAGATGGTGCTGCAGGTAGGGGGCTCCATTTCCTTTGCTCCCGAAGGTGAAGGAGCCGATGCGCGCTGGCTCAGTGACGACACCCGCCACATGCTGGCCGAGCTGAACCCCAAGCCCGATCAGGTGACCATTGCCATCAACACCAACCAGATGAATGTGTGCGAGCTGATGTCCGCCGACGATGTCGCCGGAACCTCGCTGGCATTGCCCGCCTACCAGGCTGCTTATTCGGAGATGACCATTCCTTCGGGCCCGGCGTTTGTGGCAGAGCACCTCAAGCGCCTGCAGGCTGCAGGCATCCAGCCCCACTTCATGCTCGGCGACGTGGGGCAACTGGAGACCGTGGAGCGCCTGATCCGCCGCGGCATCTACCAGGGGCCGCTGGTCCTCAACCATGTCATGATCGGTGGTGGCGCCGATGGTCCCAACCCCTACAACATGCTGGAGTTCATCCGCCGCGTGCCGTCGGGCGCCGTGCTCTCCATCGAAGGCATCATGCGCACCAGCCTGCCCCTGAATGCCATGGCCATTGCCATGGGCCTGCATGTGCGCTGCGGCATCGAGGACAACCTGTGGGGTCGCAAGGGCGAACGCATCACCAGCGTGCAGCAAGTGGAGCAACTGGTCGGCCTTGCGCGTTCGCTCTACCGCAATGTGGCGACTGGTGCCGAGGCCCGTTCGATTTACCAGATCGGCGTGCAGTACCGCAGCACCGAAGAGACCTTGTCCAAGCTGGGCTATGCGCCCAATCGCCAGAGTGGTCAGGTGGGCAATCCCCTGCGCCTGGCCGCCTGAACTCTTTCCCCCGTCCGATGTCATTCCAGGAGACAAACCCATGAAAACATCCAGCCCCCAACTCTCCCGCCGTACTGCCCTGGCCCTGGCGGCCCTCGCCGTGGTCCTGGGCGCACCGACGGCACCTGCGTTGGCCCAGAATGCCGACAAGTGGCCAGAGAAGCCAATCAAGATCATCGTTGGTGCCCCGGCGGGCGGCAGCGCGGACATCCTGGCCCGGGCGGTGGGCGATGGCCTGTCCAAGGCGTTGGGACAGCCGGTCGTGGTCGACAACAAACCGGGTGCCATGGGCGGCATCGGCACCGATGCCCTGTTTGCCTCCCCGCGCGATGGCTACAGCTACATGATGGCCGTCAACAGCCTGGTGTCGGAGATTCCGTTCACCGTCAAGCCCAAATACGACCCCTTCAAGGACCTCGTTCCCCTGGTGGAAATCGTCAATTCACCGCTGGTGCTGATCGCCAATGCGGCCCTGCCGGTGAGCAACCTGAAAGACATGGCGGCCTACGTCAAGGCGAACCCGGGCAAGGTCAGTTTTGCCTCTTACAGCGCAGGCACGCTCAGCCATGTGATGGGCCTGCAGTGGAACAAGATCGCCGGGCTGGACATGCAGCATGTGGGCTACAAGGGCTCGCCCCCGGCGGTGCAGGATGTCATGGGCGGGCAGGTGCAGTTCATGTTTGACGGCCCGGCCACCTCGGTGCCCAATATCCGCGGGGGCAAGCTCAAGGCGCTGGCGGTGACCTCTCCACGCCGTTCGGTTGCGTTGCCCGATGTGCCCACCGTGGCCGAGCAAGGCCACCCGGAGCTGACGCAGTTCCCCTGGATTGCGCTGTGGTCCACACCCGACGTCCCACCCGCCATCCAGACCAAGATGCGCAATGAGGTGATCAAGGTCATCACCGACCCGGCCTTCAAGCAGAAATTTGCAGCTTTTGGCCTGGAAGTGGACCCGAAGCCGCCCACCGTGGAGCAGATGCAGCAGACCCTGCGCAAAGAAGCGCAGGTGGTAGGCGACCTGCTGCGCTCCATCAACTACAAGCCGGAGTAAACCGGATTGGAGCCGGTGCAGCATCCGGTGGCGGTGGTCACCGGAGCGGGGCCCGGTCTGGGCGGCGCTCTGGCGCTTGACCTGGCCCGGGCTGGTGCCCGTTTGGTGATCTGTGACATCGACCCGACCCGCCTGGAGGCGACCGAGGCAGCCATCCGGGAGATGGGTGGTGAAGTGCTCAGCCTGACCTGCGATGTCAGCCGGAGTGCTGAGGTGGATGCGATGTTCGGGCTTGCTGCCCGGCACTTTGGCACGGTGCATGTGCTGGTGAACAATGCGGCGGTCATTCCGGCACAGGCCGCCGATGAGCACCGCCGCAGTGTCCACTATGCCTATATCTCCACGCCGCAGCCACGGCGCTCGCTGGGCTTCACCAGCGCCATGACCGACGAAGACTGGCATCGGTTTTGGGATGTCAATGTGCATGGCGTGTTCTATTGCACCCGCGCGGCCCTGCGTCTGATGGAGCCGCAGCGCTATGGCCGCATCATCAATATCGCCTCGGTGGCAGGCATCTCGGCCATGAGCCTGCACAGCCCCCACTACAGCGCCAGCAAGGGCGCGGTGGTGGCATTTACCCGCGCCGTGGCGGCCGAAGTGGCGGGTGCCAACATTCAGGTGAATGCCGTTGCACCGGGCGGGGTGATGACGCCCGACTTTGAGCGTTACCTGGAGAGTCTGCCGGATGATGCACGCCATCGCCTTTGGCAGATGATTCCGGCGGGACGGCTGGGCACTCCCCAGGAATATGCCGCCACCGTCACCCACCTCGCCTGCGCTCCCCACTACCTGTTCGGGCAGGTCATCAGCCCGAATGGGGGCGGCGTCATCTGAGTCCGCTGCAGGGGCCGACTGCTAGAATCCCGCGCTCTCCGGGGGGCTGGCCTCCGGTCTGCCCGACGGGGCGTTGTTCGGAATTTTCATGGAATCCCTGTTCGTATCGACCGGTGTGGTCGCCCTCGCTGAAATCGGCGACAAGACCCAACTGCTGGCGTTCATCCTGGCTGCCCGTTTCAAGAAGCCGGTGCCCATCATTGCCGGCATCCTGCTGGCCACCATCGTCAACCACGGCCTGGCCGGTGCGCTGGGGGCGTGGATCACCGCGGTACTGACGCCAGAGGTCCTGCGCTGGGTGCTGGGCGTGTCGTTCATCGGCATGGCGATCTGGACCCTGATTCCTGACAAGATCGAGGAAGAGGAGACGCAGATTGCCAAGCGCTTTGGCGTTTTCGGTGCCACGCTGGTGACGTTTTTTCTGGCCGAGATGGGCGACAAGACGCAGATCGCGACAGTGGCCATGGCCGCGCACTATGCTACGCCGGTGCTGTGGTCATCGGCACCACGCTGGGCATGCTGATTGCCGATGTTCCGGCCGTCTTTGCTGGCGACAAACTGGCCGACCGGATCCCGATGAAGCTGGTGCACTCCATAGCCGCCGCCATTTTTGCCGCCCTGGGCGTCGCCACGCTGCTGGGCGCCGGGGCAGGTTTCGGTCTCTGAGTCGGAGCGTGCTTTGGCCGTTGTAGGATTGGGCATGACCACACCACACATCGATCTGTTGCCCTACCAGGCGCATCAACCGGACATCGAAGGCCCCTTGCAGGCGGCGCGTGCTGGCCACGCCATCATCGGCCGCGTGCGTCTGGGCGCCGGCGCCTGGCTGGGCGCGGGTGCCACCATCCGCGCCGATGGCAACTACATCCAGATCGGTGCAGGTTTCCAGATGGGACGGTCCTCTACCGTCCACATCTCCGAGGACATGTACCCCACCGTGATCGGGCGCAATGTGGTGCTGGGGGGCAATGTTGTGGTCCACGCCTGCAGCCTGCATGACGAAGTGGTGGTGGGGGATGACACCGTCATCCTGGACGGCTCCACGGTGGAAAGCGGCGTGGTGATCGAGGCCGGCAGCATCGTCTATCCGCGTTCCGTGTTGCGGGCCGGCATGCTCTACGCCGGACGACCTGCCAAGCCAAAGCGCCCGCTGGCCCCCGGCGAATGGCAGAGCCTGGCGCTGGCCCAGACGCAGCGCAATGCCGCAGCGTCTGGCGATTGGACATCCCTGCCACAGGCACGCTCGATGGGCCACTGCAGCTTTGTGGCCCATACCGCCTGGCTGGAGGGCGACGTGCGACTGGCCGACCAGGCCAGTGTCTGGTACGGCTGCAAGCTCGATGCGGGTACCTCGCGCATCCAGATCGGGCTGGGCTGCAATGTGCAGGACAACTCGATGCTGACTGCCCGCAGTCAGGGCATCGTGATGGGCGCAGACTCCACCTTGGGCCACAACGTGCTGCTGGAAGACAGCGCGGTGGGTGCGCGCTGCCTGGTGGGCATGGGCAGTCGCATTGCGCCGGGCACGGTGATCGGGGACGACACCTTTGTGGCCGCTGGCAGCGCCACCGAACCCGGACAGCATCTGGAGGGGGGCATGTTTTACGGGGGCCAGCCGGCCCGGCGGATCGGCCCGATGGACGATACCAAGAAGGCCATCATCCGGGCCACTGCCAAGGTCTACACCGTCTACGCCGACGCCCTGATGCCGCGCACGCAGCCCTGAGATGAAGGCGGACCTGCTGGCGCTGGCCGCCATTGCGCTGTGGGGGTCCCTGGCGCCACTCGGGGTGGAGCTGGCGCACATCCCACCGTTTCTACTGACTGGCCTGGGGCTGCTGGTGGGCAGTGTGATCGCGCTGCCGCTGGCGCGCTTCCAGCTCAGCCGCTGGAAGGTGCCGCTGCCCACCTTGCTGGTGGGCATCTACGGGCTGTTCGGTTTCCATTTCCTGCTGTTCATGGCCCTGCGCCATGCGCCGGCGGTGGAGGCCAATCTCATCAATTACCTGTGGCCACTGGGCATGGTGGTGATGGCGCCGCTGTTCCTCCAGGGCGTGTCTTTGCACTGGCGTCATGTGGCGGCGGCCTGCATCGGTTTTGCCGGTGCGGCCATCGCCATCCTCGGGCGCAGCACCCCCGGCACGTCGGCAGAAGCAACGGCGGGGTTCCAGCCGGGGTATCTGCTGGCGCTGGCCTCGGCCGGGGTCTGGTCAAGCTACTCGCTGCTGACGCGGCGGCTGCCGGCCTTTCCTACCGCTGCCGTAGGGGGCTTTGCGGCGGCATCGGGCCTGCTCTCGCTGCTCTGCCATGTGCTGCTGGAACCGGCCATCAGCCTGAGCGTGCGTGACCTGGTGTTGGTGGCGGTGCTGGGGTTGGGGCCGCTGGGCGGGGCGTTCTTCCTGTGGGATGCTGCCATCAAGCGGGGCGACGCCCGGCGCATCGGCCTGCTGGCCTTTGCCACGCCAATTCTCTCGACCGCACTCCTGCTGCTGAGCACCGGCCAGCCACTGCAATGGAATGTGGTGGTGGCCGCCGTGCTGGTGGTGGGCGCCGCCTTCTGGGGCAGCCGCCCGACGCCAGCCTAGATCGCGCGCCCGGTCACCAGGAACTGGCCCCCCGCGACATGGTGGATGGTGCGCAGCGCATCCGGTGCCGTGTCGAAATGCCAGCGCCCGTCACGGAACACCCGCTCGTCAGCCCAGGCCGCCAGCACTTCGCCGATGAACAGGTCATAGACCTCCTGGTTGCGCGGCTCGGGCAGGCACCGGCA
>JACCDQ010769035.1_pt1 | contig 11578 bp, 8 predicted proteins | sample 7446031 | NCBI WGS metagenome assembly JACCDQ01 (sample SAMN15323442, study PRJNA562643) | freshwater metagenome | isolation source: river surface water | place: USA:Blue River Watershed | collected 2017-08-17
ACCCGTTTTGAAACTTCACAGGGAATCGATGGAGCGCACAAAAGTTTGAATGATGGTCTTTCAAAGTTCAATCCCGCTCTTCATATTCGCCCGACAGCTCAAAAGCCACGTGCACTTGTTATGGTTACTAAAGAAAGTCATTGCTTGCGTGATCTTTTGTACTTAGAAGAGCTTGGCGAGCTTAATGTTGAAATTCCATTAGTTATTTCTAACCGCGAAGATCTACGTTCATTAGTTGAATCCCATGGAGTTAAGTTCCTATGCCTGCCAATTACATCTGATAATAAGGCGGCACAAGAAGCTGAGATTCTGAAGAAAATTGAAGAGCTAAAGATTGATTTTGTTGTCCTTGCTCGGTACATGCAGATTCTTTCAGCAGATTTCTGCAACACAATGCCAGGTAAAATAATTAACATCCATCACTCATTCTTGCCTGGCTTTAAAGGTGCAAAGCCGTATCACCAGGCACATGAGCGCGGAGTAAAAATAATTGGAGCAAGTGCCCACTTTGTCACAAGTGATTTAGATGAAGGTCCAATTATTGAACAAGATGTTGCGCATGTGACGCACAACGCTTCTGCTGAAGAGTTGATTGCTATTGGACGTGACATTGAGCGTCGAGTGCTTGCAAAAGCGGTTAAGTTATACGCCGATGACAAAATTTTCATTGTCGGCAAGCGAACCGTTGTTTTCTCATAAATCTCTGAACTAACTGATAATTGAGTGTCCCCGGCGGGAGTTGAACCTGCGACCTACCGCTTAGGAGGCGGTTGCTCTATCCACTGAGCTACGGGGACTTACTACACCAGACATACTTTCAATAGTTTGGCGGTGCTTGGCAAAGGTTAGCGCTATCGATAACCTTCCCTTGAATCCACGTTGGATTCCATTCAATGGACACGGGTCTATTGAAGGTTAAGAACAAACTGAAAGGCCAACCATGAGAGCGCTCGTTATCGGCGCAGGCGGAGTTGGCAGTGCAATCGCAAATATCGCATCACGCAAGTCATTTATCACTGAGTTAGTTATCGCTGATTACGATGCTTCAAAGGCGCACGCTGTCACCCAGAAAATCCAAGACCCTCGTTTTACATCAGTGGAGGTGGATGCCGGCGATCTGGCGGCTCTCGAAGGATTGATTAAGAAGGTCAATCCTGATGTGGTTGTAAACGCCATTGATCCTCGTTTTGTGATGCAGATCTTTACCGCTGCACAAAATGCTGGGGTTAACTACATCGATATGGCGATGTCACTTTCAATCGCTCATCCAACAGATCCTTTCAATAAAACTGGAGTCAAGTTAGGTGATGATCAATTCGCTCAAGCAGAAGCTTGGGAGAAAAACGGCAAGTACGCACTGGTCGGAATCGGAATCGAACCGGGCATGAGCGACATCTTCGCTCGTTATGCCCAGGATTACCTATTCAGCAAAATTGAAGCTGTAACTATTTTGGATGGTTCAAATCTAACTGTTGATGGTTATGAATTTGCTCCATCATTTTCAATTTGGACAACAATTGAAGAGTGCCTAAATCCACCATTAATTTGGAAGGAAGGTGGTTGGCACACTGCACAACCATTTACTGGCGGAGTAACCTTTGATTTCCCTGAAGGCATTGGGCCAGTTGAATGTGTTGATGTTGAACATGAAGAAGTTGTCTTAATTCCTCAAAAGGTAAAGGCAAATCAAGTCACATTTAAATACGGACTTGGAGCTGATTTCATCAATACATTGAAAACAATTCACACACTTGGTTTGTCGAAGAAGGAAAAGGTTAATTACCGCGGAATGGAAATTGCACCACGTGATTTCTTAGCTTCACTTCTTCCAGATCCAGCAAAGATCGGCCCACTGATGCACGGCAAAACTTGTGCGGGTGCGCATGTGAAAGGTCTTGATAAGGAAGGCAAGCCTTACGCCTGCTACATCTATAACGTTGTAGATAATCAATGGTCGATGGATAACTATGGTGATCAAGCAGTTGTGTGGCAGACGGCGATTAATCCAGTCATTGCTATGGAATTGATCTCAAATGGCACCTGGAAACCACAAGGTGTTGTTGGCCCAGAATGGTTAGAACCAAAGCCGTTCTTGGATTTAATTGAGCAGTACGGAAGTAGTTGGCACATTCGAGATGAAGATCCTGCGGGTTTGGCGTTGTAAATGAGCAAACGCACATTCGATGTCGTAGTGATCGGATCAGGTTTTGGTGGTTCGGTCTCTGCGCTTCGATTGCGCGAAAAAGGTTACTCAGTTGCAGTACTTGAAGCTGGTCGCAGATTTGAAGATAAGGATTTTCCCAAGAGTTCATGGAGAATAAATAAGTTCTTATTTGCGCCTGCTTTAGGTTTATACGGAATTCAACGAATCCATGTTCTTCCAGATGTCTTAGTTCTGTGTGGTGCAGGTGTTGGTGGTGGATCTTTGGTCTACGCCAACACTTTGTACCAACCAGGTGATGCTTACTTCAGCGATAAACAATGGGCTTCAATTACAAATTGGAAGCAGGAACTTGATCCTTGGTTTGACCAAGCCCGTCGGATGTTGGGCGTAACTGAAAATCCATACTTTTCAAATAGTGATCAAGCGATGAAAGATGTAGCTGAAGAGATGGGCGTTGGGCACACATTTCAAATGGCACCCCTTGGTGTCTTCTTTGGCGAAGGTAAGGGTGTTCCATCAAAGGATCCATTCTTTGGTGGAGTTGGACCAGATCGGAATGGATGCAAGCAGTGCGGTGCGTGCATGACCGGCTGCCAGTACAACGCAAAAAATACTTTGCCTAAGAATTACTTGGGGCTTGCAGAATCAGCTGGGGCCAACGTTTTTCCAATGACAACAGCAACAAAGATTGAACAGCTAGAAAATGGCGATTGGAAAGTAACAACTAAGAAAACAGATGATTCATTTGGATCAAAAGGTGATGTTTTCTATGCAAGAGATGTAATTGTTTCAGCTGGTGCATTTAACACTCAAAAGCTGCTTCACAAGATGAAGGATTCGAAGGTGCTTCCTCTGCTATCAGATCGTCTAGGTGACTTATCTAGAACTAATAGCGAAGCACTCACAGGAGCGATCATGCGTGATACATCTATTGATTTCAGCGATGGCAGTGCGATTACCTCATCTTTCTTCCCAGATGAACACACCCACATTGAGCCAGTTAGGTATGGCAAAGGAAGTAACTTGATGGGACTTCTTCAAACAATCATGACCGATGGATATTCATCAAAAGAGCGTCGTAAGCAGTGGTGGAAACTCTTTCTTGCAAGACCTTCAACCTTGCGGAAAATTTTAGATGTGCGAAAGTGGAGTGAAAGAACCGTAATTGCGCTAACAATGCAAAATGTTGATTCATTCATTTCTGTTAAACCCAAGAGAAGTTGGTTCGGTTGGCATTTAACATCTACGAATGACCCTGAACATCCAAATGCAACTTATATTCCGGCTGCGAACGAAGTCGTGAGGCGTATTGCACAAAAGCATGGCGGCATCGCCGGCGGCCACATCGGAGATTTAATCGATGCGCCTTTTACGGCTCACTTTGTTGGCGGATGCGTCATTGGAGAAGATCAAGAAAGCGGAGTTATAGATCCTTATCACCGCGTCTGGAACTACCCAACGCTTCATATTGTTGATGGCTCAACTATCACCGCAAATCTAGGAGTAAATCCTTCGCTAACTATCACCGCGCAGGCAGAACGTGCCTTATCGTTATGGCCAAATAAGGGTGAGCGCGATACCCGTCCTGAGCAAGGACAGAAATATCAAATGCTCTCCCCTGTTGCACCACACGCACCATTTGTTCCACGCGGATCTCATGGTGAACTTCGAATTCGTTAGGGGAAAATCATGGCAGCGTGGGCGCTAGTAACAGGAGCAACTGCAGGTATCGGAGAAAGCTTTACGCGACTTCTTGCCGAGAACAATTACAACATCGTGTTAGTTGCTCGAGACATGAACCGTATGCAAGAACGCGCACGTGAGCTCGAAGCAAAGTTCAATGTTTTAACCCACATCATTCAGGCAGATCTATCAACCGATGCCGGTTGCGCCTCTGTCGAAAAGTACATCTCTGAAAACCCAGTCGATGTTCTAATTAATAACGCAGGATTTGGAATCAACAAGGCATTCACAATGTCAGCACTTGATGCCGAACAGCAAATGATGGATGTTTTAGTCCGCACGCCAATGCGTTTGATGCATGTAGCACTTCCTGGCATGAAGGAACGCAATAGAGGCGTAATCATCAATGTTTCCTCGGTTGCGGGATTCATTGCGGGTGGTACCTACAGCGCATCTAAGTCATATCTGACCGTTTTATCTGAATCCCTTCACACCGAGCTAGCTTCTACTAATGTGAAAATCAGTTCACTGTGCCCGGGGTTTACCCGCACCGAATTCCACCAAAGAGGTCGTATGTCCATGAAGGGGCTACCTAACTTCATGTGGCTGAACTCTGATGAGCTGGTCGCAAAGGCGTGGAGCGATGCTTTAAGGGGTGAACCAGTTTCAATTCCAGGTTGGCAGTACAAGCTTTTGGTCTTTGTTGTTCAAACTCTTCCTCGATCTATTGTTAGGAAGGTTGGAATGAACTTGCGGGTGAAACAACGCAAGTAGTGGTCATACTCCACAGTATCTCGGCGGGTTATCAGCCTTCTTTAAGCACCTGATCGCTAGTATTGCCGCATTACTACGAAAGGTTTTTTCATGCTTCGCAAAATCGCCTCAATCTCAGTAGCACTCGTGGTCGCCGGTGGCGTCATGGTTGCAGTCCCTGCAGATGCTGCTGTAAAGATTTCCAATGGTGTTGCATGTTCAAAGAACGGTGCAAAAACTAAGACAAGCGGAGGCACTTACAAGTGTCAGAAAAATCCTTTGGTATCAAACACAAAGCTAACCTGGCTATCACTTGATTGTGTAACAGCGGCAAATGATGCAGTGAAGGCGCAGAAGTCTGCAATTACAACTGCGGCTAACTTCAAGGCTCAACTTCCAGTTATTGATTTAGGAATCACGACTGAAACTGCAAACAAAGCCGAGATTCAAGTAAAGCTTGATGAAGCTAATAAGCGATTAACGGCGGCGCAAGCTAAGTTAACCGCTGCGACAACAGATGCAGATAAGAAGATTCTTACAACTGCGGTTGCATCATGGACTTCAGCAACTCGTGCATATGCAAGCAAGATCCGCAATATTGATATCACCATCAAGAAGCTTGAGGCGGCAAAGCTTGCAGCAACTAATAAGCCGGCAGAGCTTGCTGCAAATGTTGCAGATGCTCGCGAGAGCGCAAAGTTGATTTGCACTAAGGGCTTCTAAAGACTCTTTATAAAAAATCCCGCTGCCGAGTTGGTAGCGGGATTTTTGTGCCTATGGCTTCCCCTATTACTTATCGCTAAAACCGTTCCTAGGCTGGCGGCATGCAGCCGCTGCGTTGGGTGGGTTTAGCTTTATTGGCAACTTACTTGTCTCTGCATCTATTAATCATTAACCCTTGGGTTGAATTTCTTGGTTACAACCTTGTTGCCGCAGGAATAGTCCTCACGATTATTTTTGCAACACACATAAGTGATCCATTAGCCAAGCCATTTACCGCAACCGCTATTTCATTATGGGGAGCAGGATCATTCATAGCATCCTCTTCTACCTTATTCACCGCTAATTCCACCAGTGAAAACATCACCAATCTGCTGTATTTACTCTTCTACCCCATTGTTCTCATCTCATTCCCTCGACTCTTAATAGCCTCAAGAAAGCTGACAATCCTGGAGTTAGTTGATGCATCCATAGTCGGGTTAGGGCTGGGGACTTTGGGATCTGCGATCTTCCTAAAACCACTTCTGCCGCATTTTGGTGGAAGTCTTAGTGAGACCTTCTTCGCAGTGATGTTTCCAATGTCGGATTTAATTTTGCTCGCGGTTGTTGTGGCAGCCATTGCAACTCAAGGAGTTTCGAGACGAGGCATCACCTTGCTATCGGGAACATTTGTTTTTGCTCTGACTGATTTCTATTTCTTGCTGCAGCAAACTCACAATCAATATTTTATGGGATCTATTGTGGATGTTGGCTGGCTTGTTGGGTTAATCCTGATAGCTGAAAGCTTCTGGCAACCTGGGATTGATGAGCACTCAACAAATGGCTTGAGTCCGATTTTAGTTTCAATCTCTGTCTCCCTGAGCGCGACCCTATTAGCGTTGATTGCTTTGCAACCTAAATACTTTCCACATTTTGTTCTGATTCCCGCGATCGCAACATTGCTTTTGGCGTTTGCGCGAATGGCAATAGCGTTAACTCAAGCACGAAGTATCGGCGAAGAGAGAATCCTTGCTAGAACAGATGAGTTAACTGGTTTACCAAATCGACGACGGTTAGTAAGTGAGATCGACACTTTTATAGATAAAAAAGGATCATTGCTTTTGCTTGATCTCGATGGATTTAAGCCAATAAATGATCTACATGGACATGAAACCGGTGACAAGGTTTTGCAACAGGTAGCGATGAGATTTGAACGGGCTTTACCTGCTGGTGCATTACTGGCACGGCTTGGTGGGGATGAGTTTGGAGTTCTATTTGAGGGCGGGCAAGACAGCGCAGTAGAGGTTGCATTGGCGCTGAAAGCAACACTTTCTTACCCATTCCACATCAACAACCAAGAGATTCGTTTAGGTGTCAGTGTTGGTGTTGCAGAAAACAAAGGTGAGCGAGATTTATTGCTGCGCGCAGATAACGCGATGTACAAAGCTAAGCGTGAGGGCCTAGGGGTTTATCAGCTTTAATCTCTTGCAAACGTGCCAAGGATTCCAATCTTTCAGCCGCGTGATCAACGATTCGTTCTGGATAACCCATGCTGTAGCCATCAAGGAACAACCAAGGCTCATGAATCTCTGATGCTGAAAGGTGAGCTAACTCAGGCACATACTTACGGATGTAATCTCCGTTTTCATCAAATCGTCGACCTTGCTCAATTGGATTAAAGACGCGGTAATAGGGCGATGCATCGGTTCCGCTGCCTGCGGTCCACTGCCAGCCATGTGCATTTGATGCAACATCGTAATCAACTAGATGTTGCGCGAAGAATCGCTCACCTAGCTGCCATTCAAGATGCAGATCCTTCACAAGAAACGAGGCAACAACCATACGGGTGCGATTGTGCATCCAACCTTCAAGAACCAACTGTCGCATCGCTGCATCAACAAATGGATAACCAGTCTTTCCGGCACACCATGCATCAAACTGTTTTCCTGGTTTGTCATAACGCATTTCTGCAAATTTAGGTGCGTAATACTCAAGATCTGTCATTGGATTGTTAAATAAAACATCTGCGTAAAACTCTCGCCAGGCGATCTCTTTACGGAATGTGTCATGTGCTTTGCTCTCACCAAGTCCCTGCAGCAAAGTGCGTGGGTGAATCTCGCCAAACTTCAGATAGGTACTCATCTTTGAAGTTCCATCAATGGATGCAAAGTTTCTATTTTCATCATAAGAATCTAAGCCGTTTTTCGTGAACTCTTTGAACCGCTTTAATGCAGCAGCTTCGCCAGCCTGAATTACATCGACTCCTTCAGGCATTGGAAAGTCAGGAAAAGCGCGATATTCAGCGGTTGGTTCAACACAGTTGAATTTCTTAGGAGTTACAGCGGGTGCTCGCCAGCCGTGTGCACACCATGCCTTGTAGAAAGGTGTGTATACCTTGTAAGGAGTTCCATCAGATGGTTTTAGTACACGTCCAGGTGTAACCGCGTATGGGCTTCCTGTGCGCACCAATTTAATTCCCGCTGATTCAACTCGTGCATCTCGCGCGGCACCAAAGCGTTCATACTCATCTGAAATATGGACCTGCTCAACTCCATACTTCTTAATCAAAGTTGAAAGTACTTCAACTTGATCACCTTGGATGATGTGGAGCTTGTTTCCTAATGACTCATCTAAGTTGCGAAGAGATTGACCCATATACGCCAATAACTTTGAACCCGCTTCATCGATCTGTTGTTTATCCAAGATGAATAGTGGGATTACTTGCTCTGATGATTCGATCGCAGCTAAAAGCGCAGGATGATCATTGATTCGAAGGTCACGGCGGAACCAGATGATTGAAGTTTTCGGCTGTGACATGGGATGATTAAATCATCATGCAGGAGATAAAGCGCATCCAAGTTCGTGGGGTTCCAGGCGAGGTCGTGCGCGTTCAATTTGGCGATCGAATCGTCGATTACTGGATTCCCAAGCAAGGAACAGATCGATTGTTGATTGCCCACGATGGCCAAAATGTTTTTGATGGCAAAACTTCTACCCACCGCGGACAAACCTGGAAGATGGCTCAAGCCGCTATTCAAGTGAGCCAAGAACTTGGCATCAATCCCCCAGCGATAAGCGCTGTGTGGCATAGCTCCACGAAGCAGAATCCTTGGGGGCGAGCAAAGGATTTAGCTCCCCAACAATTCTTTTCAAATGGCGAATACGTGGATCCGCGCTGGCGAATATCAGATCCTTCAGTAAGGCTGCATTCTGATAATTACTTAGAAAGTATCTTTCATGAAATTGCGCCTGCTATCGCGCCATTTGCAACGCCTGAGAAAACCGCTTTTATTGGCTCAAGTATGGGTGGCTTAGCAACCTTGTACGCCTCGATTAAGCATCCCGATAAGTTTTCAACTGCTTTGGCATTGTCTCCTCACTGGGTTCTCAGCGATAAAGAGTTTGCAAAAAAGATGGTCGATGCGCTTCCTGCACATCACAAGATTTGGATGTCTCGCGGCGATAAAGGGTTGGATAAGGAGTATCCACCATTTCAAGATTATGTAGATGAATTAATGGAGCGAAGAGATTTTGGTTCGCGTTACGTGAGCAAGGTTTACAGGCGTTCAACACATAGTGAAAGATCGTGGGCTAAGTATTTAAATGAACCGCTACGCTTTTGGCTTAATACTTAACGGTGTAATTAATAACCTTTGAACTCACCTTTTCACCAAGAGTATTTTTAGCAATCGCAACTATTTCAAACTTAGTGCCTGATTTATATAAACGATTGTGCAGGAATACTCGGTGTAGCCCACCAGTGACATTGTCATCTTTAAAGGTGCGATGATCTGAAGTGCCTAGTACTTGCCAACTCTTACCTGGCTGACGAATCGCAAAGGTTACTTCTACGAAATCATCACCTGGAACCTTTGCCGATACTGCGCTCCACCCCGGAGTTGAGTAATCAGCTTTTGGATTTAATAAGGAGATAGACAACTTAGCTTGAGGAGTAAATAGTGAATCTGCTTTCAGTACTACCCAGCCGCGTGCAGGAAGAGAAACAGTCAGTGCCTGTTCCCCAGCATCAACCGTGGCTTTTCCTAAGAGAGTGCTCCACTTTGAACCCATGGTAGAGACATTAAAGGTTGCTTTCTGAGGCTCATCATTTGAGTTGTAAGCAACAACAATCTCCTGATTACCAGCAAAGCGACTGATTGCAAATACTGAACCATCACCGTATCTGACTTGCTGGGAGCCAATTCTCAAAGCTGGGTACTGTGCATATAAACGTTGCAAAGCGGTGATGTTGTCTTCCAATGGATTTTTCACTGAGAAAGCTGAAACATTTCCTATCGGCGTTGATCCAATTCTTAGTTCGCTCTTCCATGCATCTACTTGTGTAGGAAACATATCTTGGCGGGCTAATTGATCCCCACCATCTCCGGTCATTCCCTTTTCATCACCATAGTAAAGAACAGGGCCACCGCGTAAGGTAAAGAGTAATGCATTTGCAAGTTGTGAGCGCTCAACTAAAACTTGCTGGCCATCGCTTTCTGAGATTATGGCAATAAATCTTCCAATGCGCCCCATGTCATGGTTACCCAAGAATGTCGCAAGTGAATATGCGCTAGTGCTTGAAGTCGTATACAAATCATCCGCATTAAACAAAGTAATTAAATCTGCTGCACCGCCACCTGCTTTTGCAAATCTAGAAACCTTTGCCTGGAATGGGAAATCTAAAACGCTTGGGAACTTCTGCTCCGTAACAAAACCTGCAAGGAATGGAATATCGGAGTCTGCAACTTCACCAAAGATAGGAAAATTCTTTTTGCCCGCAGCTTTTGCAGTTGCTAATACCTTAGGTAAAAATGCTTTCCAAAACTCTGGATTAACATGTTTTGCGCTGTCAACGCGGAAACCATCGATATCAAATCGAGTGATCCAACTAGACCAAAGATCGGACATCCCCTTAACAACAGCTGGCTTTTCAGTAAAGATGTCATCTAAACCTGAAAAGTCACCTTCAGTTACAGATGATCCCGACCAAATTGAATCTCCACGATTGTGGTAATTCGTTAAGTCATTCAAAAATGCAGGCTTCTTAATATTCTTGTCATAGGTAGAGGTGCGAGGGACATAGGCAAAGGAGTTCTTTGTACATAATTGAGGGAATGAGGCTAAACCTGCGAATTTGGCAGGGTCAAAGGCCTTGCCAGTACATGTTTTATAGGGAAAATCAGCTGGTTCACGATAAGAGGTTGAGCCGATTGTGTACTTAATGACATCTGCTGTGTGATTCACAACTATGTCCACGATTACCTTCATGCCTAATTTATGTGATTCAGAAACAAAGTTTTTGAAGTCGGCTTCAGTACCGTAATGAGGATCGATGGTTGTGAAATCAGTTCCCCAATAACCGTGATAACCAGCAGATCCTTGTTGAACAAATTGATTAACCACTGGAGGTGTAATCCAGATAGAAGTAAAGCCAAGCCCAGCGATGTACTTAAGGTGTTCAGTTAAACCTTTGAAATCACCACCATGATAAAAAGCCTTGTCTGTTGGATCATCCCCGCCACCGAGTCGACCGCCGGTTAACCCACCTCCATCATTAGATGGATCTCCATTTTCAAAGCGGTCAGTCATTACAAAGTAAACAGACTCACCCGCTAATGGGCCTCGGGCAATAGGTTGTGAGAGAGCAGAAAGATCCTCTGCTGCCTGAGTAGGAGAAATTAAGGCAGTTGCAATCACAAATGGTGCTGCAATAGTAATTAGCTTTTTCACTTGAGCTCCCATACTCCTTGCACCGCGGCATCGGATTTGATTGAGAATATTTCACCGGTTACTTCTTTGCCGTAAAGAGTTTTACTGACGCGATATCCGTAGGTGCTCAAATCTATCGTTGTATTTATAGGACCTCGAGATACCAAAACTAAAATACTTTGCTTCTTTGACTCGCGTAAGTAAGCAATGTAATCATTCTCAACTGAAACCCAACGCAATCCACCATTAATTAAGGCATCTTGAGTTTTACGAAGCTTCACTAACTTCTTAACTTCGGCAAAGAATTCAACATCCCAGCCACTGCGATCTTCCCAGTTAATAGTGCGGCGAGCATCTTCACCCCAAGATCCTTCCAACCCAATTTCATCCCCTGCGAAAATCGAAGGAACTCCTGGATAAGAAAGCATCATGGTCATAGCTGTTTTATGCGCTGCTATATCCCCTAAAACAACTGTTCTGAAACGTGCCGTGTCATGGGAATCTAAAAGCATCATGGATGCGGTCAGTGAACGCCATGGAATCGAAGAGTTGAACTCTTGAATGGAAGCT
>JACCDQ011138183.1_pt1 | contig 11576 bp, 9 predicted proteins | sample 7446031 | NCBI WGS metagenome assembly JACCDQ01 (sample SAMN15323442, study PRJNA562643) | freshwater metagenome | isolation source: river surface water | place: USA:Blue River Watershed | collected 2017-08-17
AGTCGCGCGGCCTGCTGACCGCGGTGCGCTCGGTGAAGAGCTTCGCGGCGCAAGTGGGCTACTCGCAGTCGCACCTGACGCGGGTGATGACGCGCACGTGGCGCGAGACGCCGGGCAAGGTGTTTCGCCGCGTGCGCCTCGAGGAGGCGGCGCGGCGGCTGCGCGACGACGCGCAATCGGTGGCGGCGGTCGCGGCGCTGGCCGGCTACTCGTCGGTGCCGGCCTTCATCACGGCGTTCAAAGGCAAGTTCGGGCTGACGCCGGCGGCGTATCGCCGCAGCCGGCGGTGAGCCCCGGGACGGGCGCGCTCAGAAATCGAGCGTGGTCGAGAGACGGAAGCTGCGCGGCTCGTTGAGATACACGCGGCGGACGCCGGTGTAGTTGTCGTTGTAGCGGCCGACGTTGGCCAGGTAGTCGTTGCCGAGGTTGCGCACGTTGAGCTGCACGGTGGCGTTGATCCGGGTGCGCGGCACCTTGAAGCGGTAGCCGGCGAAGGCGTCGGCGAGGATGGATTCGTTGCCCCAGTAGACCTGGCCGGTCGCCTTGTCCCAGCTCATGAAATTTTTGCCGTTGTAGCGCATGGACCCGCCGATGAAGGCGCCGCGGAGCTTGCCCTCGCGGAAGGCGTAGCGCGCGGTGCCGTTGACCTTGTGCGGGCGGGAGCCGAAGGGCGAATTCTGGCGGTCGACCTGGAAGTCCAGCTCGCTGTAGAGTTCCCGCACGGCGGTCTCGAACACGGCGAGCTCGGTGGGGTTGTTCGCGAGCAGGGTGCGCCATTGGGGGACGCGGCTGTCGAAGAACTCGAAGACCTCGGTGAAGAAGTTCTGCCGGCGGCGCTCCGAGTGGGAGTAGCTGGCGCGGAGCGTGAGGTTCTTGGTCGGGTTGGCGACGACCTCGACCTCGATGCCCTTGGTGAAGATGTCGATCGAGGCGGAGGTCCAGGTGATGGCCTGCCGGTCGTAGTCGGCCTGCGTGATCTTCCCGGCGTTGCGAAGCTGGGTGAGCATCGACGTCAGGTTGTCGACGCCGAGGGCATTGCCGCCGGGCAAAATCGGCGAGTCGTTGAGCTGTTCGGTCTGGAACCAGGTCGTGCGCACGAAAAGCCGGTCCTCGCCGAGCACATCGAGCATGAAGCCGACATCGCGGCCGCGCCCCTCGGTGGGCTTGGGCACGTCGCCGGTCGGAAGCACGGTGCGGTCGAACCGCGGCTGGCCGTTGTTGCGCGACATGTTGTAGAAGACGGAGAGGCGCTTGGTCGCGTGGAACACGCCGCCGGCGGTGAACGTGGTGGGCTTGTAGCGGTGGTGGACGTGCTGGCCGTTGAAATACCATTCGCCGGCGGCGATGAGCTTGGAGACGACGCGGGGGTCGTTCGGATCGGTGACGCGCTCCTCCTGGGCGTTCTTGAATTTGATGTCGTCGCGGCGGGCGCCGACGGTGGTGACGAGGCGGTCGCGCCACCAGAAGCTCTGCGCGGCGAACATGAGGCTCGAGATGTCCTTCACGGTCTGGGTGTTCGCGCGGGCGCGGGAGGCGTAGGTGCTGGTGTAGGTGCGGCCGTTGTAGGTGAAGGGCGCGACCGGCAGCGTGGGATCGGCGCCGTAGTAGGTCGTGTAGGCGCCCTCGGTGATGTAGTTGCGCCGCGTGAGCTGGTTCTGGCCGCCCTCGGCGTTGGCGGGGTTGACGATCGGCTGGTTGCGGTCGTCGACGAGGATCTCGTCGCGCCAGCGGCGGAGGCGGTCCTGGGAGGAGAGCTCGGCGAGGCCGGCGACGCGGTGGCGGCCGAACCAGCGGCGCGAGTTGCCGGCGTCGATCGACGTGGTCAGGCGGAAGATCTCGTTGGTGGTGCGGAGGGTGTCCTTGAACCACACGGACTCGAAGTAGAGGCGGCCGACGAAGGGATTGGGGATGGTGCCGGGGCTCCCGTCGGGGTTCGGCAAGGTCGGGTTGGGATCGGCGCGGAGATTGGAGCCGGCGATCGCCATGCCGTGCGCCTCGACGTCGGTGGTGTTGCGGAAATAGGCGAACTCGAGGTCGACGCCGCGCGGGAGCCGCTGCTGGACCGTCACCTGCCGGGTATTGAAGGTCTGGTGACGCGTGCCGCCCGGGCCGGTGAGGTCGTAGTTGTAGGGGGAGACGGAGGGCGGCAGCAGGGTCTCGACGCCGTAGCGGTTCACGGTCTGGAACTCGCCGCGGTAGTTGTAGACGGTGCGGTTCTGGTCGACGAAGGTGAAGCGCTGGTTGGTGGCGCTGAAGCGGTTGAGGCCGGGGAGCACGGCGGTGCCGTCGGTGAGCGGTTTGCCGGCATCCTGCCAGGCGGTGATCTGGTCCTGGGCGTTCCAGCCGAGGGTGAGGTTGTTGTCCATGTGCCCCTTTTCGAAGGAGACGTGGACGGTGGTGCGCTTGAACGGCTGGTAGGCGGCGGCGACGGTCCAGCGCGCCTGGTCGTTGAAGTCCCAGTGGCGCCAGCCCTCGTTGTTCTGGTAGAGGCCGAGCAGGCGGAGGGAGAGCTTCTTCGGGATGAGCACGCGGTTGTAGTCCGCCTCGTAGCGCTCCTGTTTCCAGGAGCCGTGGATGGACTTCAGCGTCGTGCGGTCGCGCTGGAGGTTGGCCTTCTTGCCGCTGAGCGAGACGAGGCCGCCGGCCTGGCCGAGGCCGAAAAGGATTGAGTTGGGGCCGCTGGCGACCTCGGCGCGCTCGACGTTGTAGAGATCGACGGGGACGCTCGACTCGACGAAGTCGCGCGAGGCGCCGGCGGGGGAGCCGCGCATACGGAACTGGTAATCGTTGCCGTCGGCGCCGCGGCCCTGGGGGTTGTTGAAGCCGGCGTTGGCGTCCTCGACGTCGATCTCGATGTTGGTCGCGTGGGCCAGCATCTCCTCGAGGTTGGTGGCGGCGATGTCGGAGAGAAACTCGGGCGTGAAGGCGGAGACGGCGGCGGGCGTGTCGCGGAGGCGCGAGTTGAGGCGCGAGCCGCTGGTGGTGTTGGCGGCCTGGTAGCCGGAGTCGTCCTCGGCGCGGACCTCGAAGGGCGACAACTCGATCGTGGCGTCGCCGGGTTTGACGGCGCTGGCCGCGGGGGCGGCCGGCGACGTGGCCGGGGCGGCGGGCGCGGTCTGGGCGGAAAGCCAGGCGGGAGCAACCAGCGCGGCGGCGAGGCAGGCGGCGGCGGAACGGAAAACAGTCAGAGGAGCAGGCATGGGGACGGGGGGGTTGCGGGATACTCCGCGGTTGCGCGCGGACGTTCGGAGTCGGGGGAGGACAAAGAATGAATGTTGGCGCCGCGCGCAAGGGAAGTCGCCGTCACACACCAACGGGTGACGATTTTCCAACGGTCGCTTGCGGCGGATGCCCGGGGGATTTGGACTGCAGGCCATGTCCGACACCGCCACCGCCTATGCGCGCGCCCGCGCGCTGATCGATTCCGCCCACGCCGCCGACCCGGCGCGCGCGACCGACGGCCGGCCCGCCGAGCTCGTCTACGGCGAGCGGGTCGAGGTGTGGGTCGGCCGGCTCGTGCCGGACGCCTCGCCGGCACTGCGGCTGGCGGCCCGCGCCCAGCACCTCGAGCGCTGGCTCGTGCCGCGCGCGAGTTTTCCGGACGGCAAGGTCGGCTACCTCACCTGGCGGCGCTCGCTCTACACCAAGCAGGCGGAACGCGCGCGGGCCCTGGCCCTGGAGGCCGGCGTGCCGGCGGCGGACGCCGCGGACATTGCGACGTGGGTTTCGAAAACGGGCCTCAAAACCAATCCCGGCACGCAGGCGCTGGAGGACGCCGCGTGCCTCGTGTTCCTGGAGAACGAGATCGGGGCCTTCGCCGCGCAGCACGCCGACTACCCGCGGGAAAAGTTCGTCGATATCCTGCGCAAGACGTGGAAAAAGATGAGCCCGGCGGCGCAGGCCGCGGCGCTCGCGCTGCAGTTGCCGCCGGCGATCGCGGCCCTGGTGCGGGAAGCGCTGGGCGAAACCGGTTGAGGCGCGGACGCGCCGCGCACGGCCGGCGGACCACCCGCTACCCGGCGGCGCGCCAGAGCAGGAACACGATCAGCTGGGCGGCGAAAACGCGCAGCAGCATCACCAGCGGGTAAACCGTCGCGTAGGCCACGGCCGGCGCGTCGCTCGCGGTGGATTGCTGCGCGAACGCGAGCGCGGGCGGATCGGTCATGCTGCCGGCGAGCAGGCCGCAGAGCTCGGCGTAGTTGAGTTTCTTCCAGGCCCGCGCGAGCAACGCGACGGCGAGCAGCGGCACGGCGGTGATGGTCGCGCCGAAGAGCAGCCAGCGCAGGCCGTCGCCGCCGAGCAGCACCGCGGCGAATTTCTCGCCGGATTTCAGGCCGACGGCCGCGAGGAACAGCGTGATGCCGACCTCGCGCAGCATGTGGTTGGCGTTGGCCGGCATGTGCCAGACGAGCGGGCCGAGGTTGGCCACGCGGGAAAGCAAGATCGCCACGACGAGCGGGCCGCCGGCGAGGCCGAGCTTCACGGCCGCCGGCAGGCCGGGCAACGCGAGCGGCAGGCTGCCGGCGACCACGCCGAGCGCGATGCCGATGAAAAACGGGATCATCTGCGGCGAGTTGAGCGCCTGGTGGGAGTTGCCCACGGCGGCCGCGACGGCGTCGATCCGCGGCGACTCGCCGACGACCATCAGGACGTCGCCGAACTGCAGCCGGAAGTTCGGCAGGGGGGAAAACTCGATGCCGCCCCGGGTGACGCGCGTGACGACGACCCGGTGCGCCGCGAAGAGCTCGAGTTCGCCGAGTTCGCGACCGTAGACCTCGCTGCGTGTGACGATGAGGCGGCGGTTGGTGACCGGGCCGGGCTGGCTCTTGAGGTCCACGCCGGCCTCGGCGCCGACGACGACGCGCAGCTCGTCGAGCGCGTCCTCGGGCCCCACGGCATGCAGAATGTCGCCGAGCCGCAGGGCGAAGTCGGCCTGCGCGACCTGCACGACGCCGTCGCGCGAGAGACGCGAAACGACGACGCCGGACTTGGCGAGGCCCGGGACCCGACCGAGGGGCCGGCCGGCGAGGTTGGGATTGCGCACCTCGAAGTTGCGCGCGGCGGGGCGGCCCGCGGCCGGCGCGCGGGCCGTCTCCGCGGCGCGGACCTCGGCCGCGACGTCGATGCGAAAGACGCGCCGCACGAGCAGCATCGTGAGGATGATGCCCACGATGCCGAACGGATACGCCACGGCGTAGGCGAGGCCCTGCACGGCGGTGGCGCTCTCCGGCGCCCCCACCTGGACGAGCGCCTGCTGCGCGGCGGCGAGGCTCGGGGTATTGGTGGTGGCGCCCGACAGCAGGCCGACCCCGGCCGGCAGCGCCAACCCGCCGCCGACGATCCACGCGACGGCGACGGCGGCGCCGAGCAGGACGACGAGCAGCGCGAACCCGTTGAGCACGAGGCCCCGCGCCCGCAGCGAACCGAAGAACCCGGGTCCGATCTGCAGACCGAGGGTGTAGACGAAAAGAATCAGCCCGAACTCGCGCACAAACTCGAGCACGTGCCCGTCGATGGTGAACTTGAAGTGCCCGAGCACGAGGCCCGCAAACAGGACACCGGCCACGCCCAGGCTCACGCCGGCGACACGGACCTTGCCCAAGGCGGTGCCGGCGGCGCCGGCCAGGCCCAGCAAGACCACCGTCCGGGCGACGGAATCGTGCGAGAAAAGTGCGGTCAGCCAGTCCATGCTCCGAGCATAAGCCCGGGTCGTGCCGGCCGCGCCTCAAAATTTGCGAATTCCCGCGCGACCCGGCGCCCGGGAAAACTTTCGTGCGACCCGCGGCGCGGGCTTGTCCGGGCACGCCCGCCCGGCCACGTTCGGCGGCCGCTTTCCTCCCGTTCCCGCCATGGCGAAAAAAATCCTCCTCGGCCTGCTCGTCGTCGTCCTCGGCCTCCAGCTGGTCCGTCCCGAAAAAAACCTCTCCCCCGTCCGGCCCAAGACCGACCTCCTGCTGCAGCATCCGGCGCCGCCCGAGGTGAAACGTCTGCTCGAGGTCGGCTGCTACGACTGCCACAGCGACAACACGCGCTACCCGTTCTACGCCGAGATCCAGCCGGTCGGCTGGTGGCTCGCGCAGCACGTGCGCGACGGCAAGCGCGAGCTGAACTTCTCGTCGTTCGGCGACCTGAGCCCGAAGAAGCAGGGCAGCAAACTCGAGGAGATCATGGACGTGATCCAGAACCGCTCGATGCCCCTGAAATCCTACACGATCACGCACCGCGACGCGATCTACACGGACGCGCAGGTGAAGCAGATCAACGACTGGCTCGACGGCGTGCGGGCCAAGGTCGCCCCGGACGAGTGAGCGCCGCCGCCGCGAAGCCCCGCCCGCCCGCCCGGTTCGCGACGGCGCGGCTCGATGCCCGCCCGCCCCGGGCCGACGACGCGGAGGCGGTCTTCGCCGGCTGGGCTTCCGACCCGGAGGTGACGCGCTACCTCGCCTGGCCGGCCTACACGCAGACGGCGCCGCTGGCGGCGTTTCTCCGCGAAAGCGCGGCCCAGTGGGAGCGGGGCGGACTGGCGGGCCACTACCCGTGGCTGCTTTGTCTCAAGGGCACGGATACGCCGATCGGCTCCGTGGGGGTGACTTTCGAGGGCCAGGGCCGCGCGCTGTTCGGCTACGTGCTGGCGAAGCGGTGGTGGGGCCGGGGCTTCGCCGCGGAGGCGCTCGCGCCGCCCGTCGACTGGGCGCTGGCGCAGCCGGGGATCCACCGCGCGTGGGCTTTCTGCGACACGGCGAATCCGGCCTCGGTCCGCGTGATGGAAAAGGTCGGCCTGCAGCGCGAAGGCGTGCTGCGCCGCTGGCACGTGTGCCCGACGCTGGGCCCGGAGCCGCGCGACTGCATCGTGTGCGCGAAGGTGCGCTAGACCCGCGCGGCCGGCGGCGAACCGCCCGGATCGCCGCAAGAAGCGCGGAAGAATTGCCAGCGGCGCGGTTGCGTCGCGCCCGCCGCGGGCCCATAGTCCGGCCATGACCACCGCGACTACGTGCTCGAATCTCGCCGAGGCGGAACTGCTCCACTCGTTGCTCGTGGACAATGGCATCGAAGCCTTCGTGCTGGACGACGCGTTCGGCGGCATGATCCGCGTCCAGGTCGCCGACGACCAGCTCGAGGCCGCGCAGCGGCTGCTGGCGGAAGCGGCGAGCGCGTTCGCCGAGAACGACGGCGACGACGATCCCGCCGCGGACAAGGCCTGAGCGCCGGCGCGCCGCGGGCGCGCGCGACGCAGGATTCCGCGGACAGTTACAGGACCGGCGAAAATATCGCCGGCGAAATTCCGCGCGCCCGCGCAACCCGCGGGGGCACGCGGACCGTCTTGCCGCACGAATCCCGATCAACCGCATGAAAAACGATCCCTACTTCAAATTCGTCGCCGCCATCATTCTCGCCGGCGTCGTCGTCGCGCTCGGCACCGTCAACGACCCGGTCGCAAAAACCGCCGCCGCACACACCGCGCCCGCCGCACACGCCGATCTCGCCGAGTGAGTCCGCGCCCGCGCATGCGCGACTCGTATCGCAGCGCGAACGGGCGGGCCTAGCGGCGGACCCGGGCTTTCCTCGGATCGAACCGAAGAAGGCCCCGGCCCGCCGCGAGATTCCGCCGCCGGGCCGACCCGAATCACAGATTCGGGCCGGCGGGAGCTGCGCGTGCGCCGGAACCGCGCAGAAGCCGGGCCAAGGGCAACCTCCGCCGCGGCGTAGCGCTCCGCATACCGCCGGCGCAAAACCACGTAGGGAATTGCCGTTGGCAGCGCGGCGCCGCTCCGGAGCATTCCGGGTCCAGGGATGAACGAACGCCGGCCACTCTGGTCGTGGGCGCTGCTGCTCACGGCCCTCGCGACCGTCTACTACGGCACGGGACGCCTCTGCATCGGCATCTCGGCCCAGGTCGCGAACGTCTCGTGGATGCTCTTCATCCCGGCCGGACTGGCGCTGATCGCGGCGCTGCTCTGGGGCCGGGCGGTGGCGATCGGCGTGTTCGCCGGGGAATTCGCGATGACGCTCGCGAGCGACGAACCGCTGCTGGTCGGTCTGCTCATGGCCGCCGGCAACGGCCTCGACGCCGCGCTCGCCGGCTGGTGGTTCCACGACCGGCTCGGACGCCGGATCGAATTCGACCGGTTGCGCGACGTGGTCCAGCTGATCCTCGCCGAGCTGCTGGTCCTCCAGCCGCTGAGCACGGCGATGGGGATGCTCGCGCTGACGAGCGCGGGCCACCTGCCCGCGGGGCAGCTGTGGACGACGGCGTCGGCCTGGTATGCGGCGAATGTTTTCGCGATCTTTCTCGCGGCGCCCGCCGCGCTCGCGTGGCTGCGCTGGTCGCGGCCCGCGGACACCCGGGCGCAACGGGTGGAGCTCGGAGCGCTCGGGGCGTTGACGCTGCTGGCGGCGATGTTCGGCGCCGGCCGCTGGGCGATCGACGGGCTGCCGCTGCCGGTGACGCTGATCGTCGTGTTCCCGTTGCTCGTGTGGGCGGCGGTGCGGTTCGTGCCGTCGGTGGCCGTGACGGTCGGGACCACGCTGGGGCTGTTCGCGTTCGACGCGGTGCTCGCGGGCCAGGGACCGCTCGCCGGCATCGCGGTGGCGGACCGGATGTTTTACCTCAACGTCTTCATGGGTGTGTGCATCGGCACATCGCTTTTCCTCGGCGCGGCGATGGGCGAGGAACGCCGGCACGAGGCCGAGCAGGCGCGGCTCATCGGCGAACTGAAAACCGCGGTCGACCAGGTGAAGCGGCTGGAAGACTTCGTGACGTTCTGCGCGTGGACCGGGCGCGTGCGGTGGAACGACGAATGGGTCTCGGTGGAGCGGTTTTTGCGTGAGCGTTACAACCTGACCGTGAGCCACGGCATCTCCGAGGACGGCATCGCCAAGCTGCTCGCCGACATGCCGAAACCGCCGGAAGAGCCCGGCGCCCCGGGCAAACCGGGGCCCGGGGCGGCTCAGGCGTAGACGCGCACTTCGCAGACGCGGGCGTGATCGAGGCCGTTGGTCGCGGTGACGACGAGACGCAGGGCGCGAATGCCGGCCAGGGCGGGCGCCCCGGCCGCGACGAACCGGTGGACGCGGCGGCGCTGGTAGTTCCCGCGCTCCGTGTGCACCGCGCGCCACTCGCCGGGCGCGGCGGCGGTTTCCACCTCGAGACAATAGTCGCGGACCGTCTCGGGCTGCGGTTCGCCCCAGTGCATGCGGCGGGTGTAGCCGTCGGCCTGGGACAAGGTGAGGAACCGGTGCAGGCCGGTGTCGAAAATCAGCCCGACCTCGCGCACGGCGACGGGCTCGGCCCAGCGCAGTTCCAGCCAGGCGGGCAGACCGCCGGCCGGATCGCTCAGCCAACGGTGCGTGCCGGGACGGGCGCGATCGGGCGGGGCCACGGTGTAATGCGGCCGCGACGGCCCGGAATCGAGCGCCTTGAGCACGTCTTCCCAATGGTTGGCGGGGCCGGCCGCGGCGTTGCCGGCGGCGGGCGCGGGACCGTGCACCGCGCGGGTTTGACCGCTGACAACCAGGGCGGGCTCGCCGCCCGGCTGCGCGGAGGAGGCGGTGACCACGGCGCGGCGCGCGAGGTCGGCGTCGTCGCGGTTCGGCACACCGAGGAGATAGGCGTCGTCGCGCAGCAGCTGCTGCTGGATGCGCCCGACGAGCGCGGCGTCGCCGGCGATCTCGGCGGGCGCGACCCCGGCGCGGAGGGCCAACGCCGCGGCGGTGCCGACCCCCTGCCCCATCGCGGCGCAGGTCGCCATCACGCGCGTGGAAGCGAACGCGAGGTGCGTGGCGGAAATATTGCGGCCCGCGAAGAAGAGGTTGCGCAGCGTCGACGCCACGCAGCTGCGCAGCGGCAAATCGTAGAGCCAGGGCACATGGTGCTGGGTGCAGGGCGCTTCGCCCGGCGCGTCGACACCTTCGGGCGGATGTGTGTCGATGGGCCAGCCGCCGAAGGCGATCGCGTCGGCAAACGGGCGGGAACCCAGGACATCGTTTTCGGTGAGCACGTGCTGGCCGAGGAAGCGGCGGCTCTCGCGCTTGCCGGGAACAAAACCGATCCAGTCGAGCGCCCAGTGCGCGACGTCGAGGCCGCTCTTGTTCTTGATGTGGTTCCAGACCCCGAGCGTGATGCCGAGCAGCTCGTCGCGGATGCGCTCGCCGTCCTTGATCGAGTCGAGGCAGCCGCCCCACTCGATCCACCAGTAGCCGTATTCGAGGCCGAGGTCGGAGCCGCTTTTGCCGAACGGGCGGAGCTTGAAATCGGACGCGATGAACTTGCGCACCCACGGCGGCGCGACGAAGGGCATCGGGCGGTCGTGGCGGCGCGCCTGGAAGAGGATCGTGGAGCCGAGGGTCTTGGTGTCGCCCTGCGGCGGGGCGAGCGGTTCGCCGAAGGCCTCGCGGCCCTCGCGCCCGCGCAGGCAGGGTGCGCCGGCCTCCGCGCCGAGGCGGCCGTCGCCGGTGCAGTCGGCAAACATCGTCGCGGCGATCGTGAAGCGGTCCTCGGTCGAGGGCCGCTCGGCGGTCACGTCGACGATGCGACCGTCGGCGACGCGCGCGGCCACGACGGTGGTGTTCAGCAGCAGCGTGAGGTTCGGTTCGGCGCGGCAGAACTCGTAGAGGATGAGGTCGGCGACGGCGGGCGAGCGCTGGGGATTGCGCACGGCGAACTCGAGCCGGATTTCCTCGATGAGCCCGCCCTCGCGCGGCTCGAGCTCGAGCGGCAACCCGGCGTGGAGACCGGTGGCGCCGACGACGTGCATGCGGATCTCGCTGGAGGCGTTGCCGCCGAGGACGGGGCGATCCTGCACGAGAATGACCTTGGTCCCGAGACGGGCCGCCGCGAGCGCGCAGCAGACGCCGGACAAACCGCCGCCGGCGACGAGCAATTCGCACTGCAGGGATTTTTCGGTGACGACACTCATGGCGAAACCCGGTCGAACACGGCGATCGCGTCGGAGAGCACGAGGGGCACGGCGCGCTCGACGAGGGCGAACTCATGGCCGCCCTCGAGGCGGCGGACGCGGGCCGGGATCGGGGGCGTGGCGGCGGCGAGCGCGGCGAGGAAGTGTTCGTTCATCGTCCGCTCGAAGCCGCGGGTCGCGAGCACGAGCGTCACCACGGAGCCGCGGAGGGCGTCGACCGCGCGGAGCGGATTGAGCGTCGCCCAGACGGCGGGATCGGCGGTGAAGCGCGCGACGGGCACGCGGTAGTTTTGCCCTTCCGGCAAATCTTCCGCGCGCGGGAAATCGAGCAGGCCGATGATGCTGGCGACGAAACCGAAACGGCGGGCCGCGGGCTGGGCCTGCGCGAAACGCACGGCACCGTAACCGCCCATCGACCAACCGGCGATGCCGCGGCGCGCCGGGTCGCGGGCGACGGGCAACGTGCGTTCGGCCCACGCGATCACCTCGGCAAGGTAGGCGGCGTAGCGCGCGTCGGGCTGGGCGGGCGAGTCGATATACCAACCGTCCTCGCCCTGGGGCAGCACGACGTAGCAGCGGGCCGCGAGCAGCGCGGCGCGGGCCAGCGGGGAATCGACGAGCGAGCGGTGATGGCGACCGCGGCCGTGGAGAAAATAGAGG
>JACCDQ010541509.1_pt1 | contig 11575 bp, 14 predicted proteins | sample 7446031 | NCBI WGS metagenome assembly JACCDQ01 (sample SAMN15323442, study PRJNA562643) | freshwater metagenome | isolation source: river surface water | place: USA:Blue River Watershed | collected 2017-08-17
CACGCCTTAGCAGGATAGTCCGAGCAACCGCACAAGTCTGTCACATCTGTGGGATACCGTTCCAACCAGGTGACAAGATACAAGCCGACCACCTAGTGCCAGCCGCCTATGTGACCGACATCAGCCAACTAGCGCCAGCACACGCATGGTGCAACCAATCACGAGGCAACAAGCCGCTAGAAGACCTTTGAGAGCATGACCATAGCCCCCCACCGTTATATCCCCATACGGGGTTTTTTCTGCCTATCTGAGCGACCTCAAGACCCAGTCAGCCTATCCTCGTGCGCATCCGCAGTTCAAAACCCCCGAACTTGGTAGGCTTGGTTTATGCCTAATCCACCGAAGCCAGCCGAGCTAAAGATTTTGCAGGGTAATCCTGGTAAACGAGCCATGCGAACTAATGACGGTATTGCCCCACTTGAGTATGGTTATGTTGAACCGCACCGACCTCTCGGCCCTGTTGGTCAACAGTTTTGGGATTCCATCTTTGGTGCTGGCGAGTTGTGGATCAGCATCAAGACGGACACGGCTTTGGTTCAGATGTTGTGCGAGTCTTATGACCGCCGTGAGAAGTTGCGTGAGATGTGGGAGATGAATCCTGCTGACCGACCTGTGAACATGAGCCTGATTGAGATTGAGAAGCAAATCATCTCGGGGCTTTCATTGCTTGGGTTTTCACCGGCTGATCGAACTCGTCTTGGCTTGGTGTCGGCTAAGACTAAGAGCAAACTTGAAGAGCTACTAGCGAAGAAGAATGACCGCAACTAGCGCGTGGCCACCTCGTTGGCTTACCCCTATCCCTGCTGGCGCTGCCGAGCGTGGCGATGGTGACTTGGCTGTGGAGTTTGCTGAAACCTTTGGCTCGATTGGTAAGGATGGCATTGCTGGTAATCGTGGGGCTAACCTTGAGTTCCGTGATTGGCAGCGTGAACTGACTCGTGCCGTCTATGCCCGTGACGAGAATGGCGACCTTTGCTTTCAGACTTTGCTGATTGGCGAGCCTCGCAAGAATGGTAAGTCGGCTTGGGCTTCTGCTGCTGTGGCAATTTTCAAGCTGTTTGCCGAGGGCGTGAACGGTGCTGAGATTGTTATTGCTGCCGCTGAAAAGGAACAGGCTCGCATCATCTTTGAAGAATGTAAGCGCATGATTGTCGATTCTGAACTGGGCGAGGTTTGCACCGTTTACAAGGATTCAGTCTTTGTGCCTAATTCGGGCAATGTTCTCAAGGTCGTTTCTGCTGAGGCTTACTCTAAGGAAGGCTACAACCCGAGTTGCGTAATCATTGACGAGTTACACGCTCACCGTGACCGTTCCCTCTTTGATGTGTTCTCGCTTGCTATGGGTAACCGAGGCAAGATTGCTCAACTGTATTGTGTGACTACCGCTGGCGTGAAGTCGGACAGCACCGGCAACGATTCGATTGCTTATCAGCTTTACCAATATGGTAAGCAAGTGGCAACTGGTGAAGTTGTTGACCCTTCGTTCTTTATGGCTTGGTGGCAGGCTGACGATGATGCCGATCACCGCTTGCCTGAAACTTGGGCTTCCTGCAACCCTGGCTTCAATGACTTGGTAAGCGAGGCTGACTTTGCTTCGGCTGTGCGTAGAACGCCCGAGGCTGAGTTTAGAACTAAGCGCCTGAACCAATGGGTGAATAGCAAGATGGCGTGGCTTCCTGCTGGCACTTGGGATGCGCTCGCCGAAGATTGGGAACTTACTCCCGATGATGAGTATGTGCTTGGCTTTGACGGTTCATGGTCTGGCGACTCAACTTCTATCGTTGCTGTTGCGATGCCACTTGAAGAGGGCGGCCCTTACCGCGTCAAGCGTGTTGCGTCTTGGGAGAAGAACTTTGCTGTTGATGATGACTCGTGGCGTGTAAGCAAAGACGAGGTGACTATGTGGCTGATGAACTTTCACCAAGAGTTCCCTCGCATGCGTGAGATGGCTTGTGACCCGTCTTACTGGCATGACGAACTTTTACTTTGGCAAGAGTCTGGCGTTCCCGTTGTGATGTATCGCAACAGCCCTGAGCGCACCGTGCCGGCTACTGGCAAACTCTTTGATGGCATTATGAACAGCAAGTTTATTCACGATGGCGACCCTGCTCTGGCTCGTCACATTGATAACTGCGTCTTGAAGATTGACCCTCGTGGCGCTCGTATTACTAAGGATTACAGACAGCCGAAGCTCAAAGTTGACAACGCTATCGCATTGATGATGGCTTATGATAGGGCATCGGCTAGAATGGAAGAGGAAATTGTTCCGCAATTTTATTTCTAGGCAGGTATGATGGCAAGCATCTTTGATAGGTTCAGACGCGAAGAACGCGCCATTTCGTTTCAGACGGTTTGGGGTTCGGGTGGCGATCTAGTTATCGGCAACAACTCGGCAACGATGGTGAACGGCAAAACAGCCTTTAGCCTTGTGCCAGTCTTCTCAGCTGTGAGCCTAATCTCTGACACCATCTCGACTCTGCCAGTAGACGCTTACCAGCGCATTGATGGCAACCGTAAGCCTTACCGCCCGAAGCCGTCTTGGGTTGACCAGCCAGATGTTGACCAGACTCGTTCAGGTCACTATCAGTCGGTTTTGGTTTCGTTGCTTATTTGGGGCAACGCTTATGTGCGTGTGTTCCGCAACAACAAGGGCGAGGTTGTAAACCTTGTCTGCCTTGACCCTCAGAAGATGACTGTTGACCGTTCGGCTATCGGGCGCAAACTGTTCCACTACGAGGGCGAAGAGAAGGCTCTGACCTCTGACGAGATTCTGCACCTAACTGATTTGCTTGAGCCTGGTGCAATCGTGGGCGTTAGCCGTGTAGAGCGTCTGCGTGAGGCTCTTGGTCTAGGTATCGCCTTGCAGACTTTTGCTGCTACCTTCTTCGGTCGTGGCGTTACTGGCTCGCTTGTCGCTGAAGTGCCTGGCAACCTAAGCCCTGAGCAAGCCAAGCAACTAGCCGAGTCGCTCAACGATCGTCACGGTGGTTGGCAGAAGTCTGGCCGTGCGCTTATCGCAACCGGTGGCACAGTCCTCAAAGACATCTCGGTAAATAACGACCAGTCACAGTTCATTGAGTCACGCCGTTTCTTTGTTGAAGAAGTAGCTCGCCTGTTCAACATTCCTCTGTCGATGATGGATGTGCCTGGCGCTTCGAGTTACGCCTCGGTGGAAATGAACGCAATTCAGTTTGTGACCCACACCTTGCGCCCATTCATTGAAAAGATTGAATGGTCATACTCTCGCCTACTACCTGAGCAAGCGTTCCTAAAGTTCAATGTTGATGGTCTGCTTCGTGGCGACTTCAACAGCCGAATCACCGCGTATGCAACGGGTATGCAATCGGGCTTTATGAGCATCAACGATGTGCGCCGCATTGAGGACATGAGTCCAGTCACAGGTGGCGATGAATACCGTGTGCCACTTGCCAATGTGAACCTATCGGCTTCTAACTTGCCAGAACAAGAAGGCAAGATTAACATGGTCAAGGCTCTTATTCAGGTTGGCTTCGACCCAGCCGAAACTCTCAAGGCGTTCAACATCCCAGCAATCTCACACACCGGTGTGCCTAGCACCCAACTTCAGGCAGTCAATACGATTGACCCAGAAGACCCAGCGAGCGTTTACGGGGTCTAATGACTGTAACGCAAACGGTTTTCAATGTTGGCACAACCCCTGTCACGGTGGTCGCGCCTACTCATGACTTCGCTAAGTATGTTCTAAAAAACATTCAGCCAAAAGGCGTTGACGAGTATGCGCGTGACGGCTACATTTATGCCCTATTTGCCAAGCGTGACATTACTTCTGGCGCTGTTGAAAACCTTAGCTTTCTGACTGGCCCTACTGGCGCACAGTTTGATTATTACCAGTTGGTTTCTGAACACGCTTCAATCTACTCAGAGATTATTGAGTCACCTACTGTCACAACTGTTGGCGATCCAATCATTGCTTACAACATTAACCGCAACTTTAGCGATAGCCATAACGCAGTTATCAAGGCCGCTTCATCGGCTACTGGTGGAACGGTTATTCAGTCTGAGTTTGTTACTGCCAGCAATCAGGGTGGCGGTGCTATCTCTAGCCAAAAGATTGTGACCCTCAAGCCAAACACTCAATATGTTCTTCGGGCTACCAATGTCGGCAACCAGACAACCACTTGGTATTCGCAGATTGGTTTCAGCGAACACTTCAACGGCTATAACAATATCTGGCTGGGAACTGTGTCAGATTCGCTAGTGCTAAAGCCTGGCGAAGAGATTGTCATGGAATTGCTACCTGAAGAAACTATCAACGCAACATCGCTAATCGACAGCAACAAACTATCCGTTATGAGGCAGGAATAAAATGCCGTATTACATTGAGCAAAATCACCCTGAGTGCAAATCTGGTTGGGCTGTTACTGATGGCGGTGACGGCTACTACGGTTGCCACACAACTAAAGCCTCGGCTATCAAGCAAGCAGTTGCTATTAGCCTAAATACTGACGAGCCTTTTGAGGGCGAGCGAGCTGCGCTTGATGAACTAATGATTGGCGACTGGGTTTCTTGGGATGTTTTGAACCCTGAGATTGCCGCTGTCATTGTGGACATTCAACAGGATCAGGCTTTGCTTGGCTTGTATGACTACGAAGATGGCATCTTTGAGCAGACTGACAAAGTAATGATTTTGAACATCTTTAGATTGGTCAAGATTGCTCGCCCAGAAATGGTTGCTGAAGAAATCCCTCATCAAGATGAAATGCCTCAGCCAGAAGACCCTATTGAGCCAGCAGTCTTTGAAATGGCTACTCGTGCAATCAACCAAGAAGCGCCAGCCTACATGAGAGCAGCAGCTCGGCGTGGGCTTGAGTATTACGCAGACGGCTTAGGCGGTGACGGTCTTGTAGAGCGCACCATTGACGAGGCTCGTGACATGGCTGAGGGTCGTGTCAGCGATGACAAGTGGATTCGCATTGCCGCTTGGATTGCTCGCCACTTGGGCGACCTAGACTCGCCTGATGCAAACCCAGAATCAGACAACTATCCTTCGGCTGGTGTAGTCGCTCACTTGCTTTGGGGTTCAGGCCCTAGCAAGGCAAGCGCTCGCCGTGCGCTAGATTACGCCGAGTCTGTTGTTGCTAGGATTAGAATAGAGCAAGAAAGCGAAAGAATGACCGAACCTGTTATTGATGAGTCACGCGATAAGTGGCTAAGAGCAGCATGGAAGATCAAGGCTCGCCTAGAGGGTAATGCTGAGGGTCGTTCACTTGGGGGTATTGAAACTCGTGCCAACCATGTTGAACTTCGCGCCGAGGGCGATGGAAGAACCTTCAGCGGTTACGCTTCGGTATTCAACGAACCCTCTCTCCCCTTGCCATTCACAGAGATTGTCAAGCCTGGCGCTTTCAAGCGTTCGCTACAATCACGCAACCGCATGATGTTGCTGTGGAATCACGACACCTCAAACCCTCTAGCCTCAACCCGTAACGGTTCGCTAGTTCTGACCGAAGACGCTAAGGGCTTGTTCGTAACTGCCACCTTGCCAGACACCACTCTCGGGCGCGACATCGCTGAGTTGGTTCGCACCGGTGTTGTTGACGCTATGAGCTTTGGCTTCTCGGTTCGCAAAGACTCATGGTCACACGATGGCTCAACTCGCTACCTTGAAGATGTTTCACTCAGCGAAGTGTCATTGGTTTCAACCCCAGCCTACGAACAGACTTCGGGAACTGTGTCAGTTAGATCAGCAGACGGCATCTCAGCTGATGCTCTAGCCGATGCTCTTTTGAAGATTGAGTCAGGTGATGAGTTAGACTCAGAACAGGGCGCACTTATGCGCGATGTTATCGAGCGCCTATCAAAGACTGAAGCAACTCCAGAACCAGAAGTAGAGGGTGACCTTACCGCTCTCTATAAGAAGAAACTCGCACTCGCAGAAATGGGCAACTAATGGCTAACGCTAACGACATCAAAACCGCAATCGCAGTAATCAAGGAAGTTGCTGGCGACCCAAGCGTGGGCGCTATCAAAGACCTTATTGACCTGCTCGAAAACTCCGGCACTCCGACCAAAGAAGATCGGGTTGTGACCGCGAAGGAAACACGCTAACCCCTCATTGAGCGTGTAGCCCCTAGCCTTATTCCCTTTCGGCTAGGGGCATTTCTTTACCCTTTTGTGGCGGGTATACAACTGCGTTGTAGGATATATACAAGGCTCTGAGTTGGCTCGGCCCTTATCTGTTCTGCGTCTGCGCGGCAGGAATCCAAAACCCATTTAACAGAAAGTGACACCATGTCAGACTTCATCAAGTCACAGGCAGAAGTTCGTTCAAACCTTATCGCTCAGATGCGCGAAATCTTAGATTTTGCCTCAGACGAGAAGCGTGGACTAAACGCCGAAGAAATCCAGAAGATCAACCGCATTGAGGCTGACATTGAGGCACGCGATGCTTCAATCGAAACCGCAAAGCGTGTAGAAGAGCGTTCAGCTCAGGCTGCTGAGGCTGCTGCTTCATTCACCCCATCAGTTGCTTCAGTTTCAAACGATGCAGACTTGCTTCGTGCAATCGCTCGTGGCGAGATGCGCGGTCACGAGTTCGCTCGCGAAACCCGTGCGGCTCTTGTTCCATCAGCAAACACCGTTGGTCAGTCATTCTATGACCAGGTCTTCGGCGTTGCTCGTCTAGTTGGCCCAATGCTTTCAACCTCAGAGGTAATCAACACCGCTTCGGGTGAAACCCTAGTATTGCCAACCGTTACCGCTTACTCAACTGCTACCGCTACTTCAGCAGGTTCAGCAATCTCAGAGTCAAACCCAACCTTCAGCAGCCTTTCACTAGGCGCTTACAAGATTGGCGCTCTAGTGTCAATCTCGAACGAGCTTATTGCTGACGCTGGCTTCGACATCTCAGGCTACATTGCACAGCAGCTTGGCGAGTCACTTGGTTTCCAGGCTAACGCATTGCTAACCACCGGAACTGGAACTGTTCAGCCTACTGGTGTTGCTACCTCAGCAGGCTCAGTTGTAACTGGTTCAACCGCTGTATCAGGTGCGTTCAGCTACGAGAACCTTGTAGACCTCGTTTACGGTATCGCAGACGGCGCTCGTGTTCTTCCTAACCTGGGCTTCCAGATGTCGAAGACTGGTATCGCAACTGCTCGTAAGATGAAGGATGGTGCAGGTAACTACATCTGGACTGACTCAGCTGTTCCTGGTCAGGCTGCAACCCTTCTTGGTTACGGCGTTTACGAGAACCCAGCTGTTGCTGCAGTAGCAACTGGCGCTAAGTCAGTTCTATTCGGTCACCTACCTTCATACAAGGTTCGTATTGCTGGCGGTCTTCAGATTGCACAGTCGGCTGACTATGCGTTCAACACCGATGTAACCACCTTCCGTGGAACCATGCGTCTTGACGGTGGACTAACCCACGCAACTCACATCGGGTATTTCAAAGGTGGCGCGAGCTAAACCCTCGCCCTTCCTTAGCAAGACCGGAAACCCCCGAGTGCGTAGGCTCGGGGGTTTCCTCTATTTTGTGCTAACTTGGAAGCATGAAACCTACGCAAAAAAAACTAAACGGCAATGTTGTTCTATACAGCAATTCACCTGGACAGCCAACCGGCTACGGCGAGCAAATCAAAATCATCGCTGACCGCCTAGTTCGTGATGGCGCTAATGTCGCTGCCATTTCCAACTACGGCCTAGAGGGCAATGTTTCAACTTATGAAACCGCCTACGGCACTATCCCTCATTACCCTCGTGGGCATGAAGGCTACTCTAACGATGTTGCTGGTATGCACTTCAAGCACTTTGTTGATCAGCACCCTGGCAAGCCGAACCTTATGTTTGGGCTTTATGACTCTTGGATTATCAAAGGCAAGGGCTGGGATGACAAGCCGATTGCTTGGTATACACCGCTTGACCATGTGACTATGCCACCGCTTGTTAAGGCGTTTCTTCAGCGCGAGAATGTGACCCCGATTGCGATGAGCAAGTTCGGCGTTGAGCAGATGACTGCTAACGGCATTGAGTGCGAGTATGCGCCTCATTCGATTGACACCAAAATCTTCAAGCCTACTGACAAGATTCAGGGCTACGATGTGCGTGACTACATGGGAACTCACGGCAACTTTGTTGTTGGCGCTGTCGCAGCTAACAAGGCTTCAGGTTTGATGCACCGCAAGGGCTTCTCTGAAATGTTGTTGGCGTTCTCTATCTTCCGTAAGCGTCACGAGGATGCTGTGTTGTATTTGCACACCGATCCGATTGGCACGGCTGGGGGCTGGAATCTGATTGAGATGATTGAAGCCTTTGGTATTCCTAAAGACGCTGTCTTGTTCCCACCGTTTGTTGATTACCGCTATGGCATCCCTCAGACTGATTTGGCGACACTCTATTCGGGCATGGATGTTTATCTAGCAACTTCTTATGGCGGCGGTTTTGAAGTGCCATTGATTGAGGCTCAGGCTTGTGGCGTTCGTGTGATTGCACCGTCTTGGACTGCGCCAAAAGATTTGGTTGCTGATGATGGTTGGCTCATTGAGGGTCAGCCGATTTGGGATGCGAGCCAGTCTTCGTTCTGGCAGATTCCACTTGTGCCTTCTATTGTGAACGCTCTCGAGTTGGCGTATGAAGCAGAGCGTGGCCCTAGCCAGGTTGCTATTGATTTTGCTTCACAGTTTGATTCTGAGAAAGTTTGGCAAGAGAACTGGTTGCCTATCTTCAAGAAGTTGCTGAAAAAGTGAAACTAGCCTTTATGAAAATCTGCAAACAGGATTTAGGTTTTGCATGATTCCTGTTCTTGGCTTTTGCACTCTAAAGCGGTTTGACCTTGCCGAGCGGTTGCTTGCTAGCATTGATTACCCTGTCGAACACTTGGTCATTGTGGATAACTCTGGCACAGGGATGTGGCAACCTGTGAAGCCTGAGTCAGTTCAAAAGATGTGGGTTCTGCGTGTGCCGTTTGGGCTGGGTTTGACGGGTGCTTGGAACTTGGTTATCAAGTCCACGCCTTATGCCCCCTATTGGCTTCTGGTGAACGATGACGCATGGTTTGAGGCTGGTGCTTTGCAGACAATTGCCGAGCAGGTAGACACCGAGGCGCTGAACTTTTTGGACATCAATCCTAAGTGGTCTGCTGTGGTCTTTGGCGAGGGCATGATCGAAAAGGTTGGCTTGTATGACGAGCGCTTTTATCCGTTGTATTTTGACGACAATGACCTGGAACGCCGAGTTGAGTTTCACGGTGTGCCGACAAAACAAATCCCTGCAACGGTTCATCACGAAAATAGCTCGACACTTCTTAGCGGTTTCCAAGACAAGAACAATGTTTCGTATCGCAATAACCAGTATGTCTATAACTGGAAAGAAGAACAGCAAGACTATACTCAGGGCGAGTGGTCGCTGGCGATTAGAAGGGCTAACCGATGGGATTGACCGTGTATTCGGGTGGGTCGTTTGATCTTTACCACAGGGGACACGCTGAGTTCTTGAAGCGTTGCAAACAACTCGCAGGGCCAGATGGCGAGGTAGTCATTAGCCTAAACACAGACGAGTTTATTCTTGCCTACAAGGGCAAAGGTTTGGTTATGAACTATGAGGAGCGAAAAGATGTCTTGGAAAGTTGCCGCTATGTGGATAGGGTCGTTCCTAACATTGGGGGCGCTGATTCTCGCCTCGCTATTGATTTGGTGAAACCTGACCTAATTGTGATTGGTTCAGACTGGGCCAGGCGCGACTACTACGCACAGATGCAGTTTGACCAAGACTGGCTAGACGCTCGCGGTATCGGGCTTGCTTACATTCCTTATACGGCTGGCATTTCTAGCACAGACATTAAGGCTAGGTTGGCTAGGCGGTAGAATAGAAACATGGCAATCACGAACGGTTACGCAACTCTGGCAGAAGTCAAATCTGCCCTGCGAATTATTGACAATCAAGACGATTCTCTTTTGGAGATGGCGATTGAGTCAGCCAGCCGTCTTCTTGACTCATACACCGCCCGCTCGTTCTACAACGCAGGCACAGCCTCACGCTACTTCGTAGCCGCTAACGATTACCGCACCGACCTTGATGACGCAATCTCAATCACCGAGGTCGCTACCGACTTCTCAGCTGACGGCTCTTATGACACCATTTGGTCAGCAACCGATTACGAACTGCTACCTCTGAACGGCCGTGTAGACGGGTTGCCTGTGCCTTACAACGCAATCAAGGTTGCCGCAGGTGGCGATTACACCTTCCCTGTTTACAACGGCGAAGGATTGGTCAAGGTAACTGGCACTTGGGGTTGGTCTTCAATTCCTATTGCTATCAAGCAAGCAACCATCATTCAGGCAAGCCGTATCTTCAAGCGCCTAGATTCACCGCTTGGTGTTCTTAGCTCGCCAGACCTCGGCTTTATCCGTGTAGGTTCACGCCTTGATCCTGATGTGGCCCAGTTGGTAGACCCTTACCGGATTGTGAAGTTTGCCTAATGGCTTCAATCTCAACTCTTAGAACTGCGATTGCTACTAACCTGGCAACTATCTCAGGGCTTCGGACTTCACCGACTGGCACAATCCCTGACAATGTAAACCCACCATATGCCATCGTTGCACCGACTACGGTTGATTACCACCGTTCATTCTCGGCTGGCGGTTTGAACACTTACAACTTCACCGTGACCGTTGTTGTTGGTCGCGTATCTGAGCGCACAGCTCAGAACACTCTTGATGCCTACTGCTCGCCTACTGGGTCTGCCAGTATAAAACTTGCGGTAGAATCAAATAGGACACTAGGCGGTGCAGCGTATGACTGCGTAGTGACTGGGATGCGGAACTATGGTTCTGTAACCATCGGAGAAAACACATACTTGGCAGCCGAGTTTGACTTGACTGTTCAGGCTAACTAAAAAACAAGGAGAATCAAATGGCAACTTTCGTAGCCACCGACTACAAGATCACCGTAAATGGCACGAACTTGTCGTCTTCACTAACCTCGGTTGACCTTTCACTTTCTGCTGACTCAGTAGAAACCACCGCTTTTGGTGGCGCATGGAAGACCGAAACTGCTGGTCTAAAGTCTGGCAACATCACCCTAAATTTCAACCAGGATTTCGGAAGCGCGGCCGTCGATGCGACCCTTTTCCCCCTCTTCGGAACTCAGGCAACTGTTGTTGTTACCCCAACCTCAGCAACCGTTTCAGCAAGCAATCCTTCGTATACCGGTGTATTTAACTGCACCGCATATCAGCCCTTCGCTAGCTCTGTCGGCGATTTGGCCACATTGAGCGTATCGTGGCCTAGCTCAGGCACTATTACCAGGGCAACGGCCTGAGTTTTAGGCTAGACTCAAAACATGAAAATCAATCTACGCGTTGAATATGTTTCGGGTGAGGCTATTGAAGCCTCAGCCACCGCACCTGACCTTGTTGCTTTTGAAGACAAGTTCTCGTTGAGTGTTACCAAGCTCGAATCTGAGATGAAGTTCACTCACCTAGTCTGGCTTGCTTGGACTTCGCTTCACCGATCAAAAAAGGTTTCACAGGATTTCGAGGCTTGGCTTGAAACTGTGGCATCGGTTGGGCCGAGCGAAACCCCAAAATAGTAGGGCTTGG
>JACCDQ011227762.1_pt1 | contig 11575 bp, 10 predicted proteins | sample 7446031 | NCBI WGS metagenome assembly JACCDQ01 (sample SAMN15323442, study PRJNA562643) | freshwater metagenome | isolation source: river surface water | place: USA:Blue River Watershed | collected 2017-08-17
GACATTTCGGGCCGCCCCTATCTCGTCTGGAACGCCAGGTTCAGCGTCGAGCGGCTGGGCGAGATGGACACCGAGCTTTTTTCGCACTGGTTCCACGCCTTCAGCACGGCGGCGGGCATCACGCTGCATGTCGAGAATCTCTACGGCGAGAACAACCACCACATCATTGAGAGCTGCTTCAAGGCGCTTGCCCGTGCGCTGCGGCAGGCGGTCGAGATCGACCCGCGCAAGGCCGACGCCGTCCCTTCGACCAAGGGAACCTTGGGCGGTGCCTGAAACGCTCGCGCTCATCGATTATGGCGCGGGGAATCTCCATTCGGTCGAAAACGCGCTCAACGCGGCGGGGGCGAACAATGTCGTCGTGACCGCCGATCCGTCGGTGGTGCGCGGCGCTGACCGTATCGTGTTGCCCGGCGTCGGGGCATTTGCCGCCTGCATGGGCGCGCTTTCGGGCATTCCCGGCATGGTCGAGGCGATGGAAGACGTTGTGCTTGAAAAGGCCCGCCCCTTTCTTGGCATCTGCGTCGGCATGCAATTGCTGGCCGAGACCGGCGAGGAGCATGGCAGCACCAGGGGCCTCGGCTGGATCGGCGGCACGGTGCGCCATCTCGCGCCCGCGGATCCCGCCTGCCCAAATGACCCTCACTATAAAGTGCCGCACATGGGCTGGAACGATGTCCGCCCCACGCGCCCGCACCCACTGATCGTACCGGGCGAGGCCTATTATCTGCACAGCTACGCGGTCACCGAGCTCGACCCGTCGCTGGTCCTCGCCACCACGGATCATGGCGGCGAGGTCGTTGCCGCGGTTGGCCGCGACAATATCTGCGGCGTGCAGTTCCACCCCGAGAAGAGCCAGGCCTATGGCCTTGCCCTCCTCGCCCGCTTCCTCGACTGGAAACCGTAAAGTATGTCGCTGCCAAAGCCGCTGATCGTCTTCCCCGCCATCGACCTCAAGGGCGGCAATGTCGTCCGCCTTGCCGAGGGCGACATGGATCGCGCCACCGTCTACGGGAATGACCCGGCGGCGCAGGCCCGTGCCTTTGCCGATGCCGGCAGCGACTGGCTCCATTGCGTCGATCTCGACGGCGCCTTTGCCGGCCGTGCGGTCAATGCCGAAGCGGTCGAGAGCATCGTCGCGGCCTTCCCGGGCAAGATCCAGCTCGGCGGCGGCATCCGCGACCGCGCCGCAATCGACCGCTGGCTCGATCTTGGTGTCGAGCGCGTCGTGATCGGCACCGCCGCGCTCGAGAATCCCGATCTGGTCAAGGACGCCGCCAAGGCGCTGCCGGGCCGCATCGTCGTCGGCGTCGATGCCCGTGACGGCTTCGTCGCAACGCATGGCTGGGCCGACGTCTCGACCATCTCGATCTACGACCTCGCCGACCGCTTCGCCGATGCTGGCGTCGCAGCCTTGCTCTTCACCGATGTCGGCCGTGACGGGCTGCTCAAGGGCTGTAACGTCGACGCCACGCTGGCGCTGGCCCGCCACGCCTCGATCCCGGTGATCGCCTCGGGCGGCGTCAAAGACATTGGCGACATTGAGGCGCTTGCCCCGCATACCGCCGACGGCATCGAGGGCGTGATCACCGGCCGCGCGCTTTATGACGGCCGCCTCGATCTGCGCGAGGCCCTCAGGGTCGCCCGCGGATGAGCGTCCGCGTCCGCGTCATCCCCTGTCTCGACGTCGCCGATGGCCGGGTGGTCAAGGGCGTCAACTTCGTCGACCTCGCCGACGCCGGCGATCCGGTCGAACAGGCGCGCGTCTATGACGCCGCCGGCGCCGACGAGCTCTGCTTCCTCGATATCACCGCGAGCCATGAAGGCCGCGGCACCATCCTCGACATCGTGGCGCGCACCGCCAAGGTGGTGTTCCTGCCGCTCACCGTGGGCGGCGGGGTACGCAGCGTCGACGACGCCCGCGCGCTGCTGCTCGCCGGCGCCGACAAGGTCGCCGTCAACTCGGCCGCCGTCGCCCGACCCGAACTGGTCGCCGAGATCGCCGAACGCTTCGGCGCACAATGCGTGGTCGGCGCGGTCGACGCCCGCAGCGTCGCCCCCGGCAAGTGGGAAATCTATACCCATGGCGGCCGCCGCCCGACCGGGATTGACGCCATCGACCATGCCAAGCGCCTCGCATCCCTCGGCGCGGGCGAGATCCTGCTCACCTCGATGGACCGTGACGGCACCCGCGACGGCTATGACCTTGCCCTCACCCGCGCCATCGCCGACGCCGTCCCGGTGCCGGTGATCGCATCGGGTGGCGTCGGCAATCTGGATCATCTCGTGGCCGGCGTCACCGAAGGCCATGCCTCGGCGGTGCTCGCCGCCTCGATCTTCCATTTCGGCCAGCACAGCATTGCCGAGGCACATGCCCGCTTGCGCGCCGCCGGCCTGCCGGTGCGCGGCGGCAATTGACTTGGCCGCCGGATAAGGCTTCACAGATCGACATGACCAACCCGCTTGCCCAGCTTGAAGCGACGATTGCCGCACGACGCGCCGCCGACCCGGCCGAAAGCTATGTCGCGCGCCTTTTCGCCAAGGGCCGCGCCAAGATCGCGCAAAAGGTCGGCGAGGAAGCGGTCGAGGCCGTGATCGCCGCGATGGCCGGCGACCGTGACGGCCTCGTCTCGGAAAGCGCCGATCTTTTCTTCCACCTCGCCGTGCTGCTGGCCGAACAGGGCGCGAGCTTCGACGATGTCCTTGCCGAGCTCGACCGCCGCGAGGGCGTGTCGGGCATCGCCGAAAAGGCATCGCGCCCCAAGGACTGAGCCATCATGCCGATTGATCCGACGCGTCCCTATGACGAGCAGAATATCTTCGCCAAGATCCTTCGCGGCGAAATTCCGTGCCGCAAGGTGCGCGAGGACGAATGGTCGCTCGCCTTCCACGACATCAACCCACAAGCGCCGCACCACATCCTCGTGATCCCCAAGGGGCCCTATGTCTCGTGGGACGATTTCTCGGCGCGGGCGAGTGATGCCGAGATCGCCGGTTTCGTCCGCGCGGTCGGCATTGTCGCGCGCGAGGCAGGGATGGTCGAACCCGGTTATCGCCTGCTCGCCAATGTCGGGCAGGATGGCCATCAGGAGGTGCCCCATCTCCATGTCCACATATTTTCTGGAAAACCGCTCGGGCCGATGCTGGCGCGCTGACAGGCCCGCCAAAATCCTGTTGCGCAACCAGAATTAGGGGCTAGGCTCCCCCATCCAAATCAAATGGGGGACAACCACCATGAACCTGCGCGTCAAGCCACTCGACGCCATTCTCGCCACCGCCGAAAAGAAGTCGCTCCACCGGTCGCTGGGGGCGTTCCAGCTCACCATGCTCGGCATCGGCGCGATCATCGGCACCGGGATTTTCGTTCTCACCGCCGCCGCCGCCCAGAAGGCCGGCCCCGGCATGATGTGGAGCTTCATCATCGCCGGCGCCGTCTGCGCCGTCGCGGCGCTCTGCTATTCGGAACTGGCCTCGATGGTCCCGGTTTCGGGTTCGGCCTACACCTATACCTATGCCGTCGTCGGCGAACTGCTCGCCTGGATGGTCGGTTGGGCGCTGATCCTCGAATATGCCGTGGCGGCCTCGGCCGTCTCGGTCGGCTGGTCGGGCTATTTCATGGGCCTGCTCAAGAGCGTGACGGGGTTCACCCTGCCACCCTTGCTGTCGGCCGGGCCGACCTGGTCGATGAACGGCCTCATTCCCCATGCCGACTTCTCGACCGGCATCGTCAACGTCCCCGCGATCTGCGTCGCGCTGGCCGTGACATGGCTGCTCATGATCGGCACCACCGAGAGCGCGCGCGTCAATGCCGTGCTGGTGGTGATCAAGATTGCCGCCCTGACCGCCTTCATCGCGCTGACCCTGCCGGTGCTCGATACCGGCAACTTCTCGCCCTTCACCCCCCATGGCTGGTTCGGCCCGGCGGGCACGAGCGGGATGGGCGTGGTCGGCGCGGCTGCGTCGATCTTCTTCGCCTATGTCGGCTTCGACGCTGTCTCGACCGCCGCCGAAGAGACCAAGAACCCGCAAAAGAACGTGCCGATCGGCTTGATCGGTTCGCTCGCCATCTGCACCATCTTCTACCTGCTGGTTGCCAGCGGCGCGATCGGCGCGATGGGTGCCCAGCCGGTGGTCGGCCCCGACGGGGCCATCGTCCAGCCGGGCTCGGAAGGCTTCAAGGCCGCCTGCGCACTGGCCGAAAATGCCGGGACGCTGGTCTGCTCGAACGAGGCACTGGCGCATGTGCTGCGCTCGATCAACTGGCCGGTCGTCGGCAACGCGCTTGGCCTTGCCGCCAACCTCGCTTTGCCCTCGGTCATCCTGATGATGCTGTTCGGCCAGACCCGCATCTTCTTCGTGATGGCGCGCGACGGCCTGCTTCCCGAGAAGCTCGCCACCGTCCACCCCAAGTGGAAGACCCCGCACATCGTGACCGCGATGACCGGCGTGTTTGTCGCTATCGCGGCGGCGCTGCTGCCGGTTGGCCAGCTTGCCGACATCTCGAACTCGGGCACGCTGTTCGCCTTCTTCATGGTGTCGATCGCGGTGCTGGTGCTGCGGGTCAAGGACCCGGCGCGTCATCGCCCCTTCCGTACGCCTGCGGTGTGGATCGTCGCGCCGCTGTCGATCGTCGGCTGCGCCTCGCTCTATTTCAACCTGCCGGTCGAGGCGATGCTCGTTCTGCCGGTGTGGGGCGGGCTCGGGCTGCTGATCTATTTCTTCTACGGCTATCGCAAGAGCCATGTCGGCCGTGGCCAGATCGAGGTCCATGAAAAGGATCGCGACGCTCCGCCGTCGGCCGTACCGCCTGCGCCCAAGCTCTAGGCTTCGGCACGGCGTTCAAGAGAAAGCCCCTTCCGGCCCGCGCCGGGAGGGGTTTTTCTTACCCCAGGCGCGTGGCGACCAGCGCCGAAAGATCGGCCTCGGGCCGCGCGCCATAATGCGAAATCACCTCGGCCGCGGCGATCGCACCCATCCGCAGCGCCTCGACCAGCGGACGTTCCTGCACAAGGCCCGTCAGCACCCCCGCCGCGAACAGGTCGCCCGCCCCGGTCGTGTCGACCACCTCGGCCACCGGCTCGGCATCCACCGCAACCCGCACCCCGTCGGCGACCGCGATCGCGCCCTTTTCACTGCGCGTCACCACCAGCATCGGCACCCGTGCCGCCGTCGCGGAAATCGCCGTGTCAAAGTCATGCGCATGGGTGAGCGACAGGATCTCGGACTCGTTGGCGAACAGGATATCGATCTGCCCGGCGTCGATCAGCGCGTTGAAGTCGTTGCGATGGCGCTCGATGCAGAAGGCGTCGGACAGGGTCAGCGCGACCTTGCGTCCGGCCTCGCGCGCCGCCGTGATCGCGCGGCGCATCGCGGCGCGCGGCTCTTCGGGATCCCAGAGATAACCCTCGAGATAGAGGATCGACGCCGCGCGCACCCGTTCGAGGTCGAGCAGCTCGGGGGCCAGATATCGCGACGCCCCCAGATAGGTATTCATCGTCCGCTGGGCATCGGGGGTCACGAGCACGAGGCATCGCGCGGTCGGCGGCTGGCCCGGGCGCGCCGGCGTATCGAACGTCACGCCAAGCGCCCGTATGTCGTGGCTGAAAACGCGCCCCAGCTGGTCATCTGCGACCTGCCCGATAAAGCCGACCCGCGCGCCCAGCGCCGCCGCGCCCGCGACCGTATTGGCCGCCGAGCCGCCGCTGATCTCGCGCCCCGGCCCCATGCGCGCATAGAGCGCCTCGGCTTCCTCGGGAGTGAAGAGCAGCTGCATCGAGCCCTTCACCAGCCCCTCGCTGGCCAGAAAGGCGTCGTCGGCCGTCGCGATCACGTCGACGATGGCGTTGCCGATGGCGAGAATGTCGAGGCTGGGCTGGGTCATGCGCTACTCCTGCAATGAGGGCAGCAGCGCTAGACGCCCGCCGCGATCAGGGCAAGGCCGGCTCGGGCAGCTTCACGGCTTCGGGACGCAGTTCGGCCAGCGCCCACGCGGCCGCCTCGGCGACGACCGGCGACGGATCGTCCAGCAAGCCCCTCACGGCGGGCACAAGCTTGGCATCGCCGCTGTTGCCGGCAGCGATCAGCGCGTTGCGCACCATCCGGTCGCGCCCGATGCGCTTGATCGGCGACCCGGCGAAAATGGCGCGGAAGGTCGGGTCATCGAGTCCCAGCAGGTCGGCCAGCGCAGGTGCCTTGAGCTCGGGTCGCCCGGCAAAGGCGCGGTTGGCGGCGGCGGCTTGCGCGAAGCGGTTCCAAGGGCAGACGGCCAGACAGTCGTCGCAGCCATAGATTCGGTTGCCGATCGCCTTGCGGAATTCGTGCGGGATCGGACCCTTGTGCTCGATCGTCAGATAGGACACGCAGCGCCGCGCATCGACCCGGTAGGGCTCGGGGAAAGCGTCGGTCGGACAGGCGCGCTGGCAGGCGGCGCAGCTCCCGCAACGATCGACCGACGGGGCGTCGGGCGGCAGGTCGAGCGTCGTCATGATCGCGCCGAGGAACAGCCAGTTGCCTTCGCTCCGGCTGACAAGGTTGCTGTGCTTTCCCTGCCAGCCGATCCCGGCCGCAGCCGCGAGCGGCTTTTCCATCACCGGCGCGGTGTCGACGAACACCTTGACGTCGGCACCAGGCGCCCGGGCCACCATCCAGCGCGCCAGCGCCTTGAGCGCCTTCTTGACCACGTCATGATAATCGGCGCCCTGCGCATAGATCGAGATGCGGCCCCGGTCGCGCACATTGGCCAGCCGCAGCGGGTCTTCGGCGGGGGCATAGCTCATTCCCAGCATCAAGATCGAATTAACCTCGGGCCACAGCGCCCGCGGGCGCCCGCGCTGCTCGGCCCGTTCGGCCATCCACATCATCTCGCCATGCGCGCCCTCATCGAGCCAGCGCCGCAATCGGGCGACCGTCTCGGGCGCGGCGTCCGCCGGCGCGATTCCGCACGCGACGAAGCCCAGCGCGCGGGCTTCGCGACGCAGGTCATCGACGAACTGGGCACTTTCGGCGGGCGACATGGCTGTCTTTTTACCACCGCTCGCGCCGTCACTGAACCTGTTTCGGATGACGAATTGGTTCGCCTGCCCTAAATGACACGAAACAGTCGCGCCGAATGGAGACGGGAATGAAAATTCTGGGCAAGGTCTGGGCAGTGCTGGTGGGCGTCAAGGATGCCCTGGTCCTGCTCTTCATGCTGCTCTTCTTCGCCCTGCTCTACGCAGCGCTGTCGTTCAGCCCCAACCCGGCCGAGGGAATTTCCGCCGACGGCGCGCTGCTCGTCCGTCTCGACGGCAGCATCGTCGAACAGCCCCGCGCGGTCGATCCGGTCGCGCTCTTCGCGGGCGAAAACGACGGCGGGACCGAGTATCGGCTGCGCGACCTTGTCCACGCCTTGCGGACCGCCGCCAACGACGACCGCATCAAGGTGGTCGTGCTCGACCTCGACCGCTTCGCCGGCGGCGGGCAGGCAACGCTTGCCGAAGCGGCGGCTGCAGTCGACGAGACCCGCGCCGCGGGAAAACCGGTCCTCGCTTATGCCACCGGCTATGACGATGACAGCTACCAGCTGGCCGCGCATGCCAGCGAGGTCTGGCTCAACCCGCTCGGCGCGGTGATGATCGCCGGACCGGGCGGAACGCGCCTCTATTACAAGGGGCTGCTCGACAAGCTTGGCGTCAGCGCCAACGTCTATCGCGTCGGCACCTTCAAGTCCGCGGTCGAGCCCTATATCCGCAACGACCAGTCGCCCGAGGCGCGCGCCGCCAATCAGGCGCTTGCCGACAGCCTGTGGCGGCGCTGGCAGACCAGCGTGTCCAAGGCGCGTCCCAAGGCGCGACTCGGCGCCTATGCCGCCAACCCCGAAGCCTTTGCCGCGCAGGCCCAACGCAGCCTGTCGCAGGCCGCCCTTGCCGCGGGGCTGGTCGACCGGCTTGGCGACCGCATCGCCTTTGGCAACCGCGTCGCCTCGTTCGCAGGTGACGACGACGCGCCCGGCAGCTTCCGCAAGGTCGACTTCCTTCGCTATGCCGAAGCCCATCCCGAGGCCGATGGCCCCAATCCGATCGGCGTGATCACGATTGCGGGCGACATTGTCGATGGCAAGGCAGGTCCCGGCACGGCGGGCGGCGACAGCATCGCGAAACTGATCGGCGACGAACTCGCCAAGGGCCGCATCAAGGCGCTGGTCGTGCGCATCGATTCACCGGGCGGGTCGGTCACGGGTGCCGAGCGCATCCGCACCGCCATCCTTGCCGCCAAGGCCAAGGGACTGCCTGTGGTCGCCTCGATGGGCGCGGTCGCGGCCAGCGGCGGCTATTGGGTCGCGACCCCTGCCGAGCGCATCTATGCCGACCCCGCCACCGTCACCGGCTCGATCGGCGTGTTCGGCATCCTCCCGACCTTCAAGGGCACGCTCGCCAAGCTCGGCATCGGCGCCGACGGGGTCAAGACCACCCCGCTCTCGGGCGAACCCGACGTGCTGCGCGGGACCTCGCCCGAATTTGACCGGCTGGTCCAGATGGGAATCGAGGATGTCTATCGCCGCTTCACGGGCCTTGTCGCGGCCTCCCGCAAGATGTCCGTCGCGCGGGTGGACGCGGTCGCACAGGGCCGCGTCTGGGCTGGCAGCGAGGCACGCGGGCTCGGGCTGGTCGATGATTTCGGCACGCTCGATACAGCCGTCGCCGAGGCCGCCCGCCGCGCCGGGATCAAGCCCGAAGACGCCCAGCCGCTCTTCATCGAAAATGGTCCCAACGCCTTCGAAAAGTGGCTGCGCGACGCCAGTCGCAGCGAACAGGACGAAGAAGGCGACGCGCCCGACGCCTGGTCGCGCATCGCGGCTGCCCCCCGCCACCTGCTGCTCGCTGCCTTCGGCGACGCCGAGCGGCTTATCTCGGGTCCGGCAATGCAGGTCCGCTGCCTCGAATGCGGTGCCTATGCCCCGCGCGCAGCCACGACCGCCGACCGCAAGGCTATGGCGCGCCTTCTCGCCAACTGACACGAAAACGCCGCCCCGGATTGTCCGGGGCGGCGTTTTCAATCTCGTGCTGCGCGATTCGCTCAGATGTGGATCGGCTTGCCCTGCACCGCCATCGCGGCTTCCTTCAGCGCCTCGGCGTGGGTCGGGTGCGCGTGGCAGGTGTAAGCGATGTCTTCCGACGTGGCGCCAAACTCCATCGCCTGCGCCGCCTGCGCGATCATCGTGCCGGCAAGGCCAGAGACGATGTGCACGCCAAGCACGCGGTCGGTGGCGGCATCGGCCACGACCTTGACGAAGCCGTCGGTGTCGCGATTGGCCTTGGCGCGGCTGTTGGCCATCATCGGGAATTTGCCGACCTTGACCGGGCCCTTGGCCTTGGCCTCTTCTTCCGTAAGGCCCACGCTCGCAAACTCGGGATAGGTATAGACCACGCCCGGGATCACGGCATGGTTCACGATGCCGGTCAGGCCCGCGATGTTCTCGGCCACGGCGATGCCCTCGTCCTCGGCCTTGTGCGCGAGCATCGGGCCGGGGATCACGTCGCCGATCGCCCAGATGCCGGGCACGGCGGTCGCGAAATCATGGTCGGTCTCGATCTGGCCGCGCGCGTTGAGCGCAAGGCCGATCTTGTCGAGGCCAAGGCCCTCGGTGTTGGGGCGGCGGCCGATCGCGACCAGCACTGCGTCGGCCGACAGCGTCTCGCCAGCACCACCGGCGGCGGGCTCGATCGAGACGGCAGCCTTGTCGCCCTTGACGGTGACGCCAGTCACCTTGGTCGACAGCTTGAGATCGAAGCCCTGCTTCTTGAAGATCTTGGCGGCTTCCTTGCGGACTTCGCCATCCATGCCGGGGAGCAGCTGGTCGAGATATTCGACCACCGTCACCTTGGCGCCAAGGCGGCCCCAGACCGAGCCGAGCTCGAGCCCGATCACGCCGCCGCCGATCACGACGAGGTGGCCCGGAACCTTGGGAAGCTGCAACGCGCCGGTCGAATCGACGACGACCTTCTGGTCGATGGCGACACCCGGCAGCTGCGTCACCGACGAGCCGGTCGCGATCACGATATTCTTGACGCGCACAATGCGGTCGCCGACCTTGACGCTGTCCTTGGCGGTAAAGGTCGCATGGCCCTTGAGCCACTCGACCTTGTTCTTCTTGAACAGATATTCGATGCCGCCGGTCAGCTCGGATACGACCTTGTCCTTCTCGCCCATCATGGTCGGAAGATCGAGGCCGACCTTGTCGACCTTGACGCCGAACTTGGCGAGCACGCCCGAATGGGCTTCCTCGTAAAGCTCGGACGCGTGCAGCAGAGCCTTTGACGGGATGCAGCCGACGTTGAGGCAGGTGCCACCCAGCGTCTCGCGGCTCTCGGCGCAGGCGGTGCGAAGACCCAGCTGCGCCGCACGGATCGCGGCGACATAGCCGCCGGGGCCGGCACCGATTACGAGGACGTCGAAATCATAGTCAGCCATGTCGCTGCACTCCGTTACTGGGTATCTGTCGCGCCGATCAGAGATCGATCAGAAGGCGGGTCGGATCCTCGATCGCATTCTTGACCGCGACGAGGAAGGTCACCGCCTCGCGACCGTCGATCAGGCGATGGTCGTAGCTCAGCGCGAGATACATCATCGGGCGCACCACGATCTCGCCGTTGCGGACGACCGGGCGCTCCTCGATGCGGTGCAGGCCGAGCACGCCCGACTGCGGCGGGTTGATGATCGGGGTCGACATCAGCGAACCGAACACGCCGCCGTTCGAGATGGTGAAGGTGCCGCCCTTCATCTCGTCCATCGTCAGCGTGCCGTCCTTGGCGCGCTTGCCGAAATCACCGATGGTCTTCTCGACCTCGGCGACCGACATCTGGTCGGCGTTGCGGATCACCGGCACGACGAGGCCGTTGGGCGCCGAGACGGCGACCGAGATGTCGGCATAGTCGCGATAGACGATCTCGTCGCCCTCGATCGCGGCGTTGACGGCGGGCACGTCTTTCAGCGCCATCGTCACGGCCTTGGTGAAAAAGCCCATGAAGCCGAGGCGCACGCCGTGCTTCTTCTCGAACAGGTCCTTATACTTGTTGCGCGCCTCCATCACCGCCGACATGTCGACGTCGTTGAAGGTCGTCAGGATCGCGGCCGTGTTCTGCGCGTCCTTGAGGCGCTTGGCGACCGTCTGGCGCAGGCGGGTCATGCGCACCCGTTCCTCGGCGCGCGCAGCCTTGGCCGGCGCTGCACCACCGGCGGCAGCCGGGGCGGCGGCGCCCTTGGTCTTGGCGGCGGCGATCACGTCATCCTTAGTGATGCGGCCATCGACGCCGGTGCCAGCGATCTTCGAGGGATCGACGCCATGCTCGAGCACCGCGCGGCGCACCGCCGGCGACAGCGTCTGCGGGGCCTCGCCACCGGCGGCAGCGGGCGCCGTGGCTGCGGCGGGCGCAGGGGCGGCCTCGGCCTTGGCGGCGGGGGCAGCGGCCGGGGCCGCGGCGGCGCCCGATCCGGCCTCGATCTTGGCGATCACCGCACCGACATTGACCGTGTCGCCCTCGGCGGCGAGCTGTTCGCCCATCACGCCGGCGACCGGCGACGGAACCTCGACCGCGAC
>JACCDQ010459360.1_pt1 | contig 11574 bp, 10 predicted proteins | sample 7446031 | NCBI WGS metagenome assembly JACCDQ01 (sample SAMN15323442, study PRJNA562643) | freshwater metagenome | isolation source: river surface water | place: USA:Blue River Watershed | collected 2017-08-17
AAGCATCATGAACAATTGGGGTCATGCCTTGGGAGTGACGTGTAAATTTTGCCACGATGTAAATGATTGGAGTTCGGAAAAAAGCAGAAACCATCTCCGAACCCGTGAAATGATTGTGATGAATGATAGACTGAACAAAGAATTATTGTCACAGATGAAAGGATTTCGACAGCCGGTTACGATGGGTTGTATTTCTTGTCATAATGAAATGAAAGAGCCTCCACACCCTGGTGGTCCTAAGCCATCAGTAAGACCAAGACCCGAAGCTCCTAAAAACTAGATTTTCTAAGATAGTTCTCTCATAATAGAGAGAGCTGTCTATTTTTTTAGAATTTCTTCTATTTGCTTGATTAGTAGCAGCCCCTCTTCCTGACTTGGGTCAGCCACTTTAGAAACCGCAAAATTGCCTTTCTTGTCGATTAAAAAATACGCAGGAATACCATTTACGCCATAATTGGCAAGCATGGGGTCATTTTCCTCAACTCTTAAATTGATGCCCGACAAATCATACTGCACCAATGCTTCTCTCCATTCTTCTTCATTATCTAATGATATTTGAATGAAAACAACCTCATTTTTGAATTTATCTTTGATTCTATCCAAGAAAGCCATGTCATAAATACACGGCCCACACCAACTTGCCCAAAAGTCTAAATAGACAACTTTCCCTAGAAAGTCTTTCAGTCGAACAGATTTTCCATTAAGGTCATTGAGTTGAAATAATTTTGCTGGAGAGCCTTTGGAGATTGTTTTCGTAAAATTCACCTTTCGAATGACATGATTTTTTAAATCTCGGTCAAAAGAAACATCCAAAAATTGATTCACCAATGAAGAAATTTCGGCACTTAAACTTTCCTCCTCCATGAGATTCATTAATTTAAACGCAATGACACTTTCAATTAAACGAAAAGAGAATTTATCTTTATCATACGAAGACTTTATCAAGTTTATCACTTCGGCATTGCTCAACGCTGCTTTTTTCCTTCGTGCAGATTTTTCGACATACAATTCCATCAGATTTTGAAACATATTGCCGTATTCTAAAGAAAATGTTTGGACAGAATCGGCGAATTTATCGATTTTAAGGACATTTTTAACATTTTCTTCCGTCCAATTTTCAAATTTTGCCGCCGACAGATAATTTATTTTATAGTTTTGAAATACTCCGACGATATCTGCTTTCCGAACATCTCTGAAAGCATCGCCAAGTCCTTCAAATGACTCCAAAAAGCGTTTTCTGGCTATTTGTTCATTGTCCAAAAAATCAAAATATTGTTCGATAGGAGCTTTACTCAAACTTTCTGCTTCCTTTTCCCAGGCAGAATCTTGCTCATAAGAAATATAGTTTTTTAGCAAATATTCCCAATTTTTTGCTCCATTCCCACTAAAAACCATTGATTGATAAAAATTATTGGCAGAAAAGCTCATTTTAATATCATTCGTAGGCTCGACAATCCAATAATGAAAACCTTGGTCGGCATAATAAAAATCTATGTACGCTATTTTAGAAATATTGGTTGAAAAAGTAAACTGATTTTTTTCGTTCAAGGCTAATTCATATTCTTCTTCCTCACCTACCCAATCTCTATAAAGTGTAATCAGGACTTTCCTTTCCGTTGGATTTGAAATTTCACCCGATAAACGAAACACCGTTTGCCCGAAAACAATATGGGAAAAAAGAATTAGATAAAGACAAAAACGAAATCTCATAGATAAATACGATAAAATGATGAGCGACAAATATTTGACAAATTTATGATATTTTTCAGAAAAAATAACACTTATGTAAGGGGAGAAAAAAAACTAAAAAAATAGGCAAAATCACAGAATTGTACTAAAGCAAGTATTTGTTTTATTTCGATAAATAGTAGTGAAATTGAATCTTTACTTGTATCAAATTTCTCAATTGAACAATTTAAACAATGTATGTACCTATTTCTACAAACATGGTACTTTACCAATAAGATAGATAAAATTTAAAACTTTTTTCGAGAATTGACATTTTTTTAATTGACTTGTATTCAAATACTTACAACATTTGTATCACAAAGGTTTTCAAAAAGCGAATTAGATTTTATACAGAAAACAATGCTGTAATTTTATTTTTAAATCATTCCAAAGAAAACAAAAAACAAAGAAAATTATGAAAAAGCTCACGATTGTATTAGCATTAACAGTATTTGCATTTAATGGAGCAAAAGCTCAAGTAGCAAACTCATCGGTAGAGAAAATTGAAACTATTTTCTTACAAGATTTAGGGAATTTAAGATTCAAATTAAGCTTTGAAAATCCTTTGCGACAAAAAACGCAAATTTCTTTACTCGATAAAAACGACAATTTATACTTCAACGACTTTGCGGGTAATGATACTCGATACAGTCGATCTTTTAACTTATCTAATTTAGAAGATGGGGTTTATAGCTTTGTCATTTCAAGCGGTACCGATAAAATCACGAAAGAATTTATTATCAGCACACAAACTTCTCGTGGAATTTCGTTGGCATTAACCGCAAATAAAAAATAATGAAGGAAAATTCAGACCACTAGATTTGCTCGAAACCTTTGTCAAACACGCAATCCAATAGATTGCGTGTTTTTGTTTGAAACAAAAAATCAAATAGCTTTTTGCTTGGCAAATATTAATAATTCCAAAGTAATGAGTTTGAATATTTTTCAGAATAAAATAAAATTGACATATCTAAGCAAACGAGAGCCACGAAACGAAGTTTTGTTTCAAAGTAGCTCCTACACAGAAATAGCTGTCAGGGGGAAGTGACAGCTATTTCTGAATGATATATTTTTATAATTATGCCATTCGGATGGCAGTAAATTTTTTCTCAAGTAATGCAAAAGTTCCAAATAACAAACCACAATAGACCAAATCACCAAGAATTTGATTTTTCAAGAATGGCAATCCAGCCTCATAAGAAGCGACAATTCCTATCATTGAATGAGGATATTGCCCCAATATAGGGTTCGGGACAGCTGATATTGGGTAGAAAAAAGCAAAATTTGTCAATAAAAAGAAAAATAATGACCCCGATACACTCGCAAAGAATAAATTACCTAAAGTAACTTTTTTCAATAAATACATGGAAGCCAATGCGATGCTAGCAAACGCAACATAGACCAACAAAGTACCACTATGAAAACCAAAGCCCGTCTGAATTTCAATGATAGTATCAGTTATCAACAAAATATGAATCGGCAGAGCGACTGCTTGAAAAATATTTTTCATATAAGCCCCACCAAAAAGAGCGATGGCAATCATTGGAGTAAAATTGAACGGATGTGGAAATAACCTACTCAATGTGGCAATGATAATTAGAGCGAGCAGTGTTAAAAATCGATTAAAATTCATTATATTCAGGTTTTATTGTATGATTCGACTTAATATCTTACAAATTTACACAAAAAATACATAGAATCGAAAATTAAAAGATATTTTTATGGATAGAGCCGACAGAGCTGAAAACATCTATTCAGCCTGTCGGCATTGTCCTATTAGTCCAAAACCCAAGTATCCTTACTTCCCCCACCCTGAGAAGAATTGACCACTAAAGAGCCTTTTTTTAAAGCAACCCGAGTCAGCCCACCGGGTGTTACGTGGATATTATTTCCATATAAAATATAAGGCCTCAAATCTACGTGTCGTCCTTCTAAACTCCCATCTACCAAACAAGGGCTTCTGGAAAGCGAAATTGTTGGTTGAGCGATATAATTTCTTGGATTTGCCTTGATTAAATGTCGAAATTTCTCGTGTTCCTCTCGACTCGCTTTAGGACCGATAAGCATTCCATAGCCACCCGCTTCATTTGCCTCCTTAACGACGAGTTTTTCGATATTTTCCAGCACATATTTCATCGAATCCTCTTCTCCACAGAGATACGTTTCCACATTCGGAATGATTGCCTCTTCCCCCAAATAATACTTTATCAGACGAGGGACATACGCATAGACGACTTTATCATCTGCAATGCCCGTTCCAGGAGCATTTGCCAATCCGATATTCCCCTTTTTATAAACATCAAAAAGACCTGGAATCCCGATTAAAGATTGAGGATTAAACGTTTTTGGATCTAAAAAAGTATCGTCAATTCGTCGATACAAAACATCTACCGTCTTGAAGCCCTTGGTAGTTCTCATCTTCAAATAATCGCCTACCACGACTAAATCTCTGTAATCAACCAATTCTACACCCATTTGTTGTGCCAAATATGAATGTTCAAAATAGGCGGAGTTATAAATCCCGGGAGTCAGTACTGCTATGGTTGGTTCAGATCTGCCGGAAGTATATCGCAACACTTCTAATAGTTTGGCAGGATATTCTGAAATAGAGCGTACCCCAGTATTGGAAAGAACATCTGGGAAAGTTTGCTTGGATAATTCCCGATTTTCGAGCATGTAAGACACCCCTGACGGACAACGCAAATTATCTTCCAATACAGTAAAAACACCCTTATTATCTCGGATAAGGTCTGTTCCGGTAATATGAATCCAAATTCCTTGCGGAGGAGTAAGTCCAATACATTGTTTGAGAAAACCCTTGCTCGACTCCACAATATCTCTCGGAATGATTCCATCTTTGATTACTTTCTGCTCATTGTAAATATCTTGAAGAAATAAATTCAAAGCACTGATTCTTTGAACAAGCCCCTTTTCTAGTTCGTTCCATTCTTTGGCACTAATAACCCTCGGAACAATATCAATCGGAATAATTCTTTCCGTGCCACCATCTTCGGAATACACATTAAAAGTAATTCCAGCAGCAACCATCGACCGTTCGGCAGCTTTTTGTTTACTTTGTAAGGTGTCTAAAGGCAAGGATTCTATTTTAGACTTTAAAAATTCGTTGCCGGGTCGAGCAAAACCTTCAGAATTTATCAGCTCGTCGAAAAAGCCTTCACTTTGATACTCATTAAATTTGAAATTCATACGGTTCTTTGGTTTTTGTTGATTGTTTTATTATTCAAAATATTTGATTGCTACTAGGCTTTTACTCAATATATAATTGGCATAAATTGCTATTTTAAAAACTAATCTATTGATTTTAAATTTAACATCAAAGGTATTTTATTAATATTTTTCTAAGATTTATTTTGATTGGATTCAAATTAGATTTATTGTCATTTTATTGTTTTTTTTACCATCAAAAGGAAAAATAATTGGCTTTTCTTAGCATTTAAGACCAAGTAGTAGATTGACAAAACAATATCAAAATTGTACTATTCCTTTTTATTACAAAATATCACTCTTCGACATACTTAGAAACAAAAAAGGCTGTTCAACGAAGAACAGCCTTTTTATAATTTACCATCAAATTAGATTTTTTCAATAATAAAACCCGCAGATTTGACTGCCTCTATGATTTCAAATTCCAAGTTACTATCAGATACTGTTTTTAAGACTTTATTGGGGTTTTGGGTATCCACTTCCCATTTCAAGCCCTCGATTTGGCTCAACTTCGGACTAACAGCCGCAATACACCCACCGCAATTGATGTTGGTTTTGAATTTTAATTCCATGATTGATTAGATTTTATTATTTGTTTTAATGATTATCTAGCTATTATTTTAAAAATTTCAGTCTCAAACTATTCGTCACGACACTCACACTACTGAAAGCCATGGCAGCTCCGGCAATCATGGGATTTATCATAAAACCATTGATGGGATAGAAAATACCCGCTGCCAATGGTATTCCGATAATATTATAAATAAATGCCCAAAAAAGATTTTGTCGAATCGTTTGCACAGTATTTTTTGAAATATCAAACGCTTGTTTGATTTTTCGTAAATCGGAAGAAATGATAGTCATTTTGGCAACATCAATGGCAATATCACTGCCATGCCCCATCGCAATACTCACATCTGCCTGTGCCAAAGCGGTGCTATCGTTAATGCCATCACCCACCATTGCTACCCGTTTTCCTTGATTTTGTAATGCTTTGATAAAATTGGCTTTGTCTTGTGGGAGCATTTCGCCAAAATACTTTTCTATGCCCACTTGGTCTGCCATATATCCCACTGCCGCAGATTGGTCTCCACTCAAGACTATTACCTCTATTTTATCATTTTTCAAGCCATTGACCGCCTCTACTATATATGGTTTAATTGTGTCAGCAATGGAAATCATGGCAATAACTGATTTATTCGAGGCAAACCATACAATAGACTTTCCCTCTTTTGTCCAATTATCTGCCTTATTTGCCCATTCGAGAGGTATCTCTATGTCATTTTCCACCATTAATTTTTTATTACCAACAACATAGCTTTCCTCTTGATAAAATGCCTTAGCCCCTTTCCCGGTGATGCTTTCAAAATTCGATAATACTATATTTGATGTGGCGTGATAATGCCGACAAATGGCTACTGCCAAAGGATGCTCAGACTGCTGTTCGATTGCCAAAAAGATGTCTTTTTGTGTAGAGTCCATATCCAACCAACATTCATCAATCACCGAAGGCCTTCCTTCTGTGATAGTACCCGTTTTATCCAAAATCACAGTATCTATTTTACTAGCCAACTCCAAACTTTCGGCATCTTTTATCAAAATACCAGCCTCAGCCCCTTTCCCAATTCCGACCATAATGGCAGTCGGGGTAGCCAAACCCAAAGCACAAGGACAAGCAATGACCAATACCGAAAGCATTGCCAACAAACCCAATGAGAAAGCATTTTGTCCGCCAAACAATAACCAAATGAATAAAGTCAGAACAGCAATTAACAAGACAGACGGAACAAAAATAGCAGCGATTCTATCGACTAATTGCTGAACAGGAGCTTTGCTACCTTGAGCCTCCTGAACAGTCTTGATAATTTGAGCCAATAAAGTTTCTTCCCCGATTTTTTCGGCTTTGAATTGAAAACTACCTCTTTGATTGATTGTTCCAGCATAAACATTTGCTCCTTCTCCTTTTTCTATTGCAATCGGTTCGCCACTCAACATACTCTCATCTACATAAGATTGCCCTTTCAAAACTACCCCATCAACGGCAATTTTTTCTCCAGGTTTTACCAATAAAATATCATTTTTTTGTACCAATGCTATTGGTTTTTCGATTACTTTTCCATCGATTTGTAGGTAATTAACGGTTTTTGCTTGTAAACCGATGAGCTTTTGGATAGCAGTAGAAGTATTCCCTTTTGCTTTTTCTTCCAATAATTTACCCAACAAAATAAAAGCAATCACAACAGCCGATGCCTCAAAATACACTGGCGAATGTAAGCCTTTTTGATGCCAAATATGAGGAAAAAGTGTATTAAAAACACTAAAAAAATAAGCAACTCCAGTACTAAGTGCCACAAGAGTATCCATATTGGCAGATTTATTTTTGGCTTGTTTCCAAGCATTTACAAAAAAATCTTGACCAAAAATCAATACCACTGGAGTCGAAAGTATCCAGAGAATCCAATTGACATAAGGAAAATCCATCAGAAACATTCCAAAAATGATTATCGGAATGGATAAAATCAATGAGGCAATCGTCTTTCGTTTGAGTTTTTTATATTTTTCTTCCCGAATATCCTCGATATTACTCTTTTCTTGGGTATTTTCAGGCAAAAACAAATCATATCCAACACCTTGAACAGCCTCTCTCATTTGATACGGACTCACCATACTCGGTAGATATTCAACCGACAATGTAGCAGAAGCATAATTGACACCCGCCCGAACCACACCGCTGATGGATTTGACCATTGATTCGGCACTTATCGCACACGAAGCACAACTTAGATTTAAAACAGGAATATTTTTCTTGACAACGGGCGTTGTGTAGCCCAAGCCTTCGATAGTAGAAATTATTTGCAATAGGATAGTTCCAAGCAATTCATCCTTTTTAATTGTCAGTCGTGCATTGTTATATTCTACTTGATACACATCTCCTGACAATACATGGCTCAATTTTTTCTGTAAAATGAAAGCACAATGCTCACTTTCCATGCCGACAATTGGGATATAATATTCTCTGATTTTTTCTGCTTTCATTTGTCTAAAAATAAAGCCAAAGGTCGGTATTTTTCGTAAAAACGATTCATATTATTAGGAGAATTTCTAATATAATTATCGAAATTATTGAAAAAACATGGTTTGAAACAAGAGCGGTGTATCCAAACCATGAGATTACTCAATAAATCAGTGAGGGCTACTATCTTTTTTGCAACACGAAGGCAGCTTTTCATAGCTTTTGTCGATGGCTTTCGTCTCATCTGCATCGTATCCTACTTCATTGATTGCTTTTTTGATTTTATTTACATCGGTTTTATTGGAATGATAACTTACCGTAATCACTTTGTCTTTCAAATCCAAATCAGACTCGACGACCCCCTTGGTAAATGCCATTTTTTTCTCGATTCTTGCTTTACACATTTCACAAATTGCCGATGTTTTGATTTTAACCTTGGTCGGAGGTTCACTCATAAACCTAAAACCAGAAAATAAGGCAAATTGAAAGCAAAGAGCTACAAAAATTGATTTCATCGTTGATAAATTATTAAAGTTGATTGATTGATTGACGTTTGTTTTCTTTCTGATTTTTGTATTGACTTGGACTAATGCCACATACTTTTTTGAATTGATTAGACAAATGCTGAATACTACTATAATGCATAAAATTGGCAATTTCACTCAAAGTAAACTCCTCATTTTCAATTAGTTCTTTGATTTTTTCTATTTTTTGCATAATATAAAATTGCTCGATGGTATTGCCCGTTTCCTCCGAAAACAAGGTACTTAAAGATTTATAATCTTTTCCGAGTTTGTCGGCAAGAATACTCGATATTTTATGTTTTTTTAGTTCATCCGAATAATTTTGAATCAGTTCAATGATAATCACTTTGATTTTTTCTACGGTTTGTTTTTTCTTGTCTGCCAATAATTCAAAACCAACTTTTGTTAGTTTCAAAGCCAAATTATCCAAAATATCTTTTTCAGGCACGTTCGACAAAGTTATTTTTCCTAATTCAATAACGATTGGAAGTAAACCCACACTCTCAAAAATATCTGCCACAACCATTTTACATCGGTCACAAACCATGTTTTTTATGTATAGATTCATTTTTTAGTTCAGTTTAAATCTCATGCCTGCATAAATCATTCTGCCAATCACGGGTCCCCAAGTCATTCCTGCATCAAAATGCCTACCAAAAGGGTCTTCTGAAACATAAATTGGATTTTTTTGAGTGAAATTATTCAAATTTTCGCCACCAAGGTACATGTCCCATTTCAAAAAAGTTTTGGTAATTTGAGCATTTATATTGGAAAATGCAGGAGCAACTGTACCATACGAAAATTGCCCCAAATGGTTTGGCATATCTGGCAATCTTCTTTTTCCATTCCATTGCCAAGTTAAATCAAATTTCCATTTATCATAAGGCAAAGAATATGCCCAATTCAATAAAATTCTATCTCGATTGACAAATTGTTTCGATAGCAATTTTTCTTCCTTATTTTCGCCAAGAATCGTATTTTTTACATCAAAAAGTCGGTAAGCTGCCTTGAAATCAAGTCGTTTAATCGGTGAATAATTAAACTCAATCTGGAAACTATTGGAAAATGACTTGCCGGATAAATTATAAAATGCCAATTTCCCTGGTGTCTCCATATCGACTATTAGCTGGTTTTGAAAATCTGTTCGATAAACATCTACTATCAATGATGCCTTTTGGTTGAACAACTCAAACTCATTTGCTAAACTCAGACCATAATTATAGGCTTCCTCTGGTTGTAAGTTATTTTCGATGGAAACTTGGCGGCTACTCACCAATAAACCATAATTTTCAGCCAAAGGATTGGCTACTCTCCATCCCTTTCCGAGGCTTCCCCTCAAATGAATATTTTTACTAATATCATATTTTGCATGTATTCTTGGAACAAACTTTGTCCCATATAAATTATGAAAATCAAGTCTTGTTCCAAGCACAAACGTAAATTTATCAGGAATAGTAAAGGTATATTCGCCAAAAATGCCAGGCACAGACTCCGTTCTATTCCTAGGAGTTAGTTTACTCAACGTTTCACGATAATCATCTAATAAATAACTAATACCAGTTTTATACTGATGATTGGTATTTCCAATAATATCTTGATAAATAAGATTGGCATAAACCGTTCCTTGTTTGCCCGAATAATTTCTCAAGCCAAAAAAAGAAGTATTGTCATGTAATTGAGCATTCAAGATTAAACCCAAACCTCTATAAGGCGTTTGCGGAAACAATCTTGCTGTTTTGGAAAAAACCTCAAACCTCTTGGTATCACTACCGAATCCATAAATGATTGAAGAACCTTTTAATCCCGAATCAAAAGCAGTTTGTCCGCCAAGCCTATTTTCGTACAATGCCTTCACACCAAATTGAGCCATCCATAATTCACTTTGATACTTCCATCGATTAATCAAATTGAATTGTGTATAAAGAGGAATATCTAAAAATCCATCATTATTTTTATCCAATTTATTCTGTAAAGTAGAAACATGCGATAGCAAACCGACCGACCATTTTCCTTTCTTAGGTGTTTCTTTGAATGTATGGGCAAGATTCAAATTTAGTTCTGCTCGTCCAAAATTATTGAGGTATGTATTCAGATATAATTTATCTGCAATATCTGGTTTTTGAAGCTCAACGTTGATTTGTCCCGAAATCGACTCATAACCATTTACGACCGAACCCGCCCCTTTTCCTACATCTATCGAGCTAATCCATGTTCCTGGAATATAATTTAATCCAAAAGTAGTATTGAGCCCCCTTATATTAGGAATATTTTCAGAATTGCTTTGAACATAATTTCCGCTCAAACCCAACAGTTGAATTTGTTTTGAACCCGTCACAGCATCTGAATAACTCACCGAAACACTCGCATTCGTTTCAAAGCTTTCCGATAAATTACAGCAAGCTGCTTTTGCCAATGCCTTACTGGTGATAATCTCCGTCTGAATCGGACTCATTCGGTCGAGAACACTGGCTTCGCTTCTCACAACGACCTCCTGTAATTGAGCATTTTCTGGCACTAAAGCAATGGACAAATACGCCAATGTATGCACCATCAAAGTATCTGTTTTATAGCCCATGAAACTGACAATCAATTGGTGTTGATTTTCGGTTTTTTGAAGTGAAAATTTCCCCTCCGCATCGGTTGTCGTACCGATTGACGAATTTTTCCAGCGGACAACAGCCCCAACCAAAGCTTCCTCCGATTGATTTGCTTTTTTTTCAAAAACCTGCCCCCGAAGAATTTGTGCAGAAGAGGTCAAAGAAATCTGTATAAAAAATATAATAAATAAGATTCTCATGATGATTAATGATTTGAATGAACAACATATTTTAAGAATACCTTTAGGCACTATATATGTCTTTTTTTCAAATCAAAAATTGTCTATTCAGAATGATGATGCTTTGTCCGGGTGGATAATAAATAGAAAAAACACACAAATTTTGCCCTTTTTCCAATAAAAAAGGCAAATTTCTCGGTAATAAAAAACAAGCCTGTCGAACCAATAACAAATCTGATTGAAAGATTTTGGAGAGATTTGTTTCTTTTTGAGAAGCATCCGTGCTAATTTTCTTTAATCCCGCAAAT
>JACCDQ010474930.1_pt1 | contig 11574 bp, 9 predicted proteins | sample 7446031 | NCBI WGS metagenome assembly JACCDQ01 (sample SAMN15323442, study PRJNA562643) | freshwater metagenome | isolation source: river surface water | place: USA:Blue River Watershed | collected 2017-08-17
CAGGTGAAGGGGCCCTTGAGCCCCTGGATCTCGGGGAAGGCGTTTTCCTCGGGGCAGAACACGTTGTCCATCACGATCTCGCCGGTGATGGAGGCACGCAAGCCCACTTTGCCGTGGATGGCGGGGGCGCTCAAGCCCTTCATGCCTTTTTCCAAAATGAAGCCACGGATGGGGCCCACTTGGCCGCCTTCACTCACTTCTTTGGCCCACACGACAAACACGTCGGCGATGGGGCTGTTGGAAATCCACATCTTGTTGCCCTTGAGCATGTAGCCACCCGCCACCTTTTGGGCGCGTGTGGCCATGCTGGCGGGGTCAGAGCCGTGGTCGGGTTCGGTCAGGCCGAAGCAACCGATCCACTCGCCGGTGGCGAGCTTGGGCAAGACGCGGTGTTTTTGCTCTTCGGTGCCAAACTCGTTGATGGGCACCATCACGAGTGAGGACTGCACACTCATCATGGAGCGGTAATCCGAGTCGACACGCTCGACCTCGCGGGCAATCAGGCCGTAGGCCACGTAGTTCAGGCCTGGGCCACCGTACTCGGTGGGAATGGTGGGGCCCAACAAGCCCAACTCGCCCATCTCGCGGAAGATCTCGACGTCAGTCTTTTCATTGCGAAACGCGTTCAGCACACGCGGCTGCAACTTGTCTTGGCAATAGGCGGCCGCGGCTTCGCGGATCATGCGCTCTTCGTCGGTCAGTTGCTGATCAAGCAAAAACGGGTCTTGCCAGTTGAATGCGGCGTGGGCCATGAGAAAACTCCTAAAGATCAATTGCAGTTAACTGGCATGTTAATGCGGCGCCACCGCCCTCGCCTTGCTAGGGAAACACCCCACCGTCGCCAAGGCTACAGCCCCGTTTGTGCCGGTGGCATCGCCTCAAACAAGTCACAAACCAATTCACGCAGCCAGCGGTTGGCAGGGTCGGTTTCAAACCGTGCACTCCAGTGCAGCGAGACGGTGAAGTCGCTCAGCGGCAAAGTGGGCTCGACCAACACGTAGTCACCACTTTGCGCAAAGCCTTGGGCGATGTTGCGGGGCATGAGCACGGCCAAGTCGGTGTCGCGCACGATGTCGGGCAGCGCCAAGAAGTGGGCGGCCGTGAGGCGCAGTCGGTCTTCGAGTTGCAGCAGTTGCAAGATGTGCAGGGTTTCGGCGTGCGAGCGCACGGCCGCATAGTCGAGTTGACGCAAACGCGCCAAGGAGGTCGCGGGCGTGGTGGGCGTTGCGGACGTGTGGGTGGGCGGCGCCTCTGGCGCATTCAGCCACGGGTGGTCTTTGCGCAGCAGCACGATGTAGCGGTCTTGCAGCAAGGCGTGTTGGCGTGTGCCTTGCACGGTGGGCAAAAAGCCAATCGCCACATCCAAGCGCCCGCTGTTGAGGGCGGCGGCAATGTCGTCGTGCGCCAGCGGGGCCGACTCCACCCGAATCCCCGGCGCTTGACGGCGCACCGCCGAGATCAGTGCGGGTAAAAACCGCGCTTCGCCAATGTCGCTCAGGTGCAGGCGAAACGTCTGGATGGAGGCGCTGGGCTCAAACGACGACGATTCGTTCAGCGCGATTTCCAACGTGGTCAACGCCGACGCCACGGCTGCGGACAAGCGATCGGCCTTGGCTGTGGGCTGCACACCGCCGGGCGCGCGGGTGAACAGCGGGTCTTGAATGAGCAAGCGCAAACGCGTCAAACCTTGGCTGGCGGACGGCTGCGTCAGGCCCAACATCTGCGCGGCACGGCTCACGCTGCGGGTGCGGTACACCGCATCGAACAGGCGCAACAGGTTGAGGTCAACGTCTTTGATATGCATAAAACTAATAGCACTTAGTCGACTCATTGTATTGATGAATGAACCAAGCCCACCCACACTGCGCTGCACAACAGGAGACAAACCGTGGAAGTTTCATTCAGCCAAGAAGTGGAAATGCTGCGCATGGGCGCGGGCGAAACGTTTCACGGCGAGGGCATTTTGGCCATCACCAAGGCCTTGCTGCAATCGGGCGTGGCCTACGTGGGCGGCTACCAAGGGGCCCCCGTGTCGCACTTGCTCGACGTGATGGTGCAAGGCAAAGACTACATGCAAGAGCTGGGCGTGCACGTCGAGGCATGCGCCAACGAAGCCTCGGCGGCGGCCATGTTGGGCGCTTCCATCCATTACCCCTTGCGCGGTGCAGTGACGTGGAAGTCCATCGTGGGCACCAACGTGGCGGCGGATGCGCTGAGCAATTTGTCGTCCCCCGGCGTCAAAGGCGGCGTGCTGGTGGTCGTGGGCGAAGACTACGGCGAAGGCGCTTCGGTCATCCAAGAACGCACCCACGCTTATGCGCTGAAGTCGGGCATGCTGCTGCTCGACCCCCGCCCTGATTTGAGCCGCATGGTGGACATGGTGGAGCATGGGTTTCGCCTGTCCGAGGCTTCCAACATGCCCGCATTGATGGAGCTGCGCATCCGCGCCTGCCATGTGCGTGGCAGTTTTGTGGCGAAGGACAACCAAGCGCCCGCCATCTCGGCCCTGCACGCCATGCGCGAACCGGCCAAGTTTGACTACAGCCGACTCGCCCACCCGCCCGTCACCTTTGGCCATGAAAAGCTCAAGCACCAAGAACGCATTCCGGCGGCACGCGCCTACATCGAAGCGCATGGCCTGAACGAACACTTTGACGGCGAACACGCCGACCTTGGCATCATCGTGCAAGGCGGTCTGTACAACACACTGATTCGCGCCTTGCAACAGTTCGGTTTAGCCGATGCATTTGGCGACACCAAAATTCCATTGCTGGTCCTCAACGTGACCTGCCCCTTGGTGCCCGAACAGATGGCCAACTTCTGCATCGGCAAACGCGGCGTGTTGGTGATGGAAGAAGGCCAGCCCGAATACATCGAACAAGAAATTGCCACCCTGCTGCGTCGCCGCGATGTGCAAACACCTTTGCACGGCAAAGACTGGTTGCCTCAAGGCGGCGAGTACACCGCCGAGGCCATGGCGCAAGGTTTGTTGCAATTTGTGAACCGATATTTAACGCCGTCGGCAAACCCCGAGGTCAGCGCCCAAAACGCAACGACCCACGCGACGGGCAACGCCACCGCCGGCGTACAGCAATGGCTGCAAAGTAACCGCGACCGCCGCGCCGCCGTCACGCAGACGTTGCAAGAAAAAGGCCAAACCCTGCCCGCACGCCCCCCCGGGTTTTGCGTGGGCTGCCCAGAGCGGCCTGTGTTCTCGGCCATCAAACTCGCGCAGCAAGACATTGGCGCAGTGCATGTGGCCGCCGACATTGGCTGCCATGCGCTGGGCACCTTCGAGCCCTTCTCCACCGGCCACACGATTTTGGGCTACGGCATGAGCTTGGCCAGCCGCGCAGGTGTGTCGCCGTCCATGCAGCGACGGGTCTTGTCCATCATGGGCGACGGTGGGTTTTGGCACAACGGCTTGTTGACCGGCGTGCAAAGCGCGCTGTTCAACGGCGACGACGCGGTGCTGCTGATTTTCAAAAACGGCTACACCTCGGCCACGGGCACGCAAGACATCATCTCCACCCCCGATGACGCGGCCAAACTCGCCGCCGCCGACAAGTGGCAAAGCTTGGCGCACACCAACCAAACCATCGAGCGCACGCTGCAAGGCTTGGGCGTGAAGTGGATGCGCACGGTGCACACCTACGAAGTCGCCAAAGTCCGCGAGACCTTGGTCGACGCCTTCACCTCCGACTTTCAAGGCCTCAAAGTCATCATTGCCGAGGGCGAATGCCAGCTGGAGCGCCAGCGCCGCATCAAACCGTGGATTGCCAGCCTGCTCAAAAAAGGCGAGCGCGTGCAGCGCGTGAAATACGGCGTGGACGAAGACGTGTGCAACGGCGACCACGCCTGCATTCGTTTGTCAGGCTGCCCCACACTGACCCTCAAAGACAACCCCGATCCGCTCAAAGTCGACCCCGTGGCCACCGTGATCGACGGCTGCGTGGGCTGCGGCTTGTGCGGCGAAAACGCCCATGCGGCCACACTGTGCCCTTCGTTCTACCGTGCAGAGGTGGTGCAAAACGCGTCGCTGTGGGAACGCTTCATCGCCTCAGTGCGCGGCCAAGTGGTGCGCGTGCTTCAACCGGCTTAAACCCCTTCAAGACTTGCCATGACCCAACCCATTTCTATTTTGTTGTGCGCCTTAGGCGGCGAAGGCGGCGGCGTGCTGGCCGATTGGCTGATCGAGGCGGCACGTCACGCGGGCTACCCCGCGCAGGCCACCTCCATCCCCGGCGTGGCACAGCGCACAGGCGCCACCACCTATTACCTCGAAGTGTTCCCCACCCACAGCCGCGAGTTGGGCGGGCGCAAACCTGTGTTTGGCCTCAACCCCTTGCCAGGCCGACTCGATTTGTTGGTGTCGTCCGAACTGCTGGAAACCGCACGACAAATCGGCAACGGCCTGAGCTCGGCCGACCGCACCTTGCTCATCAGCGCAGGCAACCGCGCCTTGACCACGCAAGAAAAAATGCAAATGGGCGATGGCCGTTTGGACGATGCGGCCTTGGTGCAACTGCTGCAACAACACAGCCGCGCCAGCCATGTGCTGGACATGGCCAGTCTGACCCGCGAGGCGGGCACGGTGGTGAGTGCGGTGATGCTGGGCAGCATTGCGGCCAGCGGCGTGCTGCCCTTGCAACGTGCCGACTACGAAGCCGCCATTGCCGACGGCACGCCCACCGACGCACTCAACGCCAGCCAACGCGCCAGCTTGCGCGGCTTTGGCTTGGCCTGGGACGCGGTGCACAACCAAAAAACACAGTCGCGTTATGTCGATGCGGTGCTGGCCCCACAGCCCAAAGCCTCAACCGACACCCCCACCTTGCCCGCCCAGATTGCGGCGCAATTTCCTGAGGCGCTGCACGAGGTGCTGGCCTTGGGCGTGGACCGACTCATGGACTACCAAGGCCAAAGCTATGTGGACTTGTACGTGCAGCGCTTGCGCACCGTGCTGGCCACCGAGCCGCCTGGCCACAGCGCCGTCACCCAAGAAACCGCCCGCTGGCTGGCGTTGTGGATGGCGTTTGACGACATCGTGCGTGTGGCTGACCTGAAGAGCCGCGCCAGCCGCTGGGCCCGCGTGCGCGGTGAGGTGAAAGCCAAAGACGACGATGTGGTGAAGCTGTTTGACCACTTCAAGCCCGGCATTCCCGAATTTGCGGCCCTGCTGCCCAAGCCCCTGGCCTTGCGGCTCACGCGTTGGGACAACGCCCGCGTCGTGCGTGGCCTGCAACCTTTGGCATTCCCCATCAAAGTGGGCACGCACAGCGTGTTCGGCATGGTCATGCTGCGCTTGTTAGCCAGCTTGACTTGGCTGCGTGTGCGCGGCCACCGCTACGCCGAAGAACAAGCGTTGATCGACGAATGGCTACGCGCCGTCACCCACGCCAGCGCCCAAAGTGCGGCACTGGGTCTGTCACTGGCCCAATGTGGCCGTCTGATCAAAGGCTACGGCGGCACCCACGACCGCGGGCGCGACAACCTGCTGCACATCTTGCGCCACTTGGCTCGGGGCGCCAGTTTTGACAGCCCCACCGAGCGCGCACACGCCATTGACCAAGCTCGCGAAGCCGCCTTGCGCGACGAAGCGGGCATCGCCCTTGACCACACACTGCGCGCCCACGGGGCCCCTGCACGCGAGGCCAAAGCGCAACCGATCCGTTGGATGCCACGCGCACCGATCCGTCCACCAACACCACACCGTTAAAACAGCGGCAACACAGGGAAACACCTGTAGTCAGTGCCACTCAAAACGATTACAACTTATAACTTTCAAGCCGCTCCACATCCCGATGTAAAGCGATTTGTTTTATCCACTTTTCGTCCACTCTTTTTTGCGAGGAACACATGCAAGTCAAACTCTCACGCACTCTGGTTGCCACCGCGATTGCCGCACTGAGCTTGGGCGCAGCCCAAGCGCAAGACAAACCCGTCATGGTCAAGATGGCCAGCTGGGTGCCTGCACAACATGCCCTGAACCCTGCCTTGCAAGCGTGGGGCGAAAGCCTGAAGGCCGCATCGGGCGGCACCATCAGCGCCACCTTGTTCCCCTCCGAGCAATTGGGCAAAGCGTTTGACCATTACGACATGGCGCGCGACGGCATTTCTGATTTCTCGTACGTCAACCCCGGCTACCAGCCTGGCCGCTTCCCCATTTTTGCGGCAGCATCGTTGCCCTTCATGATCACCAACGCCAAAGCGGGCTCTGCCGCCATTGACGCGTGGTACCGCAACTACGCGGCCAAAGAAATGAAAGACGTGCATTTCTGCTTCGCCTTCGCCCACGACCCTGGCGCCTTCCACTCACGCAAGAAAATTGTGTTGCCCACCGACATCAAGGGCATGAAAGTGCGTCCTGCCACCTCCACCGTGGGTCAAGTCATCACCATGCTGGGCGGCACCAACGTGCAAGCCTCGGCCCCTGAGTCGCGCGACATGTTGGAGCGTGGCGTGGCCGAAGCCATCACCTTCCCATGGGGCTCGATGACTTTGTTTGGCATCGACAAAGTGGTGAAGTACCACATGGATGTGCCTTTCTACGCGACCCCATTTGTGTGGGTGATGAACAAAGACAAATACGCCGCCTTGTCGGCCAACCAAAAGAAAGCCATCGACAGCCATTGCACCAGCGAGTGGGCTGAGAAAGTCGGCAGCGCCTGGGCTGATTTTGAAATTGCAGGCCACGTCAAATTGGCAGCTGACCCCAACCGCGAAGTCTACAAACTCACGCCTGATCAACTCGCCGAATGGAAAAAGGCTGTCGCACCTGCCGAAGTGCAATGGGCTGCAGATGTGAAGAAAAAAGGCGAAGACCCTGTGGCCATCATGAACGCGTTCAAGCAGTCATTGGCCAAGTACAAGTCGGGCATGTGAGACAGGCATGAGCACTGAATCTGCGCCTCGCAAAAATCCATTCGATCGCATCATCGATGGCATCGAATGGATGGCTGCGCTCTTTGTCGGCATCGTCGCAGCCAACATCTTCATCTCGGTGTTGCTGCGCAAATTCTTCGACACCTCCATTCCCGACAGCTACGACTTCGGTCGTTTGCTGTTGGGCATTTTGATTTTTTGGGGCATTGCCGCCACCAGTTATCGCGGTAGCCACATTACGGTGGATTTGCTGTGGACGTGCGCCAGCCCACGCATGCGCCGATTCATCGACGTGTTCGCCACGCTGGTGTTGCTGTTTGTGGTGACGGTGCAAACCATCATGCTGTTTGACAAGGTGAGCCTCACCTACAACGACAACGTGTTGACCTATGACCTGAACTTGCCCACGTGGCCCTTCTTCGCCGTGGCGTGGATGGGTGATGTGTGCGCGGTGTTGTTGATTGGCATCCGGACTTGGCGACTGATCTTCCAGCCCGAGGCTTTGGAAGACCACCCTGAAATGAAAACAAGCGAATAAAAAATGGAACTAAGTACCGATGCCGTCGCCATCATTGGCTTTGTCGTGTTGTTCGTGCTGATGCTCTTGCGCGTGCCTGTGGGCATGGCCATGGGCTTGGTGGGCGTGGTGGGCTACAGCTACATCGCGGGCACCGGCCCCGCGCTCAAGCTGATTGGCCAAACCTCCATGCGCACCGTGACGGACTACACCTTTGGGGTGATCCCGATGTTCATGCTGATGGGCGCGTTTGTGTCGGTCTCGGGCGTGAGCCGAGAACTGTTCCGCGCGGCCAATGCCTTCATCGGGCATTTGCGCGGCGGCTTGGGCGTGGCCACCGTGTTGGCTTGCGGTGGCTTTGCGGCCATTTGCGGCTCATCGGTGGCGACAGCCGCCACCTTCTCTGCCGTGGCTTACCCGGAGATGCGTCGCTTTGGCTATCCCCAATCGTTCGCCACGGGCGTGATTGCGGCGGGCGGCACCTTGGGTGCCATGCTGCCACCGTCCACCGTGTTGGCGGTCTACGCCATCTTGACCCAGCAAGACATTGGCAAGCTGTTCATGGCGGGCATCGTGCCGGGCTTGTTGGCGATGAGCATGTACGTCATCACCATCATGCTGATCGTGTACTTCCGCCCTGACTGGCTGCCTGCGGGTGAGCGCAAGTCCTTTGGCGAACGTCTCAGTGGTTTGAAGGATGTGTGGGCGCCCTTGGTGTTGTTCTTGTTCGTCATTGGCGGTTTGTATGGCGGCTTCTTCACGCCCACCGAAGCGGGCGGCGTGGGTGCCAGCGGTGCGTTCTTGCTGGGCGTGCTGCGCGGCAAGCTCGACCGTGCAGGCATTCGCGAAGCGTTGCTCTCGGCCACACGCACTTCAGCAGCGGTGTTCACTGTGCTGATTGGCGCATTGCTGTTTGGCTACTTTTTGACCATCACCCAAACACCGCAAAAGCTCACCGAGTTTTTGACCAGTTTGGGCGTGGGCCGCTACGGCGTGCTGGCCATGATCATGGTGATGTACTTGGTGTTGGGTTGCTTGATGGACGCCATGGCCATGATCATCTTGACCGTGCCCATCATTTACCCCGTCATCTTGCAACTGGGCTTCGACCCGATTTGGTTCGGCATCATCATCGTGATGACGGTAGAGCTGGGGCTGATTCACCCGCCGGTGGGCATGAACGTCTTCGTCATCAAGAGCGTGGTGAAAGACGTGAGTTTCATGACCATCTTCAAAGGCGTGATCCCGTTCGTCATCACCGACATCTTGCGCCTCATCATCTTGATCGCCTTCCCCATCATCGCGTTGTGGTTGCCTAACCGTTTGTGATGCTTGGCTGCTGAGCTCGCCCATGCGGTTGTCCGCAGGGCGGGTTCCTCATGCTGGTCCAGAAATCGTCTCCCGCCCTGCGGACAACCGTATGGGCTGAGGCATAAGCTGCGGCGAGGGTGTTTGGCGTGATCTGCGTTTCACACCACTTTGTAAAAACTCAAATGCACCGCGTCGGGTAAGCGCAAACCCACGCCGATGAACTGGTGCTCAGCCAGCCACGCCCACTGTGGGCTGGTGGCTTCAAACTTGGGCTGGCAGCGAAAGTAAACGCGCGCGGGGTCCACGGGTTCGCCACGCCGAATCTTGGCGGAGTCTTCGGCAGACGCCACACGCAACGCGGTGTTTTGCACAAACATGCGGCTGCCGTCTTGCAACTCCAACACGTAACGTGCATCTAAATGGGCCTGCGTGCCATCGCCCACGATCAACTGGAAATCAGCGCCCCCGGGCACGATGCGCCCGCTCATGCGCGGGCCCGTGACGGTGCCACCGGTGATGGGAATCATGCGGCGCATGCCCATCGCGGTTTGCCCGACTTCCACGGGCGCATCGATCGTGACCGCAAGGTCACACAAGTGTTCGAGAGTAGGTGCGGCTAAGGTCATGCGCGCATATTAACGCTCGCGCAAGGCCTGGGACACGTTTTGCAAAGGACGGAACAAATACTCGAGCACGGTTTTTTGACCGGTGCGAATTTCAACCGTGGCCGTCATCCCGGGAGTGGGGTCGATCTTGAGACCTTTGCGCACGCGGTTTGGATCTTTGATGCGCACCATGATTCGGTAAAAACCTTCTTCCAAATCCACCGGACTGGCTCCGGGACGGCGTTGCTGACGATCGTCTTTGAGCGTGTCGGGGCTGAGGTGTTCGAGCTCCCCATCCAGGCCGCCGTATTTGTTGAAGTCGTAAGACGTCAACTTGACCACGGCCTTTTGGCCGACCTTCAAGAAGGCGACTTCGGAAGGCTTTACATACGCTTCGACCAACATTTCATCTTCGGTGGGGACGATTTCAAGAATGGGCTGGCCCGCTTGAATCACGCCACCGATGGTGGTGACCTGCACGTTCTTGACCACGCCCTTCATGGGGGACTTGATGGTCGTGTGCAAGTAGGCATCCTCGCGAGCAGAGGCGTTTTCTTTGGTTTGAGACAACTCGGACGACACGCGTGTGAGTTCGTTGTTGGCATCGGTGATGTAACGGTTTTTACGCTCGGCACGTTGCCCCATCAGATCAGCTTGCTGGCGTTTCAAACGCAGCAACTCCACCTCAGACATCACACCGTCTTTGACCAAGGGCGTGGTCAACGCGAGTTCACGCGTCACCGCAGCCAATGACGCGTCCAGGGCTTGCAGCGATTCAGACAAGGCCATCTTGCGTGCATTGAAGGCCTGTGTTTCTTGGCGAATCAACTGCGGCTCGGATTTGAGTTCGTCTGGAAATGCCAAGGGGCCGTTGTATGCCTCGGCCCGCAAACGAGCAGCCAACGCCACCAAGGCCAAGTATTTTTCGTTCGCCTCACGGTAGCCCGCACCCGAACGGGCATCGTCCATTTGCAGCAGCACTTGGTCACGCTCGACCACATCGCCTTCGCGCACCATCATCTCGCGCAACACGCCTGAATCCAAACTTTGAATCACTTGTTCGCGGCTGGATGGAATCACTTTGCCTTGCCCGCGCGTGATTTCATCCAAGCTGAAAAATCCAGCCCACGCCAAAGCAACCACCAGCGTCGTGGCAGTGGCCCACACCAAAAAGCGACTTGCTTGACGCTCGTCATCTTCCACGGTTTTCATGCCAAAACCCGAGGTGTTGGGTTGAACAACTTTTTTCAATGTATCGATCATGCGCGTGCTCCGTTGGCGGTGGCTGTGGCTGTGTTCACGTCAATGCCACGCGACAACTTGTCAATCATTTCTTGTTTGGGTCCCATGGCCACGCATTGACCTGCGTCGATGACGCCGATCACATCCGCCCACTCCAACAGCTGGGGGCGATGGGTGGACATCAAGAGTGTTCGGCCTTGCAACCACTCTTTGAGCACGGCAATGACATGGGCTTCGGTGTTTTGATCCATGTTGGATGTGGGCTCGTCCATGAAGACCAATTGCGGATCGCGCAGCATCATGCGCGCGATCGACAGCAGCTGACGCTGGCCACCCGACAAACCACCCCCGGCTTCGGTGATGGGCATGTCCAAACCGCGTGGATGTGCGGCCACCATCTCGTACAAACCCAAGGACTTGAGCACTTGAATGATCTTGGCGTCACTGATCCATGTTTCGGACAACACCATGTTTTCACGCAGCGTGCCCATGAACAGTTGGGGGTCTTGTCCCACATAGCCAATGCAGCTGCGCACTTCCGCTGGTTCGATTTGTTGCAACTCCACGCCATCCAAGCGCACACTGCCGCCCAGTGGGGTGTACAAGCCCGCCATCAAACGCAAGAAGGTGCTTTTGCCGCTGCCGACGCGCCCCAACAAGGCCAGGCGTTGGCCTGGTTCGATCTTCATGGACAAGCGCTTGATCACTGGGATGTTGTGTTCACCGGGATAACCAAACTCCAAAGCTTGTGCCTCCAAACCGCCCGCAATGTGTTCGGGTACCACGTACGTGCGGCCCACCACCCGATCGCGCGGGCGCTTCATCAGGCCGTCCAAGGTTTCAAGTGAGGTGGGCCCACAGGCCTTGCGCGATCAACACAGGCACAGCGAGTGCGGGAAGCGTCGGGCAGCGAAGGGAATACAGACGGGATCGTTGCGGCGCTGGGAGTAGATGCGCAGACGGCAGCGGAAGCCGCGCAGGCGGCGGCGGCAGCAGCGAATACTGCGAAAGAGA
>JACCDQ011617743.1_pt1 | contig 11571 bp, 10 predicted proteins | sample 7446031 | NCBI WGS metagenome assembly JACCDQ01 (sample SAMN15323442, study PRJNA562643) | freshwater metagenome | isolation source: river surface water | place: USA:Blue River Watershed | collected 2017-08-17
AACATCTCAAACGGTGACTTCAGCGTTACTTTGGAGGATTTGCAGCCTGCCAGCCGCAATCTGATCTGGGGCGAGGCAGTGAGGTCATCGAGCCCGCAAATTGCAGATCCGTTCAACAGCTGCACCGTGGCGTGTAGCGGAACCCGATTCTCCCCAGCAATTCCCAATGGAGCTTGGGACTTTCCAGATGGCACCGCGGTGCTATTCCGCTACCCACTGAGCAATGCCAACCTTCCAGTTTCTCCAGGCGATCGCCAAATCTCAGTGTCCTGGAAAGATCCAGGTGCCGGCGGTGCTGTCGATGACTACCTGATCGAGTACAAAGAGACCAGCCAACCAGACTCCACCTACAAAGTTTTCGGTACTGCGCCTGGCACTGCCCGAACCTCAACCGTCACAGGTTTGACCAATGGAACTGCATACACAATCCGAGTGTCAGCTCGAAACTCGGCTGGATCAGCTTCTTCGCTGGGTAGATCTGTGGTTCCAACCGGCACTCCATCAAGACCCACGAACCAGGCCTATGCTGCCGGAGATGGTTCGGTATCGATTGACTTTGCTGCACCCGATAACGATGGCGGCATGGCGATCACCAACTACGCCTACTCGCTTGATGATGGCCAAACTTGGATCACCCGAAACCCAGCCTCTGTGGCTTCACCAATCACAATCCCGAACCTAACTAACGGCTCCACCTACAACGTCAAATTGCGAGCCCTTAACCCCTTTGGCGCAGGTCCCGCGTCCCTGCCAATCACGGTGAAAGCGGGAATCACCCAGACCAGAACTCTCACCTACCTCTCTGGCACACTGGCCGAAACTAGTGCACTACCCCAGGGTGGAACTCTGGCCGCAGGTGAAACCTTCACCATTCCAGCCGGCCCAACCAGAACCAACTTCACCTTCACCGGCTGGAAAGAGGGAAGCACGCTCTACGCTCCAGGTGCCACCTACACGGTCGGTGCAACTAACCCGAACCTAACCGCTCAGTGGGTTCAGAACTCGCTGCTTGGACTAAACACAAGTCAGGGCGCGTCAAAGGTTTTGACTTGGAACATCGCGGCGAATCAAAGTATTGATGTCACGGTGGCGGCAGGTTCTAGCAACTCGGTCAGAATCCAAATTCCAGATGGTGCGCTCGCACCCGGCACCGAAGTTATCTTCTGGAGATTGCTAAATGATGAGCTCGCGAAAGCCAGAATCAATAACTCCAAGGATTACTTCGTAAACCTCGCTATCACCTGGGCTAAGGGTGACGATATCAGTACACCCAAGTACGTAGTGGATGCCGCTGTTCCAATTTTGCTAACCATCACCAATCCTGACATCGTCGCCGGTGCAACCGCGTGGCAGATTGTCGGTGACACAGTAAAGGTGATCGGAAATGCAACTAGAAATGGCGAACTGGTGATCCAATTCACCGAGGACCCGGTAATAACCGCAGCCAACGTGCCGCCAGCTCCAGCGTTTAGCGCTCCGGTTGCAACCGTCGACGGCTTCACGGTGAACATCACTAACTATGACCTGCAGTACAGCTGGGACACCCCAACTATCACGGCCGGGACCCTGTCGGTAGGGACTCCAAGTGGCAGCATCGTTCCGCTGACCGTGACCGGACTAACCCCAGGTCAGTCGGCAACAATCACTCAGAAGGCATTTTTGAATGGGGTTTACCAAGCCGGCACGCTGACTGGTAATTCGATAATCCCAGCGACTGCCCCGCAGTCCAATCCGATCCGCACCACACCACTACTTCCAGAGATCAGTTCATTCTCGAAGCGAGTCTTGGAGGAGGGCGCCAGCGAACAGGTAACGCTGTTTGGAAGAAGACTGAATCTAATCAACAAGATCTCGATTGCAGGTCAGCCAGTGAAGGTCGAGAACTCATCAGCAACCGAGTTGACGCTTCGAACTCCGACTCTTGGCGCTGGCAAGTACGACCTGGAGATGGTCATTGATGCTGGTGGATCCTTCACATTCTTAGAGGCGTTCACAGTTTTGGCGAAGCCGGTAATCGTGGTCACTGAAACCCCCGTGGTTGTGAAAGAACCAGCGCCTAAATCCATCTGGAGCAAAATGCGCTTCTCGAACTTCCAGGGCGATCGCTCAACGCTCACCTCAGAGCTGGCGAAGCAACTGCGCTCAAAGCTTGCTGGTATGACCGAGGTGTCCAAGGTGGTCTGCACCGGAACCACTTCGGCAACCAAGGCAACCGAGTCAGATCGCCTGCTAGCTCTGAGCAGAGCAAAGGCCGCCTGTGACCGAATCAGATTGATGTATCCGAACGCCAGCTACACCACCAAGGCGTGGCCGGCATCAGGAGTTGGTGCTAGACACCGATCTGTATTCGTCGCTATCGAACGACAGGGCGACTAACTAGTAACCGATTGACTTGAGGTATTCGCGAGAGTCCTTGATGCAATCGAATGGGTCACGGCCATAGGTCATGTCCTGCTCGATGAAGAAGAAGTCCGCTCCAGCCTTTTCACTGGCTGGAAGCAGCGCTGGCCAGTTCATGTTGCCCTGGCCCACCTCAGCAAACTGAATGATGTTCACGAACTTGTCATACCCCTCGGCAAACTTGCCGGCGTTGAACAAATCGATAGCTTCCTGAGGCAGTGCAGCTACTCGGTAGTCCTTAACGTGAATGAGCTTGCAGACACCTTGGTAAAGCTCGAGCATGTCTAGCGGTGCCATGCCGCCGCGCTGGACCCAGTGCAGATCAACCTCGAAGTAAACATCAGGCGCTACGCGTCTAACAATGTCGAAGATGCGCTCGCCCTCAAACTGAATCAGGTCAGCGTGGTGGTTGTGGTAGCAGAGGGTGATGCCCTCCTGTGCCAAGCGCTGCGCGTAAGGGTTTAGCTCCTCGGCCCAAGCCTCAGTTGCTTCCTTAGAGACCATCGCCTCAAAAGGCATCATGCCGATACGGACGTAGCGCGTGCCAAGTCTGTTGCAGTCAGCAACCACCTTGTCGAATTCACCAGATAGTGAATCAATACCGGGCTTTGGGTGCAGTGCAACCGAGAGCGCACCAACCTCAAAGCCAAGCTCACTGATAGCGCGCTCAAGGTCTGCGGTGTTCTTCTCGTCCATCGGAATCTGAGAGACCTCAACGCAGTGGATATCTAGAGCAGCTAGCTGCTCTAGTACCTGGTACATCCCCTGCTGAGCGACCTGGTCCTTCAGCATCATTAGTTGTACGCCGAGTTTTGCCATATTAATCACGCTCCGCATACTTGCCCTCTTCGCGAATGCGAATGTTGAGGAAGTCTAGATACTCGCTGTCATCAAAGTTCTCGATCGATACCTCTTCACCGGTCCAGGTGGAGAGGTGAATTGCGTTTGCTAAGCGAACACCGTGGATTCCCTCGGCTCCTGGAGCAAGCAGCTCCTCCTCACCCAGACAGGCCGCCGCAAAGTTTCGCATGACCTCTGAGTGCTGCTCACCCCAAACCGATGCATAGCTCTTGGTCTCTTTTGATAGGAAGCTAGAGGTATCGAGCTGACCACGGAAAAGCTTTGCAACGTCTTCAGGACCCATGTTCTTAGAGATCTCTTGCTCGGGCTTAGTCAATCTCCAAATGGTGACGTCCTTTGAGTTCTCCACTACAACCTTGCCGCTGTCAAACAAGATCTCAAGGCGGTCAGTACCCATCAAGTCATGGGTTGAGGTCATGAATGAACCAGTTGCACCATCAGCAAAGCTGACCAGGGCATTGACCTCATCTTCAACTGCAATGTCTCTTCTGAATCCAAACTGGGCCTTGGCAAAGACTGACTTTGGAACACCACAAATCCACTGCCACAGATCGAGTTGGTGGGGAGCTTGGTTCACCAAAACGCCGCCGCCTTCGCCACCCCAAGTTGCACGCCAGGCTGAGGAGTCGTAGTAGCCCTGTGGGCGCCACCAGTTGGTGATGATCCAAGAGGTGTGGCGAAGGGCACCAAGTTCACCGGATGCCACCAGTGCACGAAGGTCCTTGTAAAGCGGGTTGGTGCGCTGGTTGAAGAAGACACCGAACTTGAGCTCAGGCTTGGACTTGGCTACATCGATCAGACGCTGGGCTTGCTTGGTGTAGACGCCAACTGGCTTCTCAACAAGCGCGTGCACACCGTGCTCGAGAGCGTAGATGCCAATCTCTGGGTGCAAGTAGTGAGGAACCGTTGTCACCACGGCATCAACAGTGCCCGAGGTAATCATTTCCTTGTAATCGGCAAAGAATGGGACATCGAGTTCTTTGGCCTTGTCTTCGAAAACTGGGTTGACATCGGAGATGGCTCCGATGACCATGTTGGGAACCATGCCCTGGGAGATGAAGCCGGCGTAGGCGGACCCCTCCGCACCCATTCCAATGATTCCAAGTCTTATCTTTTGAGACACTTCTGAGTCCTTTCTGACTTTTTAGGTTTATGAAAAATCGACGTTTGCTTCGCGAAGCAGCTTCACTAGCGCAGTGTGTGCGGTGGTCCAAAGTTCCGGTCCACATAGCCCACCAAAGGCATCAAAGTCACCGAGGTGAGGCTCAATGGACAAAAAGCCCTGGTAGCCAGAGTCACGAAGACCAGCAATCAGTTGCTGGAACTGACCGTCTCCCTCACCGGAGGGCACGATCTCACCGAGTGGGTTCTCGGCGGTTGGCGACAACGCATCCTTGCAGTGGATGTAGTCGGTGTACTCACGAACCATCGGGTAGGCATCATCAAAAGGCTGGTAGCCGCACTGCACATAGTTGGCTGGGTCGATGATGGCTCGGTAGTTTGCAGAGTTGATGGTGGTCATCAGATCCACAACGCGCTCTGGAATATCTCCGTAGATGTCCTTCTCGTTTTCATGCAGCAGGGTGATGCCGCCAGCCTCTGCAAGCTCGACCATCGCTCTGGTTCGACGAATAACTTCATCTCGATACTGAGTTGGGTCATCGCCCTCTGGGATAAAGAAGCTGAACATTCTGATGTAGGAAGCGCCGAAAAACTTCGCCACTTCAACACCGTGCCTCGCTCGCTCCAGGTGAGCATCGAATGGGTCGGTGATGAAAATCTTTCCCAGGTCAGAACCCACCGAAGAAAGCTTGATACCCGCGGCATCCAACTTGGACTTGGCAAGCTCTAGCTGATCCTGAGTCAGATCCAATACCTTGGTACCCCAAGCGCTGCGGAACTCAACAAACTTGATGTTCAGCTTGGTCAGCAGCTCGATTTGCTCATCAAGATCTTTTGCAATTTCATCGGCGAACCCGGTTATGTGCCACATAAAAACGTTTCCTCTCGAAAAGTTGAGGTTTCGAAACCAAAGCTGTTTGGCTTCAAGCTAGAACGAGTGGGCAACGCTGACCATCAAGCAGATACTAATGCAACCGATTGCCAAAACTTTATGAAATTTAGTCACAAAAAGACACAATTTGATTACGTTTCACTTCTTCTGAAGTAGGAAACCAGATTTATTAGTTAGTCGTGCAGATACAAAGTGACGATCACGACATCGCCTCCGGCTTTGCCGATTGCATCTCGAATCGACTTGTTTATCGAGATGAGCTTGTCTTCGCCCTTGCGTGGAGCCAGGTTTATGCCCTTTATCGGATACCCATCAATCGTTCCGGAAACCTTCAGGTGGCCCCAGCGATTGTCGAGCGATTCGGTGCCTGGAATTCGAAGGTGGTAGGTCCAAGCACCAAAACCGGGAACATGCTGAAGCAGTAGTGCCTGATCTTCAATCAGCATCAACACCTAGGCCCCTCACTTACTACCTCTCCCCCTGTAAGGCTACCCAGCCTCTCGAACTTCTCTTCGTGGAACGAATACTTCTTAGACTATGCAGATGGTAAAGCCACAGCCCAGACGCCGCTATGTCCCGATTGACATGAGCGCGTATGAGGCACTTGATTCCGAGTGGCGAAAGATTGGGCTAACAGCACCGGCGCGCAAGGCACTTGTCGACGCCAAGCTATTTAAGGTCAGCGACCTAAGAAAGATAACGCTGACTGAGCTGACCGAATTAGAAGGCATGTCTAAGTCATCCATCGCTCGCATCAAAGTGATCATGAACGCCAAGCGAATTAGTTTTCGCTAGCTGGGGTGTTATAACGATTGCGCTACGCGGGGAAGCTGTTACCCCGAAACAGCGTTCGATGATGAATGGGACTACATCTAAAGCAGGGCACCGACTTTCATTCGGTCTTCAATCGAGCACGCCAAGCAGCACCGGAAGCATTTGATCAGCAGTCGATTCGGAACCTCATCGGTGGCGAATGGGTGGTGCTGGGAAATCAGATTTCTCACATCACTCCGGTAGATCAGTCCAACATCGTTGGTCCATCAATGCTCAATTTGAAGCAGACCCAAGACGCAGTCCACAAGGCAGCCAAGATGCACACTGCCTGGGGCAAGGTAAATCTCGATGAGCGAAAGAGTCGAGTGGCAAAAGCCGTCGAGCTGCTTCGTGAAAACCGGGACACCATCGCCCAGCTTTTGGTTTGGGAAATAGGTAAGCCTTGGAAACTGGCTTGTGCCGATGTCGATCGCTGCATCGAAGGTGTTGAGTGGTACCTGGGTGAAATCGACCGACAGATCCAAGGTCGCACTCCGCTATCTGGTCCGGTTTCTAACATCGCCTCTTGGAACTACCCGCTGAGTGTTCTCGTTCACGCAGAGTTGGTGCAGCTACTGGCTGGTAACGCGGTTATCGCCAAGACCCCAAGCCAGGGTGGATTTCATGCCCTTACCCTCTCGCACGCTCTGATGGCAAGGGCCGGCCTACCGGTCACCCTGATCTCAGGTTCAGGTTCGGAGTTAGCCCCAGCGCTAGTCAGTTCACCAGAGCTTGGAGCACTCGCCTTTGTCGGTGGCCGCAACAACGGTCGCGCGGCAGCGAGCTCACTAACCTCCTTGGCTAAGCGTCATATCTTGGAGCAGGAAGGCTTGAACTCCTGGGGTATATGGAACTACTCCAACTGGTCTGAGCTAGCAGCACACCTAACCAAGGGTTTTGAATACGGCAAGCAGCGCTGCACTGCATACCCACGCTATGTAGTTCAGCGCGACCTGTTCCCCGAGTTTTTAGAGATGTATCTCGAGGTCGTTAGAAACCTTCGCTTTGGTCACCCACTTGCGGTCAAAGATCCAAATGATGAGTACCCAGATCTTCACTTCAGCTCGGTCATCTCAGCCAAAAAGGCAAAGGAGCTCAATGAAGCCTTTGATGAGGCAGTGAATCGTGGTGGCGTTCCTCTATATAGGGGCAAGCTAAGTTCAGGCACCTTCTTGGATGGGCAAGACACCTCCGCATACGTAGCACCGATGACTCTTTTGGAGCCACCGAAGTCCTGGTCGATTCACCACTCAGAACCTTTTGGTCCTCTTGATTCTGTGGTCTTGGTAGACACCGAGGCTGAGCTACTAGCTGCCATGAACGTCTCAAACGGAAACCTAGTGAGCTCAGTTGCAACTGATGACATGGCTTTTGCCGAGAGGGTCCGTGAGGAATCTCAAGCCTTCAAGTTCGGAATCAATAAGCCAAGAAGCCGCGGCGATAAGGCTGAGGTATTCGGAGGTCGTGGTGCAAGCTGGCGCGGCTGCTTCGTTGGTGGAGACCTATTAGTTGAATCAGTCACCGAAGGTGAGGGTCGCCTCTATGGCAACTTCGCCGATGGTTCTCGATACCCCGAGGTCGCCTAGTAGCTAGGGCTGCAGTCGCTGCACTTGCCAATCACTGACTTCGCCTGAATCGGAAACGGTTCGAGAGAATTCGATGCGGTCATGCATGCGGTTGGACCGGCCCTTCCAAAACTCGATTCGGCTTGGGACAATCAAATAGCCACCCCAGTGTGCTGGTCGTGGGACCGCTTCACCCGGAAAGCGCTCCAGCGCGGATTGAAACTGGGCATCCAATGCCGTTCGAGATTCAATGGGCTGAGATTGGTGTGAAGACCAGGCCGCAACTCTAGATTCTCTGGGTCTTGAGTTGAAATAGTCATCGGACTCTTCGGCGCTGACCTTGTGAGCGACGCCTTGAATCAGGACCTGTCGGTAAATCGAATACCAACCAAAAACACAGCTCACGTGAGGGTTTGCATCCAATGCCTCACCTTTACGCGAGAGGTAGTTGCTTGCAAAGAAGAATCCCTCTGGCCCAACACCTTTCAGAAGGACTGTTCTTGATCGCGGGTGGTTCTCAGAGTCCACGGTTCCTAAAACGAAGGCATTTGGTTCATAGATGTTCGACTGCTCGGCTTCTTTGAGCCAGAGCTTGAACTGCTCAATTGGATCAGAGAGCAGATGTGATTCGTCCAGCAGCTCTTGGCCATAGTCTTCGTGACGCTCCAGGGACTCCATGGTGACATTGTGTCACTTGGTTGGCTGACTAATAGTCATCCCTGCACGATCACTTGATGACCGCAGCATGATTGCAAGCTTGAGGAGCGAAATTTCCTCAGTGACAGAGCGCCCCACCGCTTCCAGGATTTCTGGATTGGCATTGGCTACCAGGTTCTCGTGGATTGCATATAAGTCTTGCTTCAACCGAGTCTCCAAAACTTTTAGGGTCCAACAAATCATGAATCGTGTGACGTGGGCATTGAATAGGAGTAGATAACGGTGCTACTCCAGGCTAATCAGCCCCTGGCAATCGGAATCCAAAAGGAATTTCGGAAAAGTAAAAACCCGAGAAGTCGTGAATTCTTCTCGGGTTTTGCGCGCTCGGAGGGACTCGAACCCCCAACCTTCTGATCCGTAGTCAGATGCTCTATCCGTTGAGCTACGAGCGCTGGGCAACGATGGAAGAGTCTAGCGCAAAACCATCGAAGAACTAAAGTCCCGATTTACTGCTGTGCAGAGATCTGATCGAGCAGGGTCAGAACCTGGTCGTAGTAATTGTTTTCAACATCATCGGACAACTTCACGATGATGGTGTTGGTCTCTGGGTTCATCAGCATGAACTGACCGCGATAACCCTGGGTCAAATAACTTCCGTCTGGTCGGTGCCACATGTTCGCGCCAAAGCGCTCGGATCCAAAGCCACCAAACCAAACCTTGGCAGGGGTTGTCATGCGCGCATGCCAGTCCTCGCTGATAACTCTTGATCCTGCCTGCGGTCCGAATGCAGCCCGGCCGTCATTAAGAAAGACTCCGCCGACCAGGGCGAGATCACGGGCCGTGACGTTGAAGCAGCAGAATGACTTCTCCCAGCCGCCCTCACGATCCACTGCCCAACTTGCATCATTGGCAGCACCCACTCGCTCCCAAACGCTGGAACCAAAGTAATTCGAAAGCGACATTCCGGAAACCTGGGTGACAACCATGCCTAACAGCTGAGTGTTTACAGACCGGTACTCGTATTCCTCGGTGCCTGGGTCACAAACAACCTTGAGGTTGTTGCTCAGAACAAAGTCCATGTCTGTAGTTGCAAACATCTGAGCCACTGGATAGCCCCAGCCTGCAGGACCGGATGGGTAGTCCTCATCAATACCGATACACGATTGCATATCCAATAGGTGCTTGATGGTTACTTGGTCGAGGCCTTCAATAGACGCATACTGCGACAGGTAAGTGGTGACCGGCTCTTGCTCACGGATTAGACCATCGGCAATCAAGTTTCCGATTGCCATACCAACCATGGTCTTGCCGATACTCATCGTGTTGATCAGCTCGTTTTGAGAGAAGTCTTCCGAGTACTGCTCATAGGTAATTACGCCATCTCGGATGATCAAAAAAGCCTTGGTTGCAGTTGCGCGCAGCAAGTCTTCAACCACGTAGCTCTCGCCTTCAAACTCGAAGGTCTCAGGCAAAGTTTCGGGCTCGGAGGCAACCTCCCACTCATGGGGCAAAACCGAGGCCGGAATAACGTGAGTCGGCATCAACTCGGGTTGCTCTGATGGCACGCTCTGGGCGAGCTGATAGGCGGCAACCGGGTTCGGATATCGAACCACAAGAGTCAACGAAAACGCGGTTACGGCCAGAGCGAGGATTGGGATGAGAAACCAAAACGAAATGAGCTTGAGAGTCTTTTTCATCGAAGGCGCGGACGAGCGATAGCTCGGATTACCGACTCCTCCTCTCTCGTCCCCCACGATCAAGCTTTCAAATGTTTCCCAATGGTAACCCTCAAACCGCTCTCTCGCTAAATCACCTGTCCAGGGCTTTGGAGGTGACTGCGATCGAGGCTGCCTGCAAACCAGCGAGCAAGAAGAAGACTGAACCCAGACCTGCTGTTGCAATGGAACCAGCAATCGCTGGGACTACAACCTGTCCAAGTCGGTTCGAAGTTAGACGAATGGAGATGGCCAAGCCTCGGTGATCCGGGTCAGAAATTCTTGAAACCCAAGCCATTGTTGCCGGCTGTCCAATCCCCATCGCAAAACCTGTGACGGCAATAACCAAAGCAAGCAAATAGAAATCAGTAACAAAGGCAATCGCCACCACGCCAAGCAGAGTCACTAAAGCACCAGAGTTCAAGATCCGCTTCATCCCAAACCGATCGCTTATCCGCCCAAGCACAACCCTTACGCCCATCGAAGCCAATGCCCTCACCGCCAATAGGATTCCGATTTCCGTGGAACCAAAGCCGAGCTGTCGACCAAGCAGCGGGAGGAAGATCAACATCACGTCCACCACCGCAGTGGCTGAGCCTGCGACGAAGATCGCGGATTTGTAGCCCTTCACCGCCAGCACCTTGCGCACGGCACCGGCATCCAGCGAAGCTCCGATCCGAACCTTTTGAGTCTTTGGATAGAGCGACAGGACACTCAGTGAAGCACCAATAAACAGAGCGATCGCAAACCAGAGCGCTGCATTGACATCAACCTCGATGCCGCCTTTATCTGCAAGCACCCCGCCGAAGAATGGTCCCACCGCATGACCAACTGAAGCGTAGAAAGTTAGTAGTCCGAAGTTTCGCTCATACTTCGGATCGGGTGAGCGGTTGGCAATCATGGTTTGACCACCGAGCATGGCAAATAAATGACCAATGCCTAGAAGAGGCATCGCAATAAACAAAAACGGCAGTGACTCGAAAAAGATCAGACCTAGCGTCACAACCAGGGAGACCACAGAGCCGATTACCAAAGCCGTTCCGTCTCGACCCTTATCAACCCACTTTCCCATCACGATTGCAAACAGCAATGGGGCAACTGCAAAGGCCGATCCAACCAGTCCGACCAAAGCCGCATCGGCACCGAGGTCAACCGCTCGGTAGGTGATCATCGGTCTGACGACGTAAACACCAGCTTGGATAAAACCCGAGTTAAGCAAAACGAGCAATAGCCAGCGGCTATCGCTCGTTCTTGCAGCGTTCATTTATGCGGTCTTGTTTTTCCAAAGTGCATAGAGCTTGGGAACTGCGATCACGATTGCCAGCAGCACGTAAACGGTGACTGAGAACGGGGTTGCAATCAAGATGCTTGGATCACCGGAAGATGCCTGTAGCGCTCTTCTAAACTCCTGCTCCGCCATTGGACCCAGAATCACACCAAGAATCAACGGTGTTACCGGATAACCAAATCTTCGGAACAGAAGACCAAGCAAACCAATCACCAGAGCAACCCAGATCTCCCAGGTATCGCCGTTGAGCACATACGC
>JACCDQ011577446.1_pt1 | contig 11569 bp, 9 predicted proteins | sample 7446031 | NCBI WGS metagenome assembly JACCDQ01 (sample SAMN15323442, study PRJNA562643) | freshwater metagenome | isolation source: river surface water | place: USA:Blue River Watershed | collected 2017-08-17
AGGATCGCAAGTCTTGTAAAAAACAGAGCTTTTGGATATAAGAACGAAAAAAACTATCGCTTAAGGTTTATAAATGCTTGTGTTTTTTGATGTTTTTGGTGTGACCCACCATAAAAAGAGAAGAACCCGAAATTTGGAGGTGGGTGAGGGCTTCGCACCCCCGTAGAAGCTTTTGCAGAGCCTTGCCTAACTCCTCGGCCAACCCACCACGCTTAAACGCAATCCCAAGTTAAAATGGAGGCCCTTTAAAGTCAACTCATGCCTTTTTCAAGCTGTTCGAAAGGCTTTACGACCCACTTTTCAGCCCTGGCGTAATCCTGAAGCTGGGGCTCAATTGATAGTTTATCAGGCAATACTTCACTTTTTCGGGCTAAAATTTCGCGTTCTAGGGCATAGATTTGAGCCACGCGATCTAAAAAGCTTTTTCGGCGCAACGACAAATTCTGATAGTGTTTATCTATCAAGACGTTCTCGGATTCGAACTGAGTTTGATGCAGAAACTTTTCGACCCTTTGGATTCTTTGCAAGATATCTAAACCATCAAGCTTTCTTTCGGGCCTTAAACTTACAAAAAACATCAAACCAAATCGATCAAGCAACGGACCCGAAAGTCTTTCTAAATAGCGTCGGCATTTCTGGCGACTGAATCTGCAGCCTAAATTATTTTTTTGCGGAGTCCACTTTCCACAAGGGCATAAGTTTGTCGTCGCCACCACCTGAAATTCGGATTGAATCGATCTATGATAGGCCCCGCGCGCAAGTCTTAGTTCATCACCCGTCATCGGGCCGCGCAAAGTTTCTAATATTTCAGGTTCGAACTCAAGCATCTCGTCTAAAATTAGAAATCCGCCTTGAGCTCTTTCAATTTCACCTTCGTGCAAATACGCCCCGCCACCGATGAAGGCTGCAGGCGAAATACTTTGATGCGGATTCACCACCGGCCGCCAAAGATTTTCAAGTCTTACTTTTTCTTCAGATAAGGGCTCTTTGGTAAAACTGGGTATCGCTTTGGCCAAAGTTGATTTTCCGGCGCCTGAATCCCCGGCCAAAAGGCAATGCCACTTTGAAGTCTGGGCTAAAAATAAAAACTCAGCCTCGTCTTCAGAGTACTTTCGATGAAATCCAAACGTTGGCCTTTGCAACACCACTTGAGCTTGCGAATCGACTTCGCGATTGATTTCGATATTTTTTAAATCATGCACGCGAAAAACATTCTGACCTTGAATGATTTTCTCTTTTGTTTGTGCGCCGGTTAAAAAAATCTTCGAGCGGTAGTTCATCACCTCGTAAGCTAGATCACTGGGTTCATGCACTTCACCGTTAAGCCCAAGCTCTCCGTACAAAATCCAATTTTTATCAATTAAGTCTTCCGAGATCTGTTCGGTCTTCAGCAAAATCCCCAAGGCCACGGCGAATTCGACCCCGCGCGAGCTTTTTCGTAAATGGCTTGGCTTAATATTGACGATCACCTGACTGGTCAGCGGAAATTTATAACCCGCATACTTTAGCGCTGATTTTATACGGTAAAAACTTTCTTTGATCAGACGATCTGGCAAACCCAAAAAATGTATCTGCGGAATTCCGGGAATCAATTCAATTTCAACTTCGGCCACTTCAAGACGATTATTATTTAAAATAAGAGAATTTAATTTCATGCCGTTTGAAGCATGCAATTAAAAAACGCGAAAGCCTTCGCTTAAGAACCAATTTCAAAGCAGTTCAGAAGCGAGAACCGGACTAAGCAGTTTGGTCTTTGATTTTCGATAGCGGATGATGCTCGTCGATGGTTTTAACTGCGGTGTTTGTAGAAACCGCCGTGTAAACCTGAGTCGTTTGAATACTAGCGTGACCCAACATCACTTGAATCGAACGAAGATCGGCTCCGCCCTCAAGTAAAGCTGTCGCGCATCCGTGACGGAATCTGTGTGGATGAACAGGCTCAGCAAAGCCAGCGCGTGCCGACCAAGAAGCTAACCATCTCCAGATATCAACGCGTGACGGGCGATGTCCGCGATCATTTAACAATAAAGGCTGTAAACCTGAAGACGCGTAATCAGAAGCTAAGTTTTCGCGGCCTTCTTTTAAGTATTGATCCAAAGCCATATACAAAGAATCTGTCAATGGAATCAATCTTTCTTTGCGGCCCTTACCAAATACCTTCACCCAACGATCAGTCGCTGAGAAATCGTTTAAGTTCAAACCGATCAACTCACTGACGCGACAACCTAAACCGTAAAGAAAAAGTAAAGTCAGGCGATTGCGAATTGTTTTCGAAGCATCTTCAACCACACATGAATTAAAAAGTTTTTCGAACTCTTCTGTCGTGATTGATTTTGGTAATGAAGTTTTAACTTTCGGTGGACGAAGTTCGCGAAGTTCCGGAGCTTTCAACCCGCGCGATTCACAGAACTTCAAATAAGTTCGAACACTACTAACAACTCGGGCTTGCGAACGTGTCGACAAACCTTCTTCTTTCATGAAATCAAAAAACTCGATCATACGAGAGCTTTTTTCACGAAATTTTTTATAAAGATCTAAATCGCGGCGGTACGCCATGACTGTATTTAAAGAGCGGCCTCGGACATGTTGCAAATCATCGAAGAATTCTATCCACAGAGGTGTTGTAGTCGTCATGGTTACATTTCAAACCACTTCGCTTTAAAAGGCAAAAGGAAATAAGTAGAAAATAAAAAACCCCGAATGATGGCTCTATCACCCGGGGAAGGAATTCGATTCAAGTGTCTTAAATGTTAAAGTGGATTTTTAACTTTTAAGATAATTTCATTTTTCTATAGTTGTCCTATTGAACACCGATCATTTGGTAACAAGACTGACCGTTCACGGACTGAACTTGTAGATTTCCGAACATGCGGCCCGTTGAAGCCGAGATTGTCGAAAGCTGACCGTTTGATAAATAACTTGATGCACTGACTTGTCCGTAGAAGTTCATCAATACGCTTGAAGGTCCAACAGCTTGCAGAGCTAAATTACTAACAATACCGTAGCCCCATCGACCTGCTTGTGATGTCACAACTTGGTAAGTACCCGCTGGAATCACGCAGTATCCAAGGTTCGCGTTTTGACTTAAAATCATTTGCCCTGCAGATGAAACTAATCCGTTGTAAGTCTCAGAAGTCATACCCATCGTATTGTAAGGATAAGGTTGAACAGTCATATTTTGTCCAGCAAAAGCCCACGTGATTCTTAATGTTCCCGTGTAGTCAGCTGATTCTCCTGAAAAGAAAATCGAACCATTGATCCCTTGGCAATTAACACAATTCGGATAAACCACTTGAGGTTGCACCGGAACTGGTTGTTGATTATTGCCGCCTTTGTTTCCGCAAGCTGCGATCACTGTTAAAGTTACGGCTACGAAGAAGCCCGCGAAGTATTTGTTGAAGTTTGATTTTTTCATAAGCTTCTCCTTTTAATTAGTTGATGTTAAATCCAGTTTTGATGTTAATACCTGTGAAAGTACCTAACAATTTGTAACCAGCTTCAGCTCCTGGGTATAATCCGCATTTTGTGCTGATGATATTCGAACGACAATCATAGGGGCCGTTGTAGATAAACCAGCAAGAGCGGTACGGAGACTGACCTGCAAACGAAGTCGTAAAGTTTTTAAAGTAGATCGATCCTTTGTAAGTCGTTGTCGTGATTGGTTCACCATCATTACCACCACCTGTTGAAGTCGTCTCAGGAACTAAAGTTATCGTGATTGAACCGTATTGATCTTGAAAGTATCCAGTGAAGACCAATTGGTTTTCGTACTTAAACCAGTAGTTGTACTCGGCTTCAGCTTTTCCGTTATCGTACAAACCTTTAATGCTTTGGTTAGTGCCCATTCCGGCATTGAAAACGCCATCGTATTGAATGCCGTTATCGATGTAAGAAAGTGTAACTGTTCCGCCGTAGCGACCAGCAGTCGATTGAGCTAAATTCACATTCACTTTAAAGTTAGATGGAGCATTCAATGGATGCAAAGCCACGTATTCATTCATAACAGCCATGCTAACTGGAGTGAATGTAGCAGTTGAACCACCAGAAAAAACTGGAGTTCCACCTGTTGTGCCTGTACCCGGAGTTGGATCGATAATAACTGCACCCGGAACTGTCGCCGTCGTATTCGTCGTCGTGGTTCCGTTCTGTGAGTTGGATTTCGAGCACCCAACACCCATCAGTCCTAGAGCCATCACAGACATGATAAGTATTAAAGTTTTCATAAGAGACCTTCCTTTTGATGCTAGTTAATGCCAAGCGCATGCCGAAAAGGTCTGTGTTGCGTAAGTGGTGAATATAATTTTAGTTTTTTAAGCGCTGTTTCACAGTGAAGCGCTGTCAAAATGTCGACAACGACCGAAAAGAACGTTTTGCGCTAACACCCTTTTCAATGTGAAACAACGGACCTTTTCAGAGTGAGACATTAATCGTATCAACGCGATACAAGCTTAGGCAAAATCGATTTCTGTAGAGCTAAAACAGACGAATTTAAAGCGATTTCAGCCTTAGGATAATAGTGTTTTAAGATCTGAATACTGGTATAACCGCGCTTAGCTTGCTCAAGAGTTCCCCACTGGCAAAGACCCGCGCCGTGTCCGTAACCCTTTCCTGAAAGAGTGATTTTTCCATCGGAAACTTCCACATTTTCGGGCGAGTTTTTGATCTTCGCAAAGCCGAAAATCTGTCTTAATTTTTGAATTGTAAACTGAAAATGATCGACTTCAACAGTTTGAATTTTTTGTTGAAACAATTCACCTTCGGTGATTTCGCTGTTTTGATTTTTTTGTAAGCCTTTTAGAAATTCTTTTTCAGAAATTTCGTAACTCCAACGATTGGATTTTCGATTTTGGCACCACGGATCGACCGCTGTTCCCGAGTCGGTTTCACCCGGCCATACTTTAGAGGCCGGAACCGTTTGCCCGCCGCAATCGGCGTGAAAAAAGGCTTTCAAAACTTCGCCTTTTTGATTTTGCAGAACGATGTTCGCCGTGTTTTTCACGGCTTGCATCGCGCGTGGATCTTCATGCGCTTGAAACACTTGATCCATTTGATCTGAATCAAGGTGAAAGATCTGCCACTTAACTAAATTGCGTCTTTCACTCATTCGCGCAATCGCAAAAGATCTAGCCACAATCGCTTGAGTATTTAAGGCTTCCATCGGCCACTTAGTCGGCATTTCGCTGGCCACCACACCTGCTAAGTAACGATTAAAATCGAACTGACCAACGACATCGAACTTCTGATTGGCATTTTTGATAATTAAATTTTGTTCGGATAATTTTTTGTTCTGAAAAACCAGCTTGGATCCCTTAAGAGTCCATAAACGATCATTGATTTTTTGAACTTGGGCATTTTGAATTTGCGGGAACGCAGTCAGGTTTTTAATTAAGCGAATACGCACCAGTTCGCCCGCTGTTGCAGTCAAAGAAAAGGCTTGTAAGGCGCATAGGCTAAAGAAAATAAGAAAACGCGGTGGCATGTTTCTATTTGATCTTCAGCTTTGAATTGGGGGTAGATCGAAATTTCCTAGACTCGTCTTTCAGAGCCTTCGTCTAGCTTTTGGCCGCGACCTCGGTCTTGGTTTTAGGCGAAATGCTGCAGGACCTTCTGCAATTCAGTCCAAGCAACTTTTTTAAGGTCAGGCTTTTTCAAAAGCACACGCGGAGAAAAAGTATGAACCGTTAGCGCCGCTTGAATAGGTGCGGATTGAGTTTGATCTTGAAAAACTACCAAGCATTGAGCTTGAAAGATTTTCGCTTCTTGCAGATCACAGACCTTCAAGCGTGAAGGATCTACTTTAACTGCCGCAATCATTTTAGAAAGCAGATCTGACTCTTCAGCCGAGTAACCCGCGTAATCTTGCACGGCAAACAAAAGTTCTGTGGTGGTAATTGCGGGTTGCTTAGTTTCAACGTCACGTGATTGAAGAATTGTTTTAATTCCTAAAACATTTTCAAGATATTCAAAGTAATCATGGCGTGCATCGCGGGTATCAGACATGGCTATTACTTAATCGCTGCCTTCGGGTTTGTCGATTGTTAAATCGCCTTTTTCTTCCACTTCGTTCAATTGCAGCAGCACGCGCTCGGCCAAAACCCGATTAAAGCTTTTAAGCTCGGCAATGGCTTCAACATCGGCTTCGCGAATCTCCTCAACTGATCCAAATTTTTGCAGCAACAACTTTTTGCGCTTTTCACCGAGCCCGACCACATAGTCTAATTCGCTTTCTAATGAAAGCTTCTCGCGGCGTTCACGATGGAATGTAATTGCAAATCTGTGAGCCTCGTCACGAATGCCCGTCAGAATTTGAAAGGCTTCGGTGTTCGTTTTAAACACAACCGGATTCGAACGCCCCGGAAGATAAAATCTTTCTTCGGTCGATGATACTTCTTGGGATTGAAAATCAGATTCGGTTCTTGCTTTCGCTAAACCAACAACGGGGATGTGCGTTTTATTCAACTCTTTTAAAATTTTAACGGCCTGCGAAAGCTGGCCCTTACCACCGTCGACCACTAATAATTGCGGTTCTTCGTATTCGGCGTGACCAAATCGACGCTTAAGAACTTCATACATCGACGCAAAGTCATCAACACCATGAACAGTTTTAATTTTGTAGCGACGATAATGTTCTTTTGCTGGGATTCCATCTTCAAACACCACTTGGCTGGCCACAGTTTCGGTGCCTTGAAAGTGAGAAATATCAAAACATTCAATGCGCGAAGGTCTACGAGTAAGCCCCAGCTTCGACTGAATTTCATCAAGGCCTTTATTTTTTTCTTCTTCTTTTGAAACCAGTTTTTCAAAATGCGACTGTGCATTTCGCGAAGCCATCTCGATGAGATCTTGGCCTTTGCTATCAGTTGCAAATCTGACGGTGACGTCGCTACCCGTTCTTTCACGAAGCACGTCTTGCAATAATTTATGGATATCATTTCCTAAATCAACGCTTAGTAAAATATCTTCTGGAATATAATTGTCTTCGTAGTACTGATTTAAAAACGAAGCCAACCATTCGCGCGGATCTTCATCAGGGCTATTGGGATTAATCGTCGAAATAAAGTGAGGTCTATTACCAATTACGCTGCCACTTCGAATATGCAGAGTTTCAACCAACACCCCGCGATCGTCGCCATAAAAACTAATCGCATCTTGATCTTTTTCGGAAGCGTCGTTAATAACCGTTTGCTTTTCAATAATGCTTTTAATCGCAAACATCGAATCACGCATGCGGGCGGCCACTTCGAATTTTTCTTCGTCAGCGTAAACCAGCATTTTCTTTTCAAGATCTTTGATTAATTTTTTACTACGGCCTTTTAAGAAGTCTTTCGCGCCTTCAACTTCAGCGCGGTAATCATCTTTTGAAATCAAATTCACACAAGGGGCCGTACAACGACCGATCTGATGAGTCATACACGGACGCGTGCGTGATTTAAACATATGATCGGTGCAATCACGAATTTTGAAAAGTCGATTTAAAAAACGAATCGTCCCAAAGACCGCCCCACCTGAAGTGTAAGGGCCAAAGTATAGACTGCCATCGCGCTTTACCTTTCTTGAAAGATAAAGTCTTGGGTAATCATCTTGCCAAGAAAGCTGAATGTACGGATAAGCCTTATCGTCTTTTAAACGAATATTGTATTTCGGACGGTGCTTTTTAATCAGCGAAGCCTCTAGCAAGAAGGCTTCGACTTCAGTTTTTGTTAGTAAATATTCAATTGTAAAAATATTTTGAACTAAAGCTCGTGTTTTTGCTGAATGATCTTTTAAATCTAAAAAGTAACTGCGCACGCGATTACGAAGATTCTTCGCCTTACCAACGTAGATAATCTTGTCGGCGTTATTCTTCATCAGATAAACGCCACTTTGCGTGGGATATTCGCGTACTTTTTCTTTCAGTTCGTCAAAAACATCCGACATTATTTCTTTGAACCCTCTGGTTTATCTGCATCCGTGCTGCCATCGCCTTCGCGAATTTGCAGTTCTAAAATTTCAAGACGCTTAATTTCATCACGCACCTGGGCCGCCTCTTCGAATTCAAGCTGGGCCGAAAGTTTTTTCATCTTTGTACGAAGTTTAGTGATCTCGTCTTGAATTTTATTGGGCTTATCAGAAAACTTCTTCAACTGTTCGGCCGTTTTGTCTTTTTCACCTTGAATTTTATAAGCGCTTAAAGCGCCATCGAACATATCACCGATACCTTCGCGGATTTTTTTGCGAATCGTGGTCGGCGTAATCCCGTTGGCTTCATTGTGCTCCATTTGCAATTTACGACGACGAGCGGTTTCGTCCATCGCTTTTTGCATCGACTGCGTAATACGATCCGCATATAGAATCACGCGTCCTTCGGCATTACGTGCTGCGCGCCCAATTGTTTGAATCAAAGATCTTTCTGAACGCAAGAAACCTTCTTTATCTGCATCTGTAATACCAACAAGACTGACTTCAGGAATATCTAAACCTTCTCGAAGTAGGTTGATCCCAACTAAAACATCGAACACCCCTAAGCGCAAATCGCGAATGATTTCCATACGCTCGATCGTGTCGATATCACTATGAAGATACTTTACTTTAATACCAATCGATTCATAATATTCAGTTAAGTCTTCAGACGATCGTTTTGTTAAGGTCGTGATCAATACCCGTTCTTTACGATCAATGCGCGTTCGAATTTCTTTTAATAAATCATCAACCTGATTTTTAACCGGACGAACTTCAACGATCGGATCGACCAGACCTGTCGGACGAATAATTTGTTCGACGATCAGACCTTCAGACTTTTCTAGCTCATAATTCGCAGGAGTCGCCGAAACGTAAACCACTCGGTCCATCATTTTTTCAAACTCCTGAAAGTTCAACGGCCGATTATCTAAAGCCGAAGGTAAGCGAAACCCGTGTTCAACCAAAGTCGTCTTACGAGCGCGGTCTCCACGGTACATCCCCCCGATTTGCGGAACGGTGATGTGCGACTCATCGATGAAGGTCACAAACTCTTTCGGAAAGTACTCGAGCAATGTCGGCGGGGCTTCACCTTCTCCACGCCCGGTCATATGGCGCGAATAATTTTCGATACCCGGACAGAAACCAATTTGCTCCATCATTTCGATGTCGTAATAAGTTCGCTGCTCGATACGCTGTGCTTCTAAAAATTTAATCTGAGTCTGAAAGTCTTTAATACGAACTTGCAATTCGGCCTGAATGGTTTGAATCGCGCGTTTTAAATTATCTTCACCGGTCGCATAGTGGGATCCTGGGTAAATTCCGATTTGATCAAGCTCTTCATACATTTGCGCCGTCAAAGGATCCATCCAACTTATTTTTTCGACAAAGTCCCCGAAGAATTCCACCCGCAGGGCGCGATCTTCTTCATACGGCGGAAAAATCTCGACGATATCACCACGCACGCGGATATTTCCGCGCGAAAAATCTACGTTGTTTCGAGTGTAACGAATGCGAATAAGTTCACGCAAGAATTCGTCGCGTTTTAATTTCTGACCATTCATAACTTGAATCATCATGCCTTCATAGGCTTCCGGAGATCCCAAACCATAAATACAAGAAACGCTAGAAACGATGATGACATCGCGACGATCAAACAACGAACGCGTCGCCGAATGGCGCATACGATCGATCTGTTCATTGATCGCCGAATCTTTTTCGATAAAAGTATCTGAAGAAGGAATGTAAGCTTCTGGCTGATAGTAATCGTAATACGAAACAAAGTACTCAACAGCATTCTTCGGAAAAAGCTCTTTAAACTCAGAGTACAATTGCGCAGCTAAAGTTTTATTCGGCGCTAGTACCAAGGCTGGCATATTCATTTGCGCAATGGTATGCGCCATTGAAAAAGTTTTACCCGACCCCGTCACGCCCAACAAAGTTTGATGTTTCAAACCACGATCGAAATTTTCAACCATGGTCTGAATTGCTTTGGGTTGATCTCCGGATGGTTTATACGGAGAAATCAATTCGAAGTTCTTTTTGTAGCTTTGTTGTGCCATACAAACTTAATGTAACAAATTAGCCCGCCGAGAACTAGAACTTAAAGAAATTATTCAAAATATTGACAAAGAATCTCGATTCCCGAAAGCTTCGAAGAATCACTCGGAAGTATAAATTGCAATTCAGCATATTGACCATTGGCCACCATTTGATATTGACCGCTCGAGTTGGCTTTGAGCTTATCAGAATACAAACTTAAAACTGCAAACAGTCGACCTTCGCTTTCAAGTAAAGAAATAAATCCCGTCACTTCTGGAAAAGATTTTCCTTGAATCGAAAGCATGGCTCCGTGCGGATTGTTAGAAACGGCCTCAACGACCAAAGACTGTTTCACTAGATCGCCATTTAATGTTTCGTTCAAATCACATTTCAATGATTTAGCGAAAACGCTTGTCGAAATTAAACATAAACTAATCAATAAAGTTTTTGCGAACATATGCACCTCTTTTAAAAAGTACTTCTATTCACAATTTGATTACTTGGCAACTTCCCAGAAGCTACCACCCGGTAAATCGCTGACTGCGATACCAAGGTCGGTCAATTGCTTACGAAGTTCGTCAGATTTTGCAAAATCTTTAGCCTCGCGCACTTTTGAACGTTCTTGCACTAAATTTTCGATATCAGCGCGTATTAGACCCTTCTGTTGAAGGATTTTATCATCAAGGTCGACTAAGAACTTCGCCGGAGCCTCTTGAAACAAAGACATCATTTGACCCAATTTTTTTACAAACTCAGAAAATTGCTGAGCTTTACCAGCAAGCTCTGGGGTCACCTTCATACCGCGACGGAACTGCGAATTAAATTTTCTGATCACTTCAAATACCGTCGCAAATGCACTTGGTGTTCCAAAGTCATTATTGATTGCATCTTCGATTTGTTTCCAAGCTGTTTTGAGTTCTTCAGCGTATTTCGTATCCGATTTCGACTCAACAGAATCTTGAACAATCGATTCCGCTAGCGCTAGCGCCGAATAAACGCGCGCAAGTCCAGCCACCGCTAAATGAATTGAATCTTCACTGTAGTCAGCCGTACTGCGATAGTGCGGAGTTAACATCATCCATTTGTAAACTTCAGCGTGTTGTATTTTTAAAAACTCGCGCATCGGAATTACATTCCCTACAGACTTCGACATCTTAGCACCTGAAAACTGAATCATATTCCAGTGCATCCAATATTTTACAAATTGGTGCTGATTTTTGCCGGCTTCGCCAGCGTCGTGGGCGTGATCAAAACAAGCTTCGCTTTGTGCAATTTCATTTTCATGGTGTGGAAACATTAAATCTAATCCACCGCCGTGAATGTCGATTTTGTCTCCGTACAAATCTTTAATCATCGCCGAGCACTCAATATGCCAACCGGGACGCCCATTTCCCCAAGGAGACGGCCAACTGGGTTCGCCATCTTTTGCTGATTTCCAAAGTGCGAAATCAAGAGGGTTCTTTTTCTTTTCGTTCACATCAATACGAACACCCGATTGCAGCTCTTCAGGGTTGCGGCCCGAAAGTTTGCCGTAGCCTTTAAAATCAGAAATCGAATAATTCACATCACTTGACCCAGGTTGCACGCCTGG
>JACCDQ011120507.1_pt1 | contig 11568 bp, 12 predicted proteins | sample 7446031 | NCBI WGS metagenome assembly JACCDQ01 (sample SAMN15323442, study PRJNA562643) | freshwater metagenome | isolation source: river surface water | place: USA:Blue River Watershed | collected 2017-08-17
AGAACTTTAGCGGCTAAAATTTCGGCCGCCCGCACTGAGAAGCATACGGGCCTTGTACAACTACATCTTCTTCACGAACGTGCTCCGGCTGCTCGATGAGCGTCACATGACGAAAAAGGAGCTATCTGAAAGGTCGGGGGTTTCGATCTCCTTCCTGTCCGATCTCACTACTGGCAAAGCCAACCCCTCCCTCAAGGTGATGGAGGACATCGCGCAGGCCCTTGAGGCGTCTCTGCCTTTACTGCTTGAATCCACCGATCTGAGCAAAGATGATCTTGAACAGCTTGCAGACGGAAAAGTACCAAGAAGTCTTCCAGCTGGTTTCGAGCGGGTGACGGCGGTACTGCCAGAGCATCAAGCGTTCATCGTCAAGAAGTGGGACGAAGTGACGCGCCAAAAACTTCGTCAAATTTGACGCCTAGATGAAAGTCTGCTGGGCAACTGGCAAGAACTGACTTTTAGCCGCTAAAGCCTACCAGGGCGTCAACCCTGGAAAGCCACAGCTCAAAGCTACCTTTTTATTGAGAGCGCACGCGAAGCGTGTGCTGCTTTGTCACGTCATGTGACCGCAAAAAAATTTAACGTTTCTGGCTGTTGCAGTAAAAAATATTTCGGTATATCGTATGTCTTGCGAAGAGTGCAAAAAATGAAACTCAGAACAGGATATGCAGATTGATCGACCATAGTCAAGAGTACAACACTGTTAGAGATCGAGCAAAGAAGAAGCTCGAGCGGGACATGGGGCCAGAACTGCTTGCAGCTCTGAATGACCCCAAGACCGTTGAAATCATGCTCAACGCAGACGGCAAGCTCTGGCACGAACGCCTGGGCGAACCGATGACTTGCATCGGCACGCTGCGCATCGCACAGGCGCAAGCCATCATCGAAACCATCGCGGGATACCACGGCAAGGAAGTCACGCGCTCCAAGCCGATCCTTGAAGGCGAGTTGCCGCTTGATGGCAGCCGCTTCGCCGGCCAGCTACCGCCGGTTGTGCCCGCACCTACCTTCGCCATTCGTAAGAAGGCCGTCGCCATCTTCACGCTCGATCAGTACGTCGAGCGCGGAATCATGACCGTGCAGCAGCGCAAGGCATTGATTGCAGCGGTGCGCGCGCACCGAAACATCCTCGTCATCGGCGGCACCGGCTCGGGCAAGACCACGCTGGTGAACGCGATCATCAACGAGATGGTGCTTCAAGACCCGGCCGAGCGGGTTTTCATCATCGAAGACACCGGCGAAATCCAGTGCACCGCCGAGAACTACGTCCAGTACCACACCAGCATCGACGTGAACATGACGGCGCTGCTGAAAACCACCCTCCGCATGCGCCCCGACCGAATCCTGGTCGGTGAGGTTCGCGGCCCCGAAGCCCTTGATCTGTTGATGGCCTGGAATACCGGGCATGAAGGAGGTGCCGCAACCTTGCACGCCAACAACGCCCGAGCTGGATTGGATCGGCTCGCCATGCTCATCAGCATGCATCCCGATTACCCGAAACCCATTGAACCGCTCATCGGCGAGGCGGTCCACGTGGTGGTTCATATCGCCCGCTCCGAAGGCTCGCGGCGCATCCAGGAAATCTTGGAAGTTTCCGGGTACGTCAACGGCCAGTACATCACCAAAACCCTCTGACTAGGAGTCAAGACTCATGAAAGCAACCCTGCCGGCATTCAGCCTCAACCGCAAAGCCCTGGTCTACATGGGCTTCTTCGTCCTCTTGGTGCTCTTCCTGCTGGCCCCCCAGCACGCATTCGCCTCCGAGGGCACCGGCGGTTCTCTGCCATATGAGAGCTGGCTGACCAACCTCCGCAACTCTGTCACCGGCCCGGTGGCCTTCGCGCTGTCAATCATCGGCATCGTGGTCGCTGGCGGCATCCTGATCTTCGGCGGTGAACTCAACGGCTTCTTCCGCACGTTGATCTTCATCGTGCTGGTCATGGCCCTGCTGGTCGGTGCGCAGAACATGATGGGCACGTTCTTCGGCCGTGGTGCGGAAATCGCCGACCTGACCGATGGTGTGCTGCACCAGACCAAGGTCGCCGCGCTGGACATGGCCGGCTTCCCCGGCGAAGCCGTCATGCGCTGGGCCGAGCGCGGCCACATCGCGGGGTAAGTCATGGCTCTGCGCGCGATCCCCATCCGTAGGGCCGGCAACCGAGCAAACCTGTTCATGGGCGGCGATCGTGAGCTGGTGATGTTCTCGGGCCTGCTGGCCGGAGCGCTGATTTTCAGCGCCCAAGAAGTCAGGGCAACGGTGTTCGGCATTGCTTTGTGGTTCGGCGCTCTCTTCGCGCTGCGCCTCATGGCAAAGGCTGACCCGAAGTTGCGCCACGTGTACCTGCGGCACCGTCGGTACAAGCCGTACTACCCGGCTCGCAGCACGCCCTTCCGTGACAACACGCCGAGTCAAGGGAGGCAATACCAATGATTGAAGCAATCGCCATCGTCATTGCTCTGCTCGGTGCGGGCCTGTTGTTCATGCTCTATGCACGCATTCGTTCCGTCGATGCCGAGCTGAAGCTCAAGAAGCATCGCGCCAAGGATGCCGGCTTGGCCGATCTGCTCAATTACGCCGCCGTGGTCGATGACGGCGTGATCGTGGGCAAGAACGGCTCCTTCATGGCCGCCTGGCTGTACAAGGGGGATGACAACGCCAGCAGCACCGAGGAACAGAGGGAAATGGTGTCGTTCCGCATCAACCAGGCCCTGGCGGGCCTGGGGAACGGTTGGATGGTGCACGTCGATGCTGTGCGTCGGCCTGCGCCCAACTACTCGGAGCGGGGCGCGTCGTCGTTCCCCGATTCCGTGTCACTTGCCATTGACGAGGAACGCCGGCGCTTGTTCGAGGGCCTGGGCACGATGTTCGAGGGCTACTTTGTCCTGACCGTCACGTGGTTTCCGCCGATGCTGGCCCAGCGCAAGTTTGTCGAACTGATGTTCGATGACGATGCGGTGGCCCCTGACCATACATCCCGCACGGTGGGCCTCATCCAGCAGTTCAAGCGCGAGATCACCAGCCTGGAATCGCGCCTGTCCTCGGCGGTCAAGACGATGCGCCTGCTCGGCCAAAAGGTGGTGTCGGAAGAGGGCAGGGAAGTCACGCACGATGACTTCCTGAGCTGGCTGCAGTTCTGCGTGACAGGCCTCCATCATCCGGTCATGCTGCCCAGCAATCCGATGTACCTCGATGCGGTCATCGGCGGGCAGGAACTGTGGGGCGGCGTCGTGCCCAAGATCGGGCGCAAGTTCATTCAAGTGGTTGCCATCGAAGGTTTCCCGTTGGAGTCCACTCCTGGGATTCTGTCGGCCCTGGCAGAGTTGCCTTGCGAATACCGCTGGTCAAGCCGCTTCATCTTCATGGACCAGCACGAGTCCTTGAGACACCTGGACAAGTTCCGCAAGAAGTGGAAACAGAAGATTCGCGGCTTCTTCGACCAGGTGTTCAACACGAATACCGGCTCCATCAACCAGGACGCGGCGGTAATGGTCGGCGATGCCGAGGCGGCCATTGCCGAGGTCAACAGCGGTTTGGTGGCGGCCGGCTACTACACCAGCGTGGTCGTGCTGATGGACGAGGATCGGGAGCGCCTGGCAGCCGCCGCGCTCCAAGTCGAGAAGGCCATCAACCGCTTGGCTTTCGCGGCGCGCATCGAAACGATCAACACGCTCGATGCGTATCTGGGAAGCCTGCCGGGCCACGGCGTCGAGAACGTGCGCCGGCCGCTCATCAACACGATGAACCTGGCCGATCTGCTGCCGACCAGCTCGATCTGGACGGGTAGTGCCACGGCTCCGTGCCCGATGTACCCGCCGCTGTCGCCGGCACTCATGCACTGCGTGACGGTCGGCGCTACTCCGTTCCGTCTGAACCTGCACGTGCGCGACCTGGGGCACACCTTCATGTTCGGCCCAACCGGCGCGGGCAAATCGACGCACCTGGGCATCATCGCGGCGCAACTCCGTCGCTACACCGGCATGTCAATCTATGCCTTCGACAAGGGTCTGTCGATGTACCCGCTCGCGGCCGGCATTCGTGCAGCCACGAAGGGCAAGAGCGGCTTGCACTTCACGGTGGCCGCAGACGATGACCAACTGGCCTTCTGCCCGCTCCAGTTTCTCGAAACGAAGGGGGATCGGGCCTGGGCGATGGAGTGGATCGACACCATCCTGGCGCTGAATGGCCTGAACACCACGCCAGCCCAGCGCAACGACATTGGAACCGCAATCGTGAGCATGAAGGAGAGCGGCGCACGCACGCTGTCCGAGTTCTCGGTAACGGTTCAGGACGAGTCGATCCGGGAGGCGATCAAGCAGTACACGGTGGACGGCTCGATGGGCCATCTGCTTGACGCCGAAGAGGACGGTTTGTTGCTGTCCGACTTCACCGTATTCGAGATCGAAGAGCTGATGAACCTGGGCGAGAAATTTGCTCTCCCGGTCCTGCTCTACCTGTTCCGCCGCATCGAGCGCGCGCTGAAAGGCCAGCCCGCCGTCATCATCCTGGACGAGGCCTGGTTGATGCTCGGCCATCCTGCGTTCCGGGCCAAGATCAGGGAATGGCTCAAAGTGCTGCGCAAGGCCAACTGCCTGGTACTGATGGCCACGCAAAGCCTCTCCGATGCAGCCAACTCGGGCATCTTGGACGTGATCATGGAATCGACTGCGACCAAGATTTTCCTGCCGAACATCTACGCCCGCGACGACGATACAGCGGCGCTCTATCGCCGCATGGGCCTCAACGCGCGCCAGATCGAAATCCTGGCGACTGCCCTTCCGAAGCGTCAGTACTACTACGTGTCAGAGAACGGCCGCCGTCTCTATGACCTTGCCCTGGGGCCTCTGGCCCTGGCCTTCGTCGGCGCGGCTGACAAGGAATCGGTCGCCACCATCAAGAGCCTCGAAGCGAAGTTCGGCCACGAATGGGTGCATGAGTGGCTGGCCGGCCGTGGGCTGAATCTCAACGACTACCTGGAGGCAGCATGAGCATCGGTGACACCCTCAAGGGCTTGATCTTCAAGAAGCCATCCAACAGTGGGCCGGGCGATCCGCGCCGCTCGCATGACTCAATTGCCGGCGGCCGCCGCGCGGGTGAGGCCGAGAACCCCTACTTGGCCGCGCGCCGCACGTGGAATGAGCACCTGGGCGCGGTCGTGTCGCAGCGGCAGACCTGGCAGGTGATCGGCATCCTGTCGCTGTTGATCGCGCTGGCCAGCGTCGGCGGCGTGATCCACATCGGCAGCCAGTCGAAGTACATCCCATACGTGGTTCAGGTCGACAAGCTGGGCCAGACCGTGGCCGCCGGCCCGGTGCAGGCAGCAGGGAAGGCTGATCCGCGCGTCATCCATGCTGCCATTGCGGACTGGATAGGCTGCGCGCGCATGGTATCGCCTGATGTGGCCATGCAGCGCAAGTGCGTGTTCAAGGCGTACTCGATGCTCGCCCCCAACGATCCGGCGACGCCAAAGATGAATGAGTGGCTGAACGGCACGCCTGATTCCAGCCCGTTCAAGCGCGCCGAGAAGGAAATGGTCAGCGTCGAGATCAAGACCGTCATCCCGCAGACGCCCGACACCTGGCAAGTCGAGTGGGTGGAAACCACCCGCGACCGGCAAGGCTCGCCGAAAAGCCAACCCGTCACGTGGCGCGCGCTCGTGACGACCTACATCGCCGAGATCACGCCCAGCACCACCGATGAGCAACTGCGAAACAACCCGTTGAGCATCTTCGTGCGTGATTACTCCTGGTCCCGCGTTCAATGATTTCGAGGTCATCCACCATGACAAAAACACTCTTCGCTGTGATCCTGGGCGCTGCTGTGGCGGTGCCCTCCTTGGCACTGGCCGCCCCTGGCGACGACATTGCCGACAAGTATTTCAACAAGACCAACCCTAAGTTGACCGCTCAAGAGCGCGCGGCGCTCGCTATCGCCAAGAAGTGGGAAGCAGGGTCGGCGAGCGGCATCCAGCCGGTGGCTGGCTCGGGCGGTGCCATCAAGTTCGTGTATGGCGTGCAGCAGCCCAGCATCGTGTGCGCTGTGCTCCAGGTGTGCGACGTGGCCTTGCAGGCCGGCGAACAGGTGAACTCGATCAACCTGGGCGACACGGCTAGGTGGACGGTGGAACCGGCCATCACTGGCAGCGGCGCTACTGAGATCCAGCACCTCATCATCAAGCCGATGGACGTGGGCCTCGAAACTAGTCTGGTCGTGACTACGAACCGGCGCAGCTACCACTTCCGCCTGCGCTCGCATCGTACCGAGTACATGCCGCAAGTCTCGTTCACGTACCCGGAGGAAGCCCAAGTCAAATGGGATGCAATCCAACGCCGAGAAAAGCAGGAGCGCACCGACAACACATTGCCGGTGACCGGCGAGTACCTGGGCGATCTGACGTTCGACTATGACCTGTCCGGCTCGGCGAGCTGGAAGCCGGTGCGCGTCTACAACGATGGCCGCAAGACCATCATCGAAATGCCCGGCGCGATGCAGCAGACCGAAGCGCCGACGCTCCTGGTCGTGCGCAAAGATGGGGGAATGTTTACAGACGACGAAACAGTGCTGGTCAATTACCGCGTGCAAGGCAATCGCTACATCGTGGACACGGTATTTGACCGCGCGATCCTGATTTCCGGTATCGGCAGCAGCCAAGACCGCGTGACCATCGTTCGGAGGAAGTGACCATGCGCAAGATTGCTTCCCTCGCGTTGCTCGCGCTGGCATTGGGCGGTTGCGCCACCACCAGCCAGTCGCTGTACGGCAATTTCGTCCAGTCGGCCGCGCTCGATCAGCAGAAGCTCGCCGCCGACGCCGTGCAGCAGCTCGCCACGCTCTACGTACCGGCACGCACTCGCCTGGAGCTGCAACAGCCGACGCCCGACGCCTTCGGCCAGGCCCTGGTCAAGACACTGCGGGACAAGGGCTATGCCCTCCTGGAGTTTGCCCCGGCCGGCGCTCCAGCGCAGGCCTCGGCTTCAGCATCGAGCCCGCCAAGCCCGGCGGAAACCCCGGCCGTGCCGGGGGGCCTGCCGCTGCGCTACGTGCTCGATCAGGCCGGCGACTCGAACCTGTACCGACTGACGCTCATGGTCGGCAGCCAATCCATCACCCGCGCGTACCTGGCGCAAAACGGCGTGTTCGCGCCGGCCGGGTCTTGGGTTCGCAAGGAGTAATGCCATGACAGAGACAGCCGATCCGATGGCTCCCGACGCCTCCCCCGGCACGGTGAAGTCGGGCGTTCGCCGCGTCAACAACATGCCGATGTACATCCTCGGCGGCGTCATGCTGGCGTTCCTGCTGGTGATGGCCTTGGTCGCAGCAGACCGCTCCGCGAAGCAGAACGCGCCGGCCGAAGGGCCAAAGGAGAACACCGGCAACACGTCGATGTTCGCCAAGGAGATCGCCGGCGACAAGACCGGCGGCTTGATCGAGCCGGCCCGCCCGCCAGTCGTGCCCGACATGCCGACCGGCCCCGCCTCTGGCCCGTTGCAGGTCGCTCGACCAGAGAACCCGGACTTGCCGCCATCACCGCCAATGCGCCCCGGTAATCCGGGCCAGCCAGTAAACGACGATGAAGGCCAGAGCATCCGCATGGCGAAGATGCAGATGTTCGATGAGGCGGTGAAAGCCAAGACCACCGTCCGCGTGGACGCGGCCCGCAGCAGGGGATCAGCGCCGGGCGGCCCGACCGGCGACGGTGGCACTCCGCAGACACGCGAGGAAATGTTGAACCGCATTGCCGCCGTGCAGCAGCAGATCAACGCGCAGCGAAGCACCGACCCGACTGCCGCCTATCAAGAGCGCCTGGCGCAGATTCGCGGGCAAGTCGGTGCCGCGCCGACTGGCGGCATGGGTGGCGGCAGCGGTGCGCCGCAGCTCATGGCAACGGCGTCGGCAGGCGGTCGCAACAGCTACTCGCAGTTCGGCGCGAACGGGCAGGCTGACCGATGGAAGCTCGATTCGCAGCCGCAGGCCCCACGCTCGCCATATGAGCTTCGCGCCGGCTTCGTGGTCCCCGCCACGCTGATTTCCGGCATCAACTCGGAGCTGCCGGGCCAAATCATGGCCCAGGTGTCGCAGGACGTGTTTGATACGCCGACCGGCAAATGGAAGCTGATTCCGCAAGGCTCTCGCCTGGTGGGTCAGTATTCGAGCGAGGTGGCCTACGGTCAGTCGCGCGTGCTGGTCGCATGGCAGCGTATCGTGTTCCCGGACGGCAAGGCGATGGACATCGGGTCCATGCCTGGCGCGGACAGCGCCGGGTACTCGGGCTTCAACGACAAGGTGGACAACCACTACATCCGCATCTTCGGATCGGCTCTGCTCATGTCCGCCATCACGGCTGGCGTGACCATCAGCCAGAACTGCGACGACACCAGCTCGGGCACTGGCACATCGGGCAAGTGCGCGATGACGGAAGCCCTGGGGCAGCAGCTCGGCATGGCTACAGCAGCGCTTATCGCAAAGAACCTCAACATTGCACCGACCCTGGAAATCAGACCCGGTTATCGCTTCAACGTCATCGCCACCAAAGACCTGACGTTTTCCAAGCCATACCGTTCGTTTGACTACTAACGCCAAAGGGGAAAGCCACCATGAAGCCGAAATTTTTAGCCGCTAAATTAGTCCTCGTCGTTGCTCTTTCGAGCGCGCTGTCGGTCACGCACGCGCAGGCTGGCATTCCCGTCATCGACGGCACCAACCTGGCGCAAAACGTCATGACCGCCGTTGAGTCGGTGGCCCAGACCCTCAAGCAGATCGAGCAATACCGGACGCAGTTGCAGCAGTACGAAAACATGCTGCAAAACACCGCTGCACCAACGGCCTATATCTGGGATCAGGCGCAATCGACCATCAACGGGTTGATGAACGCGACCAACACGCTGAACTACTACAAGAATCAGCTCGGCGGCATTGACAACTACCTCGGCAAGTTCCAGGACGTTGCCTACTACCGTGGCTCGCCGTGCTTCTCGAACACGGGGTGCAGCCCTGCGATGCGCGCCGCCATGTTGCAAAACCGGACGCTGGCGGCCGAGTCGCAGAAGAAGGCCAACGATGCCTTGTTCCGTGGCCTCGATCAGCAACAAAACAACCTGACCGCCGACGCGGCCACGTTGCAGCGGCTCCAGTCAGGTGCGCAGGGAGCGACCGGGCAGATGCAGGCCATCGGCTACGCCAACCAGCTCGCCAGCCAGCAGGCCAATCAGCTCTTGCAGATTCGCGGCCTGTTGATCGCGCAGCAGAACGCGGTGGCGACCAAGATGCAGGCCGATGCCGACAAGGAAGCCCAGCAGGCGGCAGCGGCCGCACAACTGCGCCAGGGCAACTACCGGACCAGCCCGGAACGCACTTGGTAAGGAGAATTCATGAAAACAATCAAGGCTCTGTCCTTGGCCTCGGCTGCCCTCGTGGTGGCCTTGGTCGCCGGCTGCGACAACAAGCCGGCCACGGCCCCCATGCCGGAAGTGAACGACGAGAACTGCAAGCACGAGAACATCGCCAAGATCGAGGACAAGGGCGTCCAGCAGGCTTTCTCGTCGCGGTGCTTGCGTCGCGGTGGTGAGTTCAAGCCCAGCCCGAAGCGCGAATGGTGAGGTGCTGACGATGAGAACGCCAGCCAATCTAAGAACCCTTGCCCTGCCACTGTTCGTCTGGCTGGCGTTCTTCGCGGTCGATGCCCACGCGGCCATCGACAACGCCGGCGTGTTCGATAGCGTGCTGGATCGCTACCAGGCCGCAGCAAGCGGCTGGGCCGGTGTCATCACCATGGCCGCATCCAGACTCTTCTGGACGCTGGTTGTGATCTCGATGGTCTGGACGTTCGGCATGATGGCCTTGCGCAAGGCCGACATTGGCGAGTTCTTCGCGGAGTTCGTCCGCTTCACGATCTTTACCGGCTTCTTCTGGTGGGCGCTGACCAACGGGCCTAACTTCGCCTCGTCCATCTATGCGTCGCTGCGGCAGCTCGCCGGCAACGCGACGGGCCTGGGCAATGCGCTGTCGCCCTCGGGCATCGTAGACATAGGCTTTGCACTTTTCGACAAGGTGATGGATGAGTCCTCGTTGTGGTCGCCGGTGGATAGCATGACCGGCATCCTCATGGCCGTGGCGATCCTGGTCATCCTAGCCCTGGTCGGCGTGAACATGCTTCTGCTGCTCACGTCGGGCTGGGTGCTCGCCTACGGCGGCGTGTTCTTCCTCGGCTTCGGTGGTTCGCGTTGGACTTCCGACATGGCGATCAACTACTACAAGGTCGTCCTGGGCGTCGCCGCGCAGCTCTTCGCAATGATGCTCCTGGTGGGCATCGGCAAGACCTTCCTTGATGACTACTACGCGCGCATGAACGCCGGCATCAGCCTCAAGGAAATGGGCGTGATGCTGATCGTCGTCATCATCCTCCTGGCGTTGACCAACAAGATTCCGTCGCTCATCGCCGGGATCATCACCGGCGCGAGCGTGGGCGGTGCCGGCATCGGTCAGTTCGGTGCAGGCGCTGCGCTGGGTGCCGCAGGCATGGCGGCAGCAGCGGCCGCCACCGGCGGCGCAGCTCTGGCCGCCGGCGCGGCATCTGCCGCCGGCGGTGCCTCTGCTGTCATGGCCGCCTTCTCGAAGGCCAATGAAAACGTGTCGGTAGGCACGGACGTTATGTCAGCCTTCTCCGGCAGCGGCCGCTCGGGCGGTAGTTTGGGTGGTGGCGGCAGCCATGCCGGCACCGGCGGCACACCCTTCGCACAGGCTGCGGGCTTTAGCGGCAGCTCCGGCGGCGGCTCGTCGTCGGGTGGCAGCAGCACCTCGGCCAGCAACAGCTCGGGCAGCTCGAAGGGTGGCGACAAAGCCGGCGCAGGCGGCCAGGGCAGCAGCTCGACGGCAAGTACCAACGGTGCCGACAAGGCTGCCAAGAACGAACCGAAGCCCGCTGACGTGGCAGGGAAGGGGCAGCAGGGCGCGCCGGGCAGTACCGGCCCCGGCCTGCTGGCATCAGCCGCGTCGGCCCTCGGCACGGCCGGCCGCATCGCGGCCGACGCTAGCGCGAACTTGGCAAAGGGCACCGCCGAGGTTGCGAAGGGCAAGGCGGTGAGCTTGCGCGAAGCGGCTGGCGAACGCATCGCTGACACCATCGGCGGAAAGATCGCCGCTGCGATCAGGGAACAAGGCAGCAGCTCGGCCGACACGGTCGCAGATGCACCGGCGCACCCCGCTCCGACCTTCAGCGACAACAGCCTGGCAGCAGGTTCATCTGATGCCGATCTCAAGTCTGAAGTGGCCGCGTTCGCCAACCGAGATCAAGGCCGCAACGGCACAACCGCGTAATCATGAGAGTCAAAGATGAAGAAGAAACTCTTTGCCCTGTCCGCCCTCTTGGCAGCCCTTGGATCGACCGTTACGCCGGCCAGCGCGCAAGACGTGCTGACCGGCGACACGCGGCTGGCCTGCGAGGCTATCCTGTGCCTGTCAACGGGCACCCAGCCCAGCGAATGCGCGCCCTCGCTGCGGCGCTATTTCAGCATTTCACACCGCCGGTTTTCGGACACGATCCGGGGCCGCGTTAACTTCCTCAAGCTGTGCCC
>JACCDQ010630237.1_pt1 | contig 11567 bp, 12 predicted proteins | sample 7446031 | NCBI WGS metagenome assembly JACCDQ01 (sample SAMN15323442, study PRJNA562643) | freshwater metagenome | isolation source: river surface water | place: USA:Blue River Watershed | collected 2017-08-17
CTCGTGTGGTGCGAAACGGGCACGCCGGACCTCGAGTTCGCGAGGAAGTTTGCCGAAGGCATTCACAAGAAGTACCCGGGCAAGATGCTGGCCTACAACTGCTCGCCGTCGTTCAACTGGAAGAAGAACCTGGACGACGCGACCATCGCCAAGTTCCAGAAAGAGCTGGGCGCGATGGGCTACAAGTTCGAGTTCATCACGCTGGCCGGCTTCCACGCGCTGAACTACTCGATGTTCAACCTGGCGCATGGCTATGCACGCAACCAGATGTCGGCTTTCGTCGAGCTGCAAGAGTCGGAATTCGCAGCGGCCGAGAAGGGCTTCACCGCCGTCAAGCACCAGCGCGAAGTCGGCACCGGTTACTTCGACGCCGTGACCCAGGCAATTCAGCAAGGTCAATCGTCGACGACCGCGCTGCATGGCTCGACCGAAGACGAGCAGTTCTTCGACAAGAAGGTCGCGTAAGTCACTAAAGTTCCACGGTACACGCTGAAGGACAGGAGGAGACAACTGTCCATAAAAACAGGCGGAACCGCATTCCAAAAGAATGCGGCCCCGCTCCCCGAGGCCAGTCCGACCGACTGGCCTTTTCATTTCCGCGCCTCGCCAGAGGCGACACCGGGACTTCGGCCGGCTTCGGATAAAATCACGTCCCCACTCTCCTTCCAGGCTTTCCATGTTCAGCTACCGCCACGCCTTCCATGCAGGTAATCACGCCGATGTGCTCAAGCACATGGTGCTGGTGCAGTTGCTGGATTACCTGAACCAGAAAGAGACCGCGTACATGGTGATCGACACGCATGCGGGTGCGGGCGTCTACACGCTTGACAGCGATTTCGCAGCGAAAAGCGGCGAGGCGGCGGAAGGCATTGCCAAGCTTTGGGGCAGAAAAGATCTGCCCGAGCCGGTGGCTGCGTATGTGAATGAAATTCGTGCCATGAACCCGGCCGGCCAGCTGCGTCATTACCCGGGCTCGCCTTTCCTCAGCGAGCGGCTGATGCGCGAGCAGGATCGCCTGCGCCTGTTCGAGTTGCACTCGACCGACAGCAAACTGCTCGCGGAGAACGTCCGCAAGCTCGAGGCGCATGCGGCAGCCAACGGCATACGCTCGCGCGGCAAGCGCATTCTGGCCGAGCGTGCCGACGGTTTTGCCGGCCTGAAGGCACTGCTGCCGCCGCCTTCCCGGCGCGGGCTGGTGCTGATCGATCCGCCTTACGAAGACAAGGATGATTACCGCAAGGTCAAAGTCGCGCTGGAGGACGCGCAGAAGCGCTTCGCCACCGGCACCTTCGCGGTCTGGTATCCGGTGCTGGGTCGGCTGGAATCGCAGCAGCTGCCGGAGCGGCTCAAGCGGATCGCGCAGGGGGACTGGCTGAATGTGACGCTGTCGATTGGCGGCCCCGATGCCGACGGGCGTGGCCTGGTGGCCAGCGGCATGTTCATCATCAATCCGCCATGGACGCTCGCGGCCACGCTGAAGGACACCATGCCCTGGCTGACGCAGACACTGGCGCGCGACGGCTCGGCACGTTTTTCACTGCAGACGGGCACGGCCGCCAAGCCGGCGAAGGAACGCGAATGAACAAGGCCTTCGTCAAGGAGCCGGAAGGCGACGATGACGACGAGCTCGGCGCCGGCCTGCCTCCCATACCGCCGGGGTCAAAAAATTACATCACGCCGGAGGGGTATCAGCGCATTCGCGAAGAGCTGCTGCAGCTGATTGATGTCGAGCGGCCGGAGGTCGTGAAAATCGTGCACTGGGCTGCGTCGAATGGCGACCGTTCCGAGAACGGCGATTACATCTACGGCAAGCGCCGGCTGCGCGAGATCGATCGTCGTATCCGTTTTCTGACCAAGCGACTCGACCTCGCCGAAGTCGTCGATCCGAGCGTTCACCATGGCAGCGATCAAGTGTTCTTCGGCGCCACGGTGACCTATGTGAACGCGGCAGGCGACGAGCATACGGTCACGATTGTCGGTATCGACGAACTCGATCCGCTGCGTGGCAAGATCAGCTGGGTTGCGCCGGTCGCGCGTGCACTGACCAAGGCACGCGAGGGCGATTTCGTGACACTGCGTACGCCCTCCGGCGACGACGAACTTGAAATTGTTTCGGTTCAATATCCTGCTTCGGCCTGACGTAAAATGGGCGCCATGCCCATCGTATATTCCACCCTCAATCATCCGCTGCGCGTGCCGCTGGCCGCCGAGATTCACTCGCGCCCGCCGATCCGCCTCGACGCCCCCGAAAAGATTACGCATCTCGCCATCCATGGCCGCAACGAGCCGCTGACGCCGGCCGACAAGCTCGGATTGCAGTCGGCGTTGCTCGCTGAGTTTTGTGCGCACTTTGGTGTGCCGGCGCCGACTGGCAATGCGAAATATTTCTTCCACGATTTTGGCCGCTTCCGCTTGAAATGGGAGTGCCATACCGAGTTTGCCGGCTACACCTTCGTATCGTCATCTCATGCGTCGGCCATCGGCGACGCCTTGTTTGCGCAGATGCCTTCGGCGGAGTTGCCGGAAGGCTGGCTGTTGTGCCTGAAAGGGCGCTTGCTGGTGGCGACGCATGTCGTGCTCGATCGCGCCAGCGGCTCGGCTGAAGAGACGGCGCCCCACATGCGTCGCGTGTTCGAGACCAATGCCGTGATCGGCTGCGAGGCATCGCAGGGCGCGCAAGTCTGGACTGATTTCCAGATTCATGCCGACGGGTTTGCACGCTTCGTTGTGCTCGATGCCGGACTCAAGGGGCAGCAGGCCGGGCGCCTCGTGCAGCGCCTGCTGGAGATTGAAACGTATCGCGTGATGGCGCTGCTCGGCTTGCCCGTTGCGCAGCAGGCGGCGCCGGTGCTGAACGATATTGAGTCGGAGCTGGCTTCGGTCACCAAAGACATGGTCGCGCGCGAGAAAAAAAATCGCAGCGAGGAAGAGGGCATGCAGGAAGAGCAGGCGTTGCTGCAGCAGATTACGCAGCTGGCGTCACGCCTGGAGCAGCTGTCAGTCGGCGACAGCTATCGTTTCTCGGCATCGCAGGCGTATTTCGGACTGGTGCTGTCGCGCATCGCCGAATTGCGCGAGCGTCGCATCGAAGGTGTGCCGACCATTGAAGAATTCATGCAGCGGCGCCTGACGCCGGCCATGAATACCTGTGCCTCCACCACGCGCCGGCAGGAGTTGCTGGCCGAGCGCATCGCCAACACCAACTCGCTGCTGCGCACCCGCGTCGGCATTCGGCAAGAGCGCCAGAACAGCGAAATTCTCGCGTCGATGAATCGCCGCGCCGCCCAGCAATTGCGATTGCAGCAGGCGGTCGAGGGACTGTCGGTGGTGGCGATTTCCTACTACCTAGTTGGCCTGGTCAGCTATGTCGTCAAAGGCGTCAAGGCCGGCGGCCTGCATTTCGAGTCGGACATCGTGACCGGCGTGGCCGTGCCGGTATTGGCGTTTGGTGTCTGGTTGGGTTTGCGTCGGCTGCAGCACAGCGTGGGGCACAAGGATCACGAGTGATGCGTCGCTGCGCTTGCCGCAGGCAAGCGCAGTACGACCCGACCTACAGGTGCGCGTGAAGCGCGAGTGTGGGTGCCCCGATGAGGGGCGAATGGAATTCGCTAGCTGCGGTCGCGCAGGATCCGCTCCACACCGTGGACGCGCCGCACATTGCGCATGAGACGCGCCAGATGAACGCGGTCTTCCACCTGAACGGTAAATCGCAGCTCCGTCAGCGGACCTTCGCGTCGTCCTTCGTCCATGCCGACATGGACGATATTCGAGTCGGATTCGTTGATCGTCGCAGCAAGGCGGGCCAGCAGGCCTTTCTCGTCATTCACCAGCACGCGTATGCGGCAATTCGAGCGACTCGCATGGTCATGTGCCCAGTGCACGTCGATCCAGCGGCCCGGTTCCTTGGTGCGGTAACGGCGGGCCGTGTCGCAGTCGGACGTGTGTACCACCAGCATCTGGTCGCGCCGCAGGTTGCCTGTCAGGCGGTCGCCGGGAATCGGCGAACAGCAGGCGGCCAGCTGCACCGAGTTGGCGGGTTCGTCGCCACTGACGGCCATGGGCTTGATTTTCTGGTCGGTCGGCGTTTCTTCCGTCTTTGACGTGACCGGCGTTTCCATCAGACCCTGCAGATGCCTGGCAACCAGTGTTGCCAGACGGCGCCCGGTCCCGATGTCGGCGTAAATGTCGTCCGCTGATTTGGCTCCCGTATCCGCCACCAGCTCGTCCAGCATGGCTTGCGGCAGGGTGGCATCCAGTTCCAGCGACAGCAGCGCCTGTTCGAGCAGCATCTCGCCGAGTTCAATGGCCTGATCGCGATTGATTGAGCGCAGATGATGACGAATCGCCGAGCGTGCCCGGCCGGTACGCACGAATGACAGCCAGTTCGGTGTCGGCCGCGCATCGTCCGACACCTCGATTGCCACGATGTCTCCGTTGCGCAGCTCGGTTTTCAGCGGTGCCGCGACATGGTTGATCTTGGCGGACACCGCATGGTCGCCGATGTCGGTGTGAATGGTGTAAGCAAAATCAAGTGCCGTCGCGCCGCGCGGCAAGGCGATGATGGTGGACTTCGGCGTGAACACATAGACGGAATCCGGGAACAGGTCGACCTTCACATGCTCAAGGAATTCGGCCGAATCGCCGGTCTGGTGCTGTATGTCCAGCAGCGACTGCAGCCACGCATGCGTACGTTGCTGCAGGTCTGTCAGCGCGGCGTTCTGGTTCTTGTAGAGCCAGTGCGCGGCGACGCCGGCTTCCGCGACGCGATTCATTTCCTCGGTACGAATCTGGAATTCCACCGGGGTGCCGTACGGGCCGATCAGTGTGGTGTGCAGCGACTGATAGCCGTTCAGCTTCGGAATCGCAATGTAGTCCTTGAATTTGCCCGGCATCGGCTTGAACAGCGAATGCAGCACACCCAGTGAGACATAGCAGTCGGCAAAGCTGTCGACGACTACCCGGAAGCCGTAGACATCGAGCACCTGCGAGAACGACAGGTGCTTGTTGCGCATCTTCCGGTAGATGCCATACAGCGATTTTTCGCGGCCCTGAATCGACGCATCAATGCCGCCGTTGGTGAGGGCAACCTTGACTGCATCGAGAATCTTGCTGACCAGCTCGCGGCGGTTTCCGCGCGCTGCCTTGACAGCCTTGGCCAGCGTGCGCTGACGCATCGGGTGCAGGTGCGAGAACGCCAGTTCCTGCAGCTCGCGGTAGATATTGTTTAAGCCGAGCCGGTGGGCGATCGGCACATAAACTTCCATTGTTTCGCGTGCGATGCGGCGGCGCTTTTCGGCCGACATCGCATCCAGCGTACGCATGTTGTGCAAGCGGTCCGCGAGCTTCACGAGAATCACTCGCACATCGCGGGCCATGGCCAGCAGCATTTTGCGGAAATTTTCCGCCTGATGCTCGACCTGGGTCTGGAATTCCAGCTTGTCCAGCTTCGACAGGCCATCGACCAGCGCCGCGACCGGCGCGCCAAAGCGTTCGATCAGTTCGTCCTTCTGGACATCCTGATCCTCCATGACATCGTGCAGCAGCGCGGCCATGATTGCCTGCGCATCGAGTTTCCACTCGGCGCAAATTTCGGCAACCGCGATCGGATGGCAGATGTAGGGCTCGCCGGATTTGCGCACCTGCCCGAGATGCATTTCATCGGAGAAGCGATAGGCTTCCTTGACCTTCTTCATCTCGGAAGCGGTCAGGTACTCAGCGAGCCGGTTATTGAGTTGGGTCACCGAGGCTACGCCAACGGTAGCCTGTGCGGATGGGTCAGCAGCGGAGGTGTTTCCGGAAGGCGAAGCGAGAGCAGCCTTCCGAAGAGGGGAAGTGATGGCGGTGTCAGCGGCGGTCGGTTCCATCGCGTTGCCAGCCCCAAGGGGGCGACTTCCTTGTCGTGTCAGGTCGGAACCTTCTTCAGCATCTCGAGGCCAACATGCCCTGCGGCGATTTCGCGCAGTGCGACGACGGTCACTTTGTCGTTGCTGTCAACCTTCGGCGTGTGGCCTTGTGCGAGCATGCGCGCACGATAGGTGGCAGCGAGGCAGAGCTGGAAGCGGTTCGGGATTTTTTTCAGGCAGTCTTCAACGGTAATTCGGGCCATGCGGTACCTCCGGGGGTAGATCTATTTCAAACTGGATTGAATGCCGTAGTCGGCAAAGAGGGAGCCGTGTCGCGCCGCCTGTTGGCGAAACCTGCAGCGCGTTGCGCGCGCAATGGCGGCGAGCTGCGACAGGGCCGTCTCGAAACTGTCGTTGATAATAACATAGTCAAACTCAGGGGCATGGGCGATCTCCCCATCCGCAGCCTGCACGCGACGTGCGATGACTTCGTCACTGTCCTGCCCGCGCGAACGCAAGCGCTGCTCGAGCACAGCCACCGATGGCGGCAAAATAAAGATGCCGACAGCCTCGGGAAATTGTTCGCGCACCTGCCGCGCGCCTTGCCAGTCGATTTCGAGCAGCACGTCTTTGCCAGCCCGGGTTTGCTCTTCGATAACGATGCGCGATGTGCCGTAGTAGTTGCCGTGCACGTGGGCCGACTCAAGAAATTCGCCCTTCGTTTTGCGTTCAATAAATTCCGCTTCGCTGAGGAAAAAATACTCGCGACCATGCTGCTCGCCCGGACGCGGTGCGCGCGTTGTGCAAGAGATCGACAGCTTGATATCTGGTTCCTGTGCGAGCAGGGCGCCCACCAGTGATGACTTGCCGGCACCGGATGGCGCGGCCACGATGAACAGGCTGCCTGAGCCCGACGATGACGTGCTCATGTTCATCACTCCAGGTTCTGTACTTGTTCGCGCATCTGCTCGATCAGCAATTTCATCTGCATCGATGCGTCCGACAATTCTTTCAGCGCCGCTTTCGAGCCCAGTGTGTTCGCTTCGCGGTTAAGTTCCTGCATCATGAAATCGAGGCGTTTGCCAACCTGCCCGCCTTTTTTCAGGATCGCGCGCGTCTCCGACAGATGACCGGACAAACGGGTGAGTTCCTCGGCCACATCAACCCGTATGCCATACAACGTTACTTCCTGGCGGATGCGCTCATGGATCTCTTCGGTCGCCAGTGCCGGACGACCGTCGGCAACGGCCAGTCCCAGCGCTTCCTTCAGCCGCTCGATCGCCTTCTGCCGGAATTGCTCAATCGCCTTCGGCACCATCGGCGTGATGCGCTCGACAATGCTTTCAATCTCAGCGATGCGCGACAGCAGCATCGCTTCCAGCGACGCGCCTTCACGCTGGCGCGATTCGACGAACCCATCCAGCGTCGTCTTCATGGCGGCCTGCACATCGGCCTGCAGATTGTCCTGGCTAAGCTCAGCTTCCGTCAGCACTCCCGGCCAGCGCAGCAATTCGTTGACGCTCATCGGGCGGGCACTCGGAAAGCGCGCCAGAATCGCTTGCTGCGATTGTTCGATTGCTGCCAGCAATTCGTCGTTCGCAGCCAGGCTGCCTGCCGTTTTTTCCTTGCGCCCGAACGACACGCGGCACTCCACCTTGCCGCGCGATACGCGTCCCATGATGGCTTCGCGCAACATCGGTTCCAGCGCGCGCAGGTCGTCATTGATGCGGAATTGCAGGTCAAGAAAACGCGAATTCACGCTCTTGAGCTCGAGGGTGATCGTGCCGGTGTCGCTGTCGCGGCTGCTGACCGCATAGCCGGTCATACTGCTGATGGTCAAGGGGAACCTCTGTGCTTTACAAAAAGATAATACGTCCACACAATCCGCACCCGGAGGTGACAGCGTGGACAACAAGTGAAGACGGTCGCTGAACAGAATGCCGCCCTGCCCGATGGGCACGAGCTCGGCGGATACCGAATTGTAAAGAAGATTGCGATGGGTGGCTTCAGCATCGTCTATCTCGCCGACGATCCGGACGGCCATCAGGTGGCAATCAAGGAATACTTGCCAGCTGCGATTGCACGACGTGCTTGCGGCCAGCTGGCGCCTGTGATCGACGCGGCCAGCATCGAGCTGTATCGCCTCGGCATGAAGTGTTTTTTCGACGAGGGCAGGGCGCTGGCGGCGATCGTTCATCCGAACGTCGTCCGGGTACTCAATTTTTTTCGTGCACATGACACCGTGTACATGGTGATGGGCTATGAGCACGGACATTCTTTGCAGGAGCACATCACCCGGCGGCGGCAGATGCAAAAGCGACCGCTGATGTCTGAACGCACGATTCGCAGCGTGTTCCTGCAAGTGCTGGACGCGTTGCGTGAAGTCCATACACACCAGCTCCTGCACCTTGACCTGAAGCCGGCCAACATCTACCTGCGCGACGATGGCACGCCCATCCTGCTGGATTTCGGTGCTGCACGGCGCACCCTGCATGCCGACCAGTCGCAGCTGCATCCGATGTACACGCCGGGCTTCGCGGCCCCGGAGCTGCATGTTCGCGGTGACCTTGGGCCGTGGACCGACATTTACAGCATCGGTGCGACGATCTATTGCTGCTTGCTAGGCGTGCCTCCACAACCGGCCATTGATCGCGAACGCGAGGACACGCTGGGAGCCAGCTTCGACATGCTTGAAACGGTGTATACGCCGGCCCTGGTCGATCTGGTCCGACGCAGTCTGGCACTCGATCCGCTGGCGCGCCCGCAGAGCATCTACGCGCTGCAGAAGCTGGTCCGGCCAGCGGCGGATTCCGCCTCCGTGCCGGGCGAACTGGCGCCGTCGACACATTCGGGCAACCCGCCCAGCCTGTTAGCCCGGCTGCGGCGCGCGTGGCAATGACCATGCGCTTTGCCATCTATCAGGACACCCACGTCGGCGGCCGCCCCAGCAACCAGGATCGCATGGGCTATTGCTTTACCCGTGAGACGCTGTTGCTGCTTCTGGCCGACGGCATGGGCGGGCACCTGAACGGCGAAATCGCCGCGGCACTCAGCCTGCAAGTCATGGGTGCCTTGTTTCGCGAGCGCGCGACACCCGTCGTCGCCGATCCTCCCGGATTGCTTTCCGAACTGATTTTCGCTGCGCACCAGTCACTGCTGGCGTATCGCGCACAGCGTCGCTTGCCCGATACGCCGCGCACGACCATCGTCGCCTGTCTGGTGCAGCAAGGGCAGGCGTGGTGGGCCCATTGCGGTGATTCGCGGCTGTACTGGATGCGCGGCGGGAGAATCCTCGCCCGCACGGTGGATCATTCGCATGTCGAGCGGCTGGTTGCGCTCGGGCGCGTGTCGCCGATCGAGCGTGCAACGCATCCGGACCGCAACAAGCTCTACAACTGTGTTGGTGCGCCGACCCTGCCGCAAGTCGACCTGGCTGCGTCAGTCACATTGCAATCCGGCGACCAGCTGCTACTGTGCTCGGACGGCCTCTGGACCGCCGTGCGTGACCATGAACTTGCGTATCGCCTGTCGGCCAGCCCGCTGGAGCAGGCGATCCCCGAGCTGGTTGCCGATGCTGCACGGGCCGGCGGGAAAAACAGCGATAATGTCACCGCGCTCGCCGTCACCTGGCTGGATGACCAGCAGGATTCCGGCGAGAGCGCCCTGATGACCGATGGACTGCCGCACGACCGCGTGATTACCAGCATCCATCCGGATCGTCCCTGAATTCAACTGTTCTGCAACTATCCATCCGAGGAATCCGTGTCCGACACCGCGACCCAGCGCCCGAGCGGGCGCGCCGCCCATGCATTGCGCGACGTGCGCCTGACCCGCAACTACACCCGCCACGCCGAAGGCTCCGTACTCGTCGAATTCGGCGACACCCGTGTGCTCTGCACTGCCAGCATCGACGACAAGGTTCCCCCTTTCCTGCGCGGGCAGGGCAAGGGCTGGCTGACTGCCGAATACGGCATGCTGCCGCGTTCAACCCACACCCGCATGGACCGCGAGGCCGCCAAAGGCAAGCAGTCCGGCCGCACGCAGGAAATCCAGCGCCTGATTGGTCGCTCCCTGCGCGCCGCGTTTGACCTGACCGCTTTCGGCGAGCGCACCTTGCAGCTCGACTGCGATGTGCTGCAGGCCGATGGCGGTACCCGTACCGCCGCCATCACCGGCGCCATGGTCGCAGCGCATGACGCGTTCTCGCGCCTGCTGGCGCAGGGGCTGATCCCTGCCATTCCGCTGCGTCACTTTGTCGCGGCGATTTCAGTCGGTGTCTATCAGGGACAACCGGTGCTCGACCTCGACTACCCTGAAGATTCCGACTGCGACACCGACATGAATGTCGTGATGAACGACGCGGGCCATTTCATCGAACTGCAAGGCACCGCCGAAGGCGACGCCTTTGATCGCGCGACGATGAACCAGTTGCTGGACCTGGCCGATGCCGGTATCCGCGAACTGATCGCCAAACAAAAACAGGCGCTGGGCATCGCATGACGACGCCGCTGGTTCTCGCCTCCAATAATCGCGGCAAGCTGGCCGAGTTCGCTCAGCTGCTGGCGCCGCTGGGCTTCGAGCTGAAGCCGCAGGGCGAGCTCGGCATTCCCGAGGCCGACGAGCCGCACGCGACCTTCGTCGAGAACGCGCTGGCCAAGGCGCGCCACGCAGCGCGCTTGTCCGGCCTGCCGGCGCTGGCGGATGACTCCGGAATCTGCGTGCCGGCGCTCGGCGGCGCGCCCGGCGTTTACTCGGCGCGGTATGCCGGCGAGCCGAAGTCCGACACGGCCAATAATGCAAAGCTGGTGCAAGACCTCAATGCGCACACGGATCGTTCTGCGTACTACTACTGCGTGCTGGTCTATCTGCGCCATGCGGACGACCCGCAACCGGTCATTGCCGAAGGCCGTTGGAATGGCGAACTGATGGCGACGCCGCGCGGGCAGGGCGGGTTTGGCTACGACCCGCATTTCTTCGTGCCCGCACTGGGCAAGACAGTCGCCGAATTGACCGCCGACGACAAGAATCGGCTGTCACATCGTGGCCAGGCGTTGCGGGCACTGATCGAGAAGCTGCAATGATTCCGATTCGGCCCGAGGTGTTGCAGGCTGCGCCGCGGCGCGTCATCGACAGCTACCTGAAGCCCGGCATCCTGAACCTGCCGGCCTTGCCGCCGCTGTCGCTGTACGTGCATTTCCCCTGGTGCGTGCGCAAGTGTCCGTACTGCGACTTCAACTCGCACGAGGCCGGTGGCGAGCTGCCCGAGAGCGCGTATCTTGATGCGCTGCGGGCTGATCTGGAGCAATCGCTGCCGCTGATATGGGGCCGCAGGATCGTGTCGGTTTTTATCGGCGGCGGTACGCCGAGCCTGATGTCGGCGCAGGGGCTGGATCGACTGATGTCCGACGTCCGCAGCCTGCTGCCGCTCGAAGCCGGCGCCGAGATCACCATGGAGGCCAACCCCGGCACCTTCGAGGCAGAAAAATTCCGCAGCTATGCGGCCAGCGGAATCAACCGCCTGTCGATTGGCATCCAGAGTTTCAACTCGCGCCACCTGCAACCTCGACATCATGCATGCGCTGCCGGGTCAGACGATGGAGCAGCTCGATGCAGACTTGACGCTGGCGCTGCAGTTCGCGCCGCCGCACATCTCCATCTACCACCTCACCATCGAGCCCAACACCTACTTCGCCAAGTTCCCGCCGCAGATTCCCGAGGACGACA
>JACCDQ012210673.1_pt1 | contig 11567 bp, 13 predicted proteins | sample 7446031 | NCBI WGS metagenome assembly JACCDQ01 (sample SAMN15323442, study PRJNA562643) | freshwater metagenome | isolation source: river surface water | place: USA:Blue River Watershed | collected 2017-08-17
AAGGCCCTTAACTCGGCCATCTTCCCGGGCCTGCAAGGCGGCCCGCTGATGCACGTGATTGCTGCCAAGGCCACCGCGTTCAAGGAAGCGGCCACCCAGGGCTTCAAGGATTATCAGGAACAGGTGCTGAACAACGCCCGCGTCATGGCACGTGTGCTGGGCGAAGAGCGTGGTCTGCGTGTGGTGTCGGGCCGTACCGAAAGCCACGTCTTCCTGCTTGACCTGCGTAACAAGAACATCACCGGTAAGGAAGCCGAAGCCGCTTTGGGTCGCGCCCACATTACCGTTAACAAGAACGGGATCCCGAATGATCCGCAGAAGCCCTTTGTGACCTCGGGTATCCGTATCGGTTCGCCGGCCATGACCACCCGTGGTTTCACCGAAATCGAAGCCGAGCAGATTGCCCACCTGATCGCCGATGTGCTCGATGCGCCGAATGACGAGGCGGTTCTGGCCAAGGTGCGTGAGCAGGTTTCGGCACTGTGCAAACGCTTCCCGGTGTACGGCAAGTAAGGTAAACCGCGCATGCGATGCCCTTTCTGCGGTGCAGACGGTACGACGGTCGTCGAAACCCGTGAATCCGAGGAAGGGCATATCGTTCGGCGTCGTCGCCGCTGCGGTCAGTGCGAGAAACGTTTCACGACGCACGAGCAGGCCGAGATCCAGTTTCCGTTTATCGTCAAACGCAACGGATCGCGCATCGATTTCAGTCACGACAAACTGGTTGCCTCGATGCAGCTGGCATTGCGCAAGCGCCCGGTCACGGCCGAAGCTATTGATTCCGCCGTCTCCCGTATCGAGGAAAAGCTGCTGGCACTCGGCGAGCGTGAAGTCACGTCACAGCAGGTGGGTGAGCTTGTGATGCGCGAACTCAAGAAACTCGACAAGGTGGCCTACGTCCGCTTTGCATCGGTTTACCGCAACTTCACCGACATCGACGAATTCTCCGAAGTCATTCGCGAGATCTCGCCGGCCGTTTAAGCCGGCGACACGACACACGGGTTAACGTACATGCCCGAATCCAGAACGACCCCCCTTCAGACACCGACGGCATCGGATGCGGCCTATATGGCCCGCGCCCTGCAGTTGGCAGCACATGGGTTAATGACAACGGGTGTGAACCCTCGCGTGGGTTGTGTGCTGGTCAAAGACGGTCAGGTCATCGGCGAAGGCTGGCACGAACGTGCGGGTGAGGCGCATGCCGAAGTGATGGCACTCAGCGATGCAAGGCGTCGGGGTCACGAAGCCAAAGGTGCCACGGCTTATGTAACGCTCGAGCCTTGTGCGCATCAGGGCAAAACCCCGCCGTGTGCTGAAGCCCTCATCAACGCAGGCGTGAGTCGTGTAGTCGCCGCGATGGAAGACCCGAATCCGCTGGTGGCGGGTAAGGGCTTTGCCAGGTTGCAAGCTGCAGGCATTTTGGTTGCTGCCCCGCTGATGGCGAGTGAGTCAGAAGCGCTCAATGTCGGTTTCGTAAAACGCATGCGCACCGGCTTGCCTTGGGTACGTCTCAAAATGGCCGGCAGCTTGGATGGCCGGAGTGCGTTGGCCAATGGGCAGAGCCAGTGGATTACCGGGCCGGAGGCCCGTGCAGATGGTCATCGGTTCCGGGCGCGTGCACAGGCGATCATCACCGGGGTGGGCACGGTCATCGAGGATGACCCGAACCTCACCGTGCGTGACGTGGCGTTACCCATAGGCCAGTCCGGCCAAACAGTTGCCCTGGCAGCACCGCTGCGGGTGGTGCTGGATAGTCATCTACGTATGCCCGTGACGGCCAGGATACTCCAGGGTGGATGCCTCGTCGCGACCGCTTCCAACGATGCCGTCAAAATGGACGCGTTGTGTGCAGCAGGGGCCGAGGTCCTTTGCGTGCCCGACACCCATGGGCGCGTGGACCTCTCGGCACTATTCAGGGCGTTGGCAGATCGCGGTGTCAACGAAGTGCATGTCGAAGGCGGCGCGCGCCTGAGCGGCGTGTTGCTCAAGGCGGGGCTCGTCGATGAGCTTCTGGCTTATATGGCACCGTGTATTCTGGGTAGCGAAGCCCGGGGCTGGTTCGATGATCTCAATCTGACCACGCTGGATCAGAAGATCGCACTCAGGTTTCAGGATGTGCGGATGATCGGCGCTAATCTCCGCATCGTTGCCCGCCCCGAGAAATAGCGAACCCATTGAATCATTTGGTCGTGCGGAGAATGCCTCAGCTAATCTCCGCAAGATTTGCGGAGATTAAAGTCGTTTTTAACGGGTGCAACAGACCGGGCAGGCTTGATCCCTAAGTACACGGCTACTGCTCCAAGTGCCCGTCAACGCATCGTAACGCTGCAATAGGCCGGTGGCCGGTTGGCCGAAACCGGCGATCAGCTTGATGGCCTCGACCGCTTGCATGCCCCCGATGACACCAGTGACCGGGGCCAGAATACCGGTGGTCGCACAGCGGAGTGCTTCATCCCGGCTATCCTCCGGGTACAGGCAGGCATAGCAGGGGCCATCGCCTTGGCGTGGATCAATTACGAACAGCTGGCCCGTGAGTTTGATGGCAGCGCCGGAGACCAGCGGCTTCTTGAGTGCCACGCAGGCACGGTTGAGCGCGTAACGGGTGGCAAAATTATCGCTGCAGTCGAGCACGAGATCGGCCGCCGCAACGGCGGCATTGAGTCCGTCGCCTTCCAGGCGAGGTAAGGGGCAAACGAGGCAGTCCGGGTTCGTTAGCGCCAATGCCTGTTGTGCGCTTTGTGTCTTGAGCGCACCGATGCGCGCATCGGTATGCAGAATCTGACGCTGCAGGTTGCTGAGCTCCACCGTGTCGCCATCGGCAATGCTGAGGGTGCCGATGCCGGCGCTGGCCAGATAGAGCGCAGCAGGGGAGCCAAGACCACCAGCACCAACGATCAGTACATGGGCAGCGAGGAGCTTTTCCTGCCCCTCGACCCCGATCTCGTCGACCAGTATGTGCCGGCTGTAGCGCAGCAGCTGCTGGTCATTCATGATGGCTTATTTGGCCGGCGCGGCTTCCGTTGGGGCCGCTGGCGCGTCATCCGCCTTCACGTTTTTGGCGCTGTCTTTGGCGGCTTCTTTAGCGGCAACCGGTGGCTTGCCACCCAGACGCTTGATCGCCTCGACAAACTGGCGGTCCTTGGCGGTCGTGTAGTCGGCAATGGCCAGGCCGGCGAAGTCGTCGTCTTTGTCCTTATCCTTGCCGTTTGATTTGCCGCCGGGTTTGTCAGACTTCTTCTCGGCATCCTTATCCTGACCATTAGTCAGGTGACCATCCAGATCGGCCTCACGCAGCAGCCCATTTTTCTTGGCGCCCGGCACTTCTTCAATTTCGATATCGGGCTCAATGCCCTTGGCCTGGATTGAACGACCATTCGGCGTGTAGTAACGGGCCGTGGTCAGCTTGATGGCGGTGTTGCCAGGCAATGGCAGCACCGTTTGTACCGATCCCTTGCCAAAGGTGCGGGTGCCGATGATGGTGGCGCGTTTGTAATCCTGCAGGGCGCCAGCCACAATCTCGGAGGCTGAGGCAGAACCGCCGTTAACCAGCACGATCATCGGCACGGTCTTGGCGCCGGCGGGTAGGTTACGCAGCTCGTCATCACGACCTCGTTGATAGTCTTCGGCCTTGGCGTAGAACTTGTGCTTGGCATCCGGGGCGCGGCCATCCGTAGAGACCACCACCTTGTCAGCGGGCAGGAAGGCCGCAGCCACACCGACGGCACCGTTCAGCAGGCCACCCGGATCGTTACGCAGATCCAGGATCAGCCCCTTAAGCGGGCCGTTCTTATAGAGTTGCGTTAGCGCGTTGGCCAGCATCTCGGTGGTGTTTTCCTGGAACTGGGTGATGCGGATGTAGCCGTAGCCCGGTTCGATCATTTTGAATTTGACCGACTGCACCTTGATGATTTCGCGGGTCAGCGTGACGACCAGCGGCTTGCTCATGCCCTTGCGGGCAATGGTGAGTGTCACGTCGGTCTTGGGCTTGCCGCGCAGCTTCTTCACCGCTTCATTCAGTGTCAGACCCTTGACCGAGGTGTCACCGATCTTGACGATCAGGTCACCCGTCTTCAGGCCGGCACGGGCGGCGGGCGTATCTTCGATCGGGGCGATGACTTTCACGAAGCCATCTTCCATGCCCACCTCGATACCGAGGCCGCCGAATTCACCCTGGGTGCCGACTTGCAATTCCTTGAAGGCTTCGGCATCGAGGTAGGTCGAATGCGGATCGAGATTGGTGACCATGCCCGAGATCGCGTTGCTGATCATCTTCTTGTCTTCAACAGGTTCGACATAACCCTGTTTGATGGCGTTGAAGACTTCGGCAAAGGTGCGAAGATCCTGGATCGGCAGCCCCGTCGTTGGTTGCGTTGCCGGGGCTGGTTTTTCGGCGAAGGCCGGAATCTGCAGCGCGATCAGGACCCCGGCGACGACGCCAACCAGACCGATGCCTGTCGAACGCAACCACCCCGGCTGTGCGGGTTGGACGTCGTGTGACGGGTCTTGCGGTGTGCGGGGCGTCTGTTCCATGTGGGATCCTGTTTTGCGGCGCTTACTTCTGTTTGGCTTGCTGCGCGACCGCAGCGGCGGCCTTGGCGGCGGCTTCCTGGTCGCCGAGGTAGTAGCTGCGAATGGGCTTCAGCGTCTCGTCGTCGAGTTCATAGACCAGCGGAATACCGGTCGGAATGTTTAGTTCGACGATGTCGGCATCCGAGATGTTGTCGAGGTATTTCACCAGGGCACGGATCGAGTTGCCGTGGGCGGCAACGATCACGCTCTTGCCGGCTTTAACGGCCGGGGCGATCGTACCTTCCCAGAACGGCACAAAGCGGGCGACCGTATCCTTCAGACATTCGGTCATTGGCAGTGCCTTCTCGGTCAGCCCCGAGAACTTTTCGGCATAGCGCGGATCGAAACGCGGATGACGCGGGTCATCAAATTCCAGCGCGGGTGGCGGGGTGTCGTAGCTGCGACGCCAGACCAGCACCTGGTCATCCCCGTATTTGGCGGCCGTCTCGGCCTTGTTGAGACCTTGCAGCGCGCCGTAGTGGCGCTCGTTCAGCCGCCAGTTGCGCTGAATCGGAATCCACAGACGATCCATCTCTTCCAGCGCCAGCCACAGTGTCCGCATGGCGCGCTTCAGCACCGACGAATAGGCCTGGTCGAATTCAAAGCCCGCCTCTTTCATGAGGCGACCGGCCTGTTTGGCTTCTTCGATGCCTTTTTCAGTCAGATCCACGTCGGTCCAGCCCGTGAAGCGGTTTTCCTTGTTCCAGGAAGATTCGCCGTGGCGGAGCAGCACAATTTTTTTCATGATTTCGAGTCCGTAAGTCGTGTAATTCGGGTTGACCGCTGTCTATCCATTAACCCGCTATTCTATAATGCGGAAGGCGCCGACTCTAGACGCGCCCACCCCAGTTAATGCTTTTTTTGGAAAAACCATGGATTTCTTTCTACAACCCCTGAATCTGGGTCTTCTGGCGATCATGCTCGTGTCCGGTGCCATGCTGGTACGTCAGGTGGCCCAACCGGGGGCGAAGGCTGTGTCGCCCCAGGCCGCGATTGCCATCAAAGACCGCGAAAACGGGGTCTTTGTCGATGTGCGCGAAGAGCACGAGGTGGCGGTTGGCCATATCAAGGGAAGCCTGATGATGCCGCTCAAGACCCTGGGCGACAATCTGGCCAAGCTGGAAAAATATCGTAAGAAGCCGGTAGTCGTGATCTGTGCCGCTGGCCAGCGCTCTGCCGCCGGCACCCGGGTGCTGCTCAAGGCCGGTTTTGAAGACGTTTGCCAGCTCGATGGCGGCATCCAGGCCTGGGAGAAGGCCGGGCTGCCGCTGGTGCGTGGTTCGACCAAGGACTGAGGAGGCGATCATGCCCAGGATCCTGATGTATTGCACCGCGGTTTGTCCGTATTGCGTTCGCGCCGAGCAGCTGCTCAAGACCAAAGGCGTTACCGAGATCGAAAAGATCCGTGTCGACCTTGAACCCGAGCAACGTGAGGCGATGATGGCCCGGACCGGCCGTCGAACCGTGCCCCAGATCTATATTGGCGAGACGCATGTGGGTGGTTTCGACGACCTGGCGGCACTCGATCGGGCCGGCGGTCTGGATCCGCTGCTTGCCTAGTTTGCAACATCTCCTAAACGATTTATTACTGACCCCTTCAATTTAAGGATCGCTTCATGGCCGACAATGACCAGAACAATGAACAGCAGGCAGCCGAACAACAGGCGCCGGCACAACCGATGTTTGCCATCGAAAAGTTGTACGTGAAGGATATGTCCCTCGAAGTGCCGAGCGGTGCCGAAGCCTTTTTGCAGCCGCAGGCGCCGGAAGTCAGCGTCCAGTTCAAGACGGCGTTTGGCCAGTTGGCCCCGGATGTTTTTGAGGGCTTGCTCCAGGTCACGGTGACGGCCAAGGCTCAGGATAAAGTTCACTTCCTGGTGGAAGTGCAGCAAGCGGGTATTTTCCGCATTGCCGGTGTGCCGGAGGAAGCCCTGCAGCCTTTCCTGCTGTCCGCGGTGCCGAATATCCTGTTCCCGTATGCCCGTGAAGCCGTTTCGGATGCCACGGTCCGTGCCGGCTTCCCGCCGGTCGTTCTGCAACCGGTCAACTTTGATGCGATGGCACAGCAGACTGCCGAAGCGGATGCTGCAGCGGCAGCCGAGGCACCGGCAACCCTGCAGTAAAGGATAATCCGGCATGACGCATGACGCCCGCTTGAAGATTGGAGTTCTGGCCGCCGGTGCCTGGGGAACGGCGCTGGCCGCCAACTGGGCGCAACGTCATGACGTCTGTATCTGGGCGCGCGAGCCCGAGGTGGTTGCCAGCATCAATGGCAATCACGTTAACCATCAGTTCCTGCCGACAATCACCTTGCCGGTGACGCTGAAGGCGACGGGGGAGATGGCCGATCTTGTGGGCTCAGACGTGCTTGTACTGGCTACGCCCGTGGCGGCTTTGCGCGTGACGCTGCAGGCGCTCAAATCGCTCTATGGCAACCGTCCGTTGCCGCCCCTCGTCTGGGTTTGCAAGGGCTTTGAACCCCAAACCGGGTTGCTGCCACATCAGGTGGTGCGTGAAGAAATGGGGGACGTGGCTGCGGCAGCGCTTTCCGGGCCGAGCTTCGCCCAGGAAGTCGCGCGTCATATGCCGACTGCGGTGACCCTGGGCGCACGCGATCTGGCCCTGGCCGAAAAACTGGCTAACTGGTTGTACACGCCGAATCTACGTTTGTATGCCTCAGGTGACGTGGTGGGCGTCGAAGTGGGGGGCGCCGTCAAGAATGTGCTGGCGATTGCTACGGGGATTTGCGATGGCCTGTCGCTTGGGCACAACGCGCGCGCTGCATTGATGACGCGCGGTATCGCCGAAATCGGTCGTCTGTGCGAACGACTGGGCGGCAGCCGTGAAACGCTGATGGGGCTTTCCGGTCTGGGTGATCTGATTCTCACCTGCACCGGGGATCTTTCGCGTAACCGTCAGGTAGGGCTGGCGTTGGGGCAGGGTAAAACGCTGGAAGAAACGCTCGCTGCGCTGGGTCATGTCGCCGAGGGCGTGGGCACCGCGCGTGAAGTGGCACGGCTTTCGACCGAACTTCAGGTCGAGATGCCGATTGCCCGTGCGGTAGCCGCGGTGATTGCCGGTGAACTCAAGGCCCGCGATGCGGTTGCCCAGTTAATGAGTCGGGCACAGCGCGCCGAATAAGCGTTGTGATTAAACGGCGCCGCTAAAGCCGTTCTGACGCCAGATTTCGAAGGCCACAATCGACGCCGAATTTGCCAGATTCAGGCTGCGGATATTTGGACGCATGGGAATCCGTAATCGCCGATCGGGGCTGAAGCTTTGCAAAATCTCGGCCGGCAGCCCTTTGGTTTCGCAGCCTAATACGATCACATCGTCGGGTAGAAATTGCACCTCGTGATAGGGCCGACTGGCTTTGGTGGTCATCGCAAATAGTCGTCGGGTCTGGCCTGCGTCGTTGGTGGTGCAGCCGAGCGCTTCCAGACAACTGGCCCAGTCGTCGTGCACCCGGAGAAAAGCCTGGTCGTGGTAATCAAGACCGGCACGGCGTAACGCGCGATCATCCACATCAAAACCCAGGGGGCGAACAAGGTGGAGTTCAAAGCCCGTGGCGGCCGAGACGCGGATGAGATTCCCGGTATTCGGTGGAATCTCCGGGTGGATGAGCACAATGGCAGGTCGTGGGGTCGTCATGAGAAAGGGGATTCAGCATTCGGTGGCAGATGATGCCTCAGGTGCGGGTGTGCGTGCCACCACGGCGACATCAATCCGGGTGGCCCCCGACTGGCGCAGCACATCGGCACAGGCCGAAAGGCTGGCGCCCGTGGTCAGGACATCGTCCACCAGCAGGATGTTCCGGGCGCGAATGGGGGCTGGGCAGGCAAAGGCACCCTGGAGATTCTGCCAGCGTGCTGCACGGGGCAAACCGGCCTGAGGCGGTGTGTCGTGCATCCGGACCAGTGCATCGTAAGCACACGGGATCTGCAGCCGACGACTCAGGTGGCGGGCGATCTCGGCGGCCTGATTGAAGCCGCGGCTGCGCAGCCGGTTCGGGTGGAGCGGCATGGGTACGATCAGATCCGGTCGTGGCGCGCTGCTACGAAGCCATGCCTGTTCCAGCGCGATGGCGAGCTGCTCGGCGAAAAACCGACCCAGATACAGATGGTGGCCGTACTTGAAATCGCGGATCAGGGTATCGACCGGAAAGCCGTACACCCAGGCGGCGGTGGCCGTATCAAAGAGCGGGGGGTGACGGTGGCAGTCGGGGCACTGGGCCAGGCCTGCAGGCATGGGTAAGGCACAGCGGTCGCAGTGAGCCGGCGGAATCGTCGGCAGATCCGCAGCGCAGGCCGGGCAGATTGGTGCGTTGGCGCTCGGTAGGTGGCAAAGGGCGCAGTTCTGGGCCAGAAACGCACCGGCCAGCGGCCGACCGACTGCGGTGTGCAGCCAGGTCGCAAGTTGACGGGCAAGGCCTTGATTCATCGGGGGTGGGTGGAGCAAGGGCAGGGTGTGGGTATTGGGCGCCGCTTCCGCGAGATGCGTGGGGTTTCGGGCATAATTATGCCTTTACTGTGACTGCTTTCCCCATGGGCGAGGCCCTTTATGCAAACAGAGACGATTCCCCTGAATTTTGTGCCACCGCGCCAGAAGCACCGAGATCAGGTTGCACCTTCGGCCGGCACGGCGCGTTGGTCGACTGAAGCCGTGCTCGATCTGATCGAAACGCCGTTCATGGCCTTGCTGGCTAAAGCGCATGCTGTTCATGCCGAACACTTCGATGAAAATGCGGTGCAGCGTTCGACCCTGCTCTCGATCAAGACGGGTGGCTGTTCTGAGGATTGCGGTTACTGCTCGCAGTCAGCCCGTTATGACACCGAAGTCGGCCGCGAAGCGCTGATGTCCAAGGATGATGTCATGATTGCTGCGAAAGCGGCCAAGGCGGCGGGTTCGTCGCGTTTCTGCATGGGCGCCGCCTGGCGTGGTCCCAAAGACAAGGATCTCGATCAGGTGGTGGACATGGTCGAGTCCGTCAAGGCGCTGGGTCTCGAGACCTGCGTCACGCTTGGTATGCTCAAGCCCGGCCAGGCTGAAAAACTGGCAACGGCTGGGCTCGATTATTACAATCACAATCTTGATACCGATTCGGCGTACTACAGTGAAGTGATCAGTACACATACGCACGAAGATCGCCTGGATACGCTGGATCGGGTCCGCAAGGCGGGTATTCATGTGTGCTCGGGCGGGATCGTCGGCATGGGCGAAAACCGCAAGAACCGCGCTGCCCTGATTGCGCAGCTGGCCAATCTGGATCCGGTGCCTGATTCGGTGCCCATTAACAATCTGGTACCGATTCCCGGCACCCCGATGGCCGGTGTAGATCCGGTCGATGGCATCGAGTTTGTACGCATGATCGCGGCAGCCCGGATCACGATGCCGACCTCGTGGGTGCGACTGTCGGCAGGGCGTCAGGAAATGTCGGACGAGTTGCAGGCGCTGTGCTTCTTTGCCGGTGCCAATTCGATTTTTTACGGTGAGCAATTGCTGACGACCGGCAACCCGGATACCTCCCGCGATCAGAAGCTGTTTGCGACGCTGGGCCTGAAAGGCGTCTGATGTCCGGTGCGGCACCCCGTATCCAGCGGGAGCGGGTGCGCCGCACCTTTGATCGGGTGGCCGCCGATTTTGCCGCCCATGATTTTCTGTATCGCGAAATGTCCCGCCGCATGGATGAGCGCCTGGACATGGTGCGCCTGGTGCCCGAGCGGATACTGGACGCCGGTTGTGGCCTGGGGGCGGATCGGCTGAGTCTGAACGCGCGTTATCCGGCAGCCGCATGGCTGGGAATTGACCAGAGTGTGTCGATGCTGTGCAATGGCCAGAGCGCGGATAGCGCAGCGCGGGGGTTTATGCAGCGGCTGTTCCAGGTTGGCCGCCGTGCACAGATTAGCCGCCTGGCAGCATCGATGGATGCGTTGCCGCTGGCGGGTCAGAGCGTGGATTTGGTCTGGTCGAATGCCGCCCTGCACTGGCTGGGCAATCTGCCTACGGCCTTTGCGGAATTTAACCGCGTCTTGCGCATCGGCGGCTTGCTCATGTTCAGCAGCTTCGGACCGGATACGCTGAAAGAGCTTCGATACGCGTTAGGAGCCGTTGCACACTCTGCAGCTTCGCGGGTACATGATTTCACCGATATGCACGATGTGGGCGATATGCTGGTCCATGCCGGTTTTTCTGACCCGGTCATGGACATGGAAACGCTGACGTTGACGTACACCGATCCCTGGCAGGCGTTGCGCGAACTGCGCCTCGCGGGCTCCGGGCTGGCGCGTGAGGAGATGGCTCGTGGCCTCACGACCCGACGCTTCTGGTTGAAGGTGTTCGAGCATTGGCCCCGCGATGCCGAGGGTCGCTATCCGCTGACTTTCGAACTGGTTCAGGGGCATGCCTGGAAAGTCGCGCCCCGGCAGCATGAGGATGGTCGTGCGGTCGTTAACTTCATGGCGCGACCCGGACAGCCGCCGCGCCGGGGTTGAGTCATGGTTGCAGATTGGCGGCCCGCATTACGGGCAGCATGGCGGGCAACGGGTGCGCTTGAAAAGTGCGCGGGGGTTGATGCGCTCATTCCGACGTATCTGGCGCTAGGGGCCGCTGCAACGGAAGGTAACTTTTGTGCTGCCGCTGATGTGCCCCCGTGTGCCGAGGTTGGGCGTCCGGAACGGCCCATTTGTGTGCCGCCCGCCGAACTGCCCCGGCGCCGGGCAGTGGATCAGGCGGGTCGTGCCGCGCTGCTGCATGCCATTGCCCATATCGAATTCAATGCCATCAATCTGGCCTTGGATGCGCTGTGGCGTTTTGCCGGCATGCCGCCCGACTACTACCGCGACTGGTTGCAAGTGGCGCGCGAAGAAGCCTATCACTTCAGTCTGCTGCAACGGCATTTACAGCAACTCGGCCATGCCTATGGCGATTTCCCGGCCCACAACGGCCTGTGGGACATGGCCGAGAAGACGCAGGACGACCTGCTCGCCCGGCTGGCCCTG
>JACCDQ011053033.1_pt1 | contig 11566 bp, 11 predicted proteins | sample 7446031 | NCBI WGS metagenome assembly JACCDQ01 (sample SAMN15323442, study PRJNA562643) | freshwater metagenome | isolation source: river surface water | place: USA:Blue River Watershed | collected 2017-08-17
ATCGCAACTTTGCCTTCAGGATGAAAGTGCGCCACCACAAATGCCTGATCCTGCTTTGAATATTCAAGCGTCTTTTCGCTTTGGTTCATGAGCTGTTTTTGAAATTTTCTTAATTCGTCACGGCTTTTGACGTTGTTTTTTCTTGCTCACGCTATGCTGCGTTATTGATTCGCCGCGATGATTGAAGAGATTTCCTGTATTTGATGTGCGAAAGAATCAAGCTATATTGAATGCGTTCTTTAAAATCCATTTGATCCAAGAAGGATTTCATTTTCTCCAATGCAACGGCGCTATCATATCCGCGATCAGTTGGATGATTAATGGAAATAGTATTGTCCATTACTAATGCCATTCCTTCTGAATGGGCGTAGGCGGCTGCAAACCAATCTATCCCCCATCCATAGACATTTTTTGAGTAATCTAATTTTTTCATTCTGTTGCCTATCTTTCGATTCACCGCAAAAACAATTCCATCGATATAGGCAACATAAAATAATTTCTCGTCTGAGGAGCTCAAAATTTTAGTTATTTCTCCGGGGAACACGGTCCCTGTTGTTTTGGGCGTCCATATTCCCAATTTCTCATTTGCTGAAAATGCATTTTCGCATTTTTTGAAAAGTAATTTCCAATTTTCGCATTCGCAATCTGCGTGGATGATCAGCAGGACATTTTCTGTGAACGTGTCGATCGAGGTTTTGAATTTATCAGCCCAAAATAGCTCATTCGATGTTTTTGTCGACGAATATTCATCTTCGAAACAAAAATTCGGGTCTTGGTCGGAATAAATGATCGTGAGTTTTTGGACGCTATTTTTTAGGGATTTGTATATCGATTTTGCCTTGTCATGCTTTCCCGTCCACGAAATGATGCAGACGCGAATGTCTTTGGCGTTGTTCTTGGGATGGGTGGATGTTCTGCTCATGCTTAGGCGCGTCTTTGGATCGGGATAATCTGATTTTTGTTCTTAGAAATTCGGCCGGCGGTAAGCGTGGTTTGTGGACTAGCACGAAACAGATGGCATTACGATTGACGAACGATCGTATGCGTCGCCAGACATGCCAATGTTCAACGGTGATCTGCTGCCGGCCCGGGATTGTCGGATGGGTACGGTAAGTTTGTCGAGATTTACTGTGAGATTCCTTCCATCGTCAGGTGATTGCAGTACAAAAATTCCTGTTCCGATGCCGGTACTGCCCCCGACGATTCATATTCTCACTTTGGGAATATGCCGGATAATACTCAGTTGTTCCGCAAAGCGGTGTCGCGTCCCTCCAAAGTGTGAAGCGCTCAGCGGAAATGAGATCTGCCAGCACAGCCGGCGACCTAATTCGGCTTCATTGACGGCTCGGTTGCGTTTTCGCCTTTGATAACGGAGGGGATGCGACAGCCGGATGCCTGCCCGCTTACTTTTGCGCCGTTCAGTGCGTCGTGATCCTGCGCAAACTGCGCCGTAGCGAGAAGCTGCCGCAAAAATCACCTGAATAACGTTGCGATTTATAGAACAAAAACGTACAGTTTCTGCAAATCTTGCCGTGAACAGCTTAGGTGGTTTAAATAGCATTAAGCAATGGAGCACGCACCAAAATTCATTCGCAGCGCGCGCGTTGCCGCTGTTTCGGCAATGGCGATCGGTATCGTCGGTCTTTCTGGCTGGCTGTTCAATATCGCCATATTGAAGAGCATCGGTGCTGATTTTGTGGCGATGAAAGCAAATACCGCCATTTGCCTGATTTCTTTGAGCACGGCTTTGCGGTTGCAGTGCGATTTGCCTAGCCGACCCGCGAATGCAAAAATTGCAATTTTAATTGCAGCAAGCGTCGCTGCCATTGCGCTGCTGACCTTGATGCAATCTGCGCTGGGCGTTGATTTTGGCATCGATCAATTTTTATTTCCTGACAATTCCGTACTCGGCACTGGAGAACATCCCGGTCGAATGGCTTTCGCCACGGCTGTCTGCCTTGTTCTGTGCGCGCTTGCGCTGATGTTCAAAGAAAACTCCCGACCTGCGCAATTCTCAACAGTAGCGACCCTTTTGCTTGCTTCGCTGGCGGTTACAGGCTACATCTTTGAAACACGACCGTTGTACCAAATCGTCGGATATACCTCCATGGCAGTACATACCGCTGTCGCGGTGTTGTTGCTTGGCCTTGGGATTATGGCCGCCAGATCGCATCGGGCGTTGATCAGTGTTTTATCGAGTCGCAGCGGCGGTGGAAATATGGCTCGCACTTTGCTGATGGCGACGCCGGTCGTCATGCTGGTGCTGAATTGGCTCATTTTGCAAGGCGAACAGGCAGATATTTACGACACGAAATTTGCGTTTGCGGTCTCATTCATTTCAAGCATCTTCGGAATAGCGGCCCTGGTGGCAGTTGTGTCGCGCAAGCTGATCTTGTCAGAGATGCACCGGGACGAGATCATGAGTGAGCTTGCTGTATTGAACCGAGATCTTGAGAAAATTGTGGAGCAGCGAACGCGGGATTTGATGGCTGTGAATCAGAAACTCACGCTGGAAATCGCAGAGCGCGAGCAGGCAGAGCAGCAGGTACGCCAGCTGTCATTGACTGACGATCTCACGGGATTACTGAACCGCCGCGGATTTCTTTTGCTTGCCGAGCAAGCGATCAAGACGGCGAAACGTGCGCAAGCGGATGTCGCGCTGATTTATTTCGATCTCGACGGCTTAAAATTCGTTAACGATAGCCTCGGGCATCAGGCGGGTGACAGGCTAATCGCAAGCGCTGGTCAGATACTGAAAACCAATTTTCGCGAATCCGATCTTGTTGCCAGAATCGGCGGCGATGAATTCACGGTACTGGCGGTCGGGGGCGAATCGCCTAAAAAAATGCTGGCTCGTTTACAGCAGGCGGTCGACCGATTTAACGCTGAGAACCCGACTTTGCCTGCTCTTGCGTTCAGCCAAGGTACGGTGCGCAGTTTCCCGGAGAGCGACAAGCCATTGTTCCAGCTGATGGCTGAAGCCGATGCACTGATGTACCAAGAGAAGCGCATCCACCGTCAGCAAAGGCAAAGCCAAGGCCAAAGCAGCACCTTCCACTGAGCTTGGTCAGATTTACAGCCAGTCATCTGGTCCGAATCATCGTCCAATTGCGACCTGGCTCAGCCGCCGCGCCGCACGGATACCTGCCACAACAGCCAGCCTGTCAGTGCGAAGGCAAACTGACCGACGGCCAGCCCCAAGACTGAGACGGCCAGCACAGGTGCCATTAGTCCTGCCACCAGTGCCGAGAGCATCGTCATCGTGAATGATTGGCATGAAGCTACCGTGCCGCGTACTTGCGGGAACAGATCAAGCACCTTGAGCGTCAGTCCCGGCGCGACCATCGACATGCCTAGCGTATACAAAAACAGGGGCGCGACCGTCCAGGGTAGTGCTGGCGAGAACAGCAAGTGGTAGCTGACATTGAGTAGTCCCGATACGATCAGCAATCCGAAGCCGATCTTCACCTGCCGGTCTGCGCCTCGGCGACCGGCCAGCCGGTTAGCAGCCAGTGCGCCGAGAAAGATGCCGGCAACTGAAGGCACGAATAGCCAGCCAAACTGGTTCGGTCCCAGTCCGAGATGACGCGTCAACAGCACCGGTGCCGACGATACGTACAGAAACAGCCCGGAAAAATTGAATGCCAGCGCGCCCGCTTTGAGCTGGAAACGTGGCGACAGAAAGATCATCCGGTAATTCCGCCACAGTGAAGTGGGGTGAAAAGACTCGCGCCGCTCTTGTGGCAGCGATTCAGGCAGATAGCGCCAGCACAACGCAAGAAGCAGTAAAGCAAGCAAGAATAGCAGCTCGAAAATTGCGCGCCAGTCCGATAGCGTGACAATCCAGCCGCCGATAATCGGGGCAATCGCAGGCGAGATCGAAAAAATCATGGTCACCAGAGACATCATCTTTTCTGCCTCGGCACCTTTGTAGAGATCGCGCGTAATCGCACGGCCAATGACGACACCGGCACCAGCCGATACACCTTGTAGCATGCGAAAGCCCCACAGCATCTGGACGCTGCTGGCCATCGCGCAACCTAGCGACGCCAATCCGTAGACCGCGAGCGAAGCCATAATGATGCGCCGCCGGCCAAATGCGTCTGACAGGGCGCCATGCCACAGGATCATCACGGCAAACGCTGCCATATAGGCCGTCAGTGTTTGCTGCACCTCCAGTGCGCTTGCATTCAGCGCCTGCGCGATTGAGCCAAAAGCGGGCAGGTAAGTATCGACTGAAAACGGTCCGAGCATCGACAACGCTGCCAATAGCAGCGCGAGCTGACCTGAAGATAGGGGACGGGCGCGGATCACTTGTGTCGCATCACTGACTGCCAATGACATTGCGGTTCACTAGCGCAAGCAACCTCAATTGCCTCCGATAAGTAAGTCGTGGCATCGATTGACAGTTTTTCGGCATGACTGGCTCCGAAGAAGGTTGAGCAAGTGAAGAAGCATAGCGCAGACGCCTGCTTTCCTCGCGTCCGGACGATGTGTGCCACCGCCTGTTGCGTCTATCGACCTTGGCAAGATTGGTGTGTCAAAGCGATACCCAATCAGCCAGAACCAAATATTGCGGCGGGACACTACGAAACATCGTATCCGTTCGTCGGCAGAGGCCGGATGATCCTGGAGCTTCGATACTTTTCAAATTATCTGAAAGTAAGTATGAAATCACATCCGAATAAAGGCCGTTCTCCATCCCTCTCATCGACGGACATAGACGACGAATCGTCCTTGTCATCCTTTAAGTCGCCGCAGTCGAAATCCCCTTCGGGAACTGCAGCCGACGCATCGCCTCCACGCATGCGCCAAGGATCGACGCTGTCGCCAAATCGCTCGGCACTTATGGGCGACAGCGCGTCATCGACTCGTAGCGTAGCTCCCTCGTCGCTGTCTAATGTCGGCAAATTCAGCGCATCGCCGGGGACGAAAGCATCCACGCGTACCTTGTCGACCACCACAAGCGTTCCAAAGATAATGGCGAACTCTTTGCAAGATGATGAATCGTCGGACGAATTTATGTCATTCGACGGCGTTGACGGACGAAGCGATTCCGAGTCGATCAACGAGAAAGAGGCTGCAAAACTCCGGTCACCCAAGCAAGAGAAGCGACCAGCAGACCGCAATTCGAATCACATTAATGCCGATGAATTTCTGAGGGAGGTTCTTGATAATCCCGATAAGTATCTTGATGAACCCAGTAAGCAGTATGTTCGCAGGAACGCGCAGATCTTCGAGCAAACTGGAAACAAGCCGCCGAGAACGGCAAATGCAGCTCAGCGGCCAACGCAGGCTAACCGTTTTCTCGCGTCTGATACAAGCCGGCAAGACCATAGCACTCCTTTGGTGTCGACGCGACCCGCTCAGCAAAATGCGGACGACCTGAAGCCTGAAGGAATCGTTCCTATGCGCTGGCTCAAAGAGCGGCCGGTAGATGCTAGCGGGGCACCACACCGTGCAAAGAAGAACCAAAGTACCGGGCGCGTAGCGGATTCGTCAAGCTTCATCATCCGTATGAGCCGTACTAAGGTGGAAGATACCAACCGACAGCGCAACACGCGCACTGGCTCGCTAAAAGCGCATAACGACTCAGATTCGCCACGATCATCCGGGTCAACAAGGGTGCCGAAATCACCGCGTGCGACGATGAATGCGCTTGCGCACAGCGAATCTGAATTGCCCTTCTCCGGGAAAACGAGGCCGCCGAAATCGCCGCGCGCGCAGGTTGACACCCAGAAGCTTCGCGGAATCGATCCCAAACGCGCTGCCAAAAATTATCCGGTTGAATACTCACTTGATCTCAGCAATTACGCGAAAAATCGTAGGCTAAAAGAGTGTTTCGATGCCGAATTTAATCCAGTCACGGGAAAAGAAACAGTCACGAAAATGGCGAATTCACGTACCGATGTAACGGGGATACTCCAGCGCGATTTTGAACATTCGACCTATCAGTATGTAGATGATGAAGGCGACGTTCATCCTCTGAACTCCATAGATGACTTTGTGCATTTCGTCGATCCTGATCAAACCGGATTGGCAAAGCAAGTCAGTCGCTTTGCCTGCCAGACTTTAGGCATATGGATCAAGCATATTTTCCAATCGCAAACCGACAAAAACGGACAGCCGACGTCGCCACTGAAATTGGCTGATGGAACCCCGGTGTTCATCACCGTTTCACCGCATGCGACTTATCAATTCAAAAAAGAACAAAACGGGCAAATTGTGTTGAGCTACCTTGCTGAGTACAACACGCCGAACAATGGCCTTAGACAAAAAAATACCGCCAGGCTTGTTCATCCCGTTTCGGGCATGGCCGTGCCAATCGAGAATGCGAAAGCCAACGTTACCCTGGACATCACGTTCAATCAGCAAGGTGATTTTCAGATGGGCGAATTGAATTTGCGCGCCACCGGTTGGAACCAGGTGACTGTCTAAATCACCGCATCATCCGCCGTCAGATGGTCGCCGGTTCGATCCGGCGACCATCTCGAAACGGAACAGCCTGCATTCGATAGCGCCGTTGAAGAACGGCGTTTTTTTTGATTCTTTCAGTCGCAGCATCCGCGGCAATGTCAGGTCGGCTGTGAACAGGCAGACGGTCCAGCCGGCAAAGCGGCTTTTCAACGTGCTGCCGAACGCACTGAAGAAAGCAGTCGCGAGTTCGTCCGGCTCTTGCGAGCGATCGCCGCGCACACCGATACGCTCGCCATAGGGCGGATTCGCAATTAACAGTCCCGGCATGCCGGTTGGCGGTTTCACTTCCTGCGCATCGATTTGCTTCAACGGCACGTCGAACGTAATGCCGGCACGTTGCAGGTTGTTACGCGCCATCACCAGCATGTCGCCCGAAATGTCACTGCCGAAAAGGGTGGGCTTGTTCGGCAGCGGTGTGGATTTCACGGCTGAGCGGATCGCATCCCAGTCGGCCGATCGGAAATTCTTGAATTTTTCGAACGCGAATGTCCGGTTCATGCCCGGCGGAATGCCAGCCAGCATTTGCGCCGCTTCGATCAGCAGCGTGCCCGATCCGCACATCGGATCCAGCAGCGGTGTACCCGGCTTCCAGCCCGCCGTCCGCAGCAAGCCGGCAGCGAGATTTTCGCGCAGTGGCGCATCACCCGTTTCCATGCGCCAGCCACGTTTGAACAGACCTTCGCCGGACGTGTCCAGATACAGCGTGACGGTACGGGCATCGAGAAAACCCCAGATGCGCATGTCCGGCGAGCGTGTATTCACCGACGGTCGCTCGCCCGTGCGGTCGCGGTAGCGGTCGCATAGCCCGTCCTTTATTTTCAGCGTCGCGAATTCCAGGCTTTTCAGCGGCGACTTGATCGCATTCACATCGACCCGGATCGTCTGGTCGAGATCAAACCAGTCCTCCCACGATGCCGCGAGCGCCAGATCGTAAATATCGTTTTCGTTTGTATAGCCGCCGTGCGCAATGCGCAGCAGCACGCGCGATGCGATCCGCGAGTGCAGGTTCAGCAACATGGCATCGGCCAGCTTTCCCGAGCAGTGCACGCCGCCGGGCACGGTGTTGTGTACTTTCAGCGTGCTGCTTTTCGCCGCGATCTCATTGAGCTCCTCGGCCAGCGCAATCTCGAGGCCGCGCGGGCAGGGGCAAAAATAGGAATGGGAGGAAGTCGTCATCGGTTGCCTTTTATCCGTTGACGCCCAGGCGTCGGTTGCCTGGGCGCGTCGTCGTGAATCATGTCGCTAGACGCGCCGGCGCGGCGCCGAAATCGCGTCTCGCGATTTGCCTGTTTATTTGGCCAGCGCCTGCTCGACAAAGACCAGTCGGTCTTGTCCCCAGAAGCCGTCGCCGTCAATGCTGTACCAGGGCACACCGAAGACATTCGCGGCAATCGCATCGTCGGTATTGCGTGCATAGTCGGCCGCGACTGCGTCATTGGCTGACAGCGTCAGCAAGGCTGCGCCGTCCAGGCCGACGCTGTTGGCCACCGCGACCAGCGTGTCGGCGTTCGCCAGGTCTTTTTCTTCGGCCCAGCAAGCGCGGCAGAGCGCGCCCAACAGCGCCAGCGCCGGGTCGGTGCCATTCGACTGTTGCGCTGCAATGATCATTTTCGCTGCCGTTTCGCCAGAGACAGGAAAGAATTTGGGATGCAGCGTCAATGGCATGCCAAGGAACTGGCTCCAGCGCGTCAGCTCAGCCAGCCGATAGGCCTGTCGCTGCGGCGGGCGCTGGCCGACCGGTACGCCACCGGAGGCGGCGAACACTTTGTTCACGTCACAAGGCTTCAGCTGCACTTGCGCTCCGTGTTTCTTAGCGATGGCAACGAAGCGCTCATGGCCAAGGTAAGTCCACGGCGATTGCGGTGCGATGAAATAGTCGACGGACTTGCCCATCGATGTCTCCTGTTATAGGTGGGTAAAAGATTCAGAAAGGCTTGACGACCACCAGCACGACCGCCGCCAGCATCGCCAACACAGGCACTTCATTGAACCAGCGGAACCATACATGCGAGCGGACATTCTCGCCCCGCTCGAACTGCTTCAGCAGGCGCTTGCAATAATGATGGTAGCCAATCAGCAGCAACACAATCGTCAGCTTCGCATGCATCCAGCCGCTGCCCGGACCCTGGCCGACGCCATAGCCCAGCCAAAGCACCAGCCCGAGCACCAGTGCCGGGATCATCAGGATCGTCATGAAGCGATACAGCTTGCGTGCCATTGCCAGCAGACGTGCCGTCGCAGCCGGCTCGGTTTCCATTGCCAGGTTCACGAAAATGCGCGGCAGATAGAACAGGCCGGCGAACCACGAAGCGATGAAAACGATGTGCAGCGACTTGATCCACAGATAGGCCATGCGTCAGGCCCTCACTTCGCCATGGCCAAGCACGACATACTTCAGTGAGGTCAGCCCTTCGAGGCCGACCGGGCCGCGTGCATGCAGCTTGTCGTTCGAGATGCCGATCTCGGCGCCAAGGCCGTATTCGAAGCCGTCGGCAAAGCGTGTCGATGCATTCACCATCACCGATGCCGAATCGACCTCGCGCAGGAAGCGCATTGCCCGCGAATAATCTTCGGTGACGATGGAATCCGTGTGCTGTGACGACCAGGTATTGATATGGTCGATCGCTTCGTCGACGCCGGGCACGATCTTCACTGCGAGGATCGCATCCAGATATTCAGTCGCCCAGTCCTCGTCAGTGGCCGGTGTCAGATGCGGATAGCCTGCCAGGATCGTCAGCGCTTCCGGGTCGGCGCGCAGCTCAACCTGCTTGTCGGCATACAGCTTTGCCAGTTGCGGCAGCACGGTCGGAGCAATACTGCGCGCTACCAGCAGCGTCTCCATCGTGTTGCAGGTGCCGTAGCGATGGCACTTCGCATTGAAGGCCACTGGCAGTGCCTTCGCCAGATCAGCGCTGTCGTCGATATACACATGGCAGATGCCGTCGAGGTGCTTGATCATCGGTACCTTCGATTCTTTCATCAGCCGCTCGATCAGACCCTTGCCGCCACGCGGCACGATCACGTCAACATATTCGGGCATCGTGATCAGCGCGCCGACAGCGGCACGGTCGGTGGTCTCGACGATCTGCACGGCCTCCGCCGGCAGGCCGGCGCCCTGCAGGCCTTCCTTGACCAGCTTCGCCAGCGCCTGGTTGCAATGGATGGCCTCGGAGCCGCCGCGCAAAATAGTCGCATTGCCGCTCTTGATGCACAGGCCGGCCGCATCGACCGTCACGTTCGGGCGCGCTTCGTAGATGATGCCGATTACGCCGAGCGGCACGCGCATCTGGCCGACCTGGATGCCAGTCGGACGGTATTTCATGTTGGTGATCTCGCCGATCGGATCCGGCAGCGACGCAATTTGTTCAAGCCCCTCGGCCATTGTCGCGATGGCTTTCTCCGACAGCGTCAGCCGGTCGACCATCGCCGGTGCAAGGCCGTTCGCGCGCGCAGCGTCCAGATCTTTCTGGTTGGCCGCGGTCAGCAGCGCGGCGTCGCGGCGGATGCCGGCGGCGATCAGCTGCAGCGCGCGGTTCTTCGCGGCGGTGTCCGCCTTGGCCATCGCGCGCGATGCTTTGCGCGCGGCGCGGCCAATGTCGGTCATGTAATTCTGAATGTCCATCGTGATTCCCTCTGCTTCATTTTTTTGCAATCACCAGCGCGAGCTGCAGCAGCGCATCCCAGGCATCGCCGGCGAAATCTTTCGTACGTAGTCCCTTGATCATGCGATCGATCTGGGCCGCTTTGGCGAGCGCATCCTCCAGCGCGGCCAGCTTCACGCGTGCCAGCGCCGGCGGCATCAAACGCTCGCGCGGTCCCCAGATGCGGTATTCCTTCAGCAGCGCGGCCAGCGGACGGCCGTCGGCAGTGCCCAGCTTCAGCTTCAGCAGCGTGCGAATTTCCTCGGCAATCGCCCACAGCACCAGCGGCGGCGCTTCGCCTTCGCCCTTCAGCCCGTCGAGCATGCGCACGACACGGGCGACGTCGCCGGACAGCATCGCCTCTGACAGTTTGAAGACGTCATAGCGCGCCACGTTCAGCACGGCATCCTGCACCTGTTCGAACGACAGCCGGCCTTCAGGATACAGCAGCGCCAGCTTACGAATTTCCTGGTGTGCGGCCAGCAAGTTGCCCTCGACGCGCTCCACCATGAACTCGAGTGCGGTACGGTCGGCGCTCTGTCCTTGCGCGGCCAGCCGTCGGCCGATCCAGTCGGCCAGCTGCTGGCGCTCGACATTCGGGATATCGATGAACACCGCATGCCGCTGCAGCGCGCCGACCCAGGCGCTCTTTTGCGTGGCCCAGTCGAGTTTCGGCAGCGTAATCAGGGTCAGCGTGTCGCCGGCCTCCGGCGAGACGGCAGCGGTGGCCGCGTAGTCCTGCAACGCCTGTCCGCCGTCCTTGCCGGGCTTGCCGCCAGGTATGCGCAGCTCGATCAGCTTGCGGTCACCAAAGAGCGACATCGCCTGATTCGCCGCCAGCAGCTCGCCCCATTTGAACGAACGCTCGACTACCAGCACCTCGCGCTCGGAGAAGCCGGACGCACGCGCCTTCGCGCGGATCCGGTCGGCGGCCTCCAGCGCCAGCAAATGCTCATCGCTGGTCACCACATACAGCGGCGCCAGCGACTTCGACAGGTGCGCCTCGAGCGCTTCCGCGCGCAGCTGCACAGGCGCGCCTGTTAAGGCTTGACCTGCGCCAGCTGGCGCATGATCTGGCTGACCGCATCGCGCCGCAAGTCGTCGAAGATCAGTCGCTCTTCCTGCTCTTTCGCCAGCACCTGAGATTCGCTGTACGACAAGATGGTCTGCAGCGCGATCTCGCTCGGCGCCAGCAGTTTCTTGTTGTCCTTGTCGGCCACCTCATAGCGAATGCGGTAGGTCAGGCTGTATTCGCGCACCTGGCCCTGCGAGTTCAGCGTCAGCACCTTGCGCTCCTGCTTGTCGGAAAGCACGCGCAGCGATACCTGCGCCGTCTTGGGATCGTTGACGAGCTTCGCCGTGCGCTGCGAGCGTATCGAGGTGCGCAGGTCGCGCTCGAGCGGCGTGCCGGACGGTGCGTCCAGATAGACCGAATCGAACCCCAGCTG